>Ga0310695_10014392_pt1 | contig 10697 bp, 6 predicted proteins | sample RumenRJG_04DNA_FD_203882 | JGI IMG/M metagenome (GOLD analysis project Ga0310695, IMG submission 203882) | Bovine rumen microbial communities from Lethbridge, Alberta, Canada - RJG_04 (v2) (version 2) | ecosystem: Host-associated > Mammals > Digestive system > Stomach > Rumen | place: Canada... | reverse complement strand
CTGTTTTGGTCTGATGCCTGCATAGTTTCCTATGATGAATCTTCTCTCGATGGCGGGAAGCAATTCCGACGCCTCTGTTATCAGTTTATCCATAATCGGTGCCGTACTGGAATAGTCATCTTTATCATCGATGTATTCTGCACTCGGTCCGATCAATATATTTCCATGCATAGTAGGAGTCAGGTGGACGCCCAATCCTCCGATCCCCGGCTTTGGCGCGGGATATACAGGTATGTCAAGCAGCTTGTCAGCTACCTTATCCATGATAAAATACTCGCCTCTGCAAGGATAGATCCGGTATCCGCTGACCCCAGCCATATCTGATATCCTGTCACTCCCCAGCCCTGCGCTGTTTATCAGAATGCTGCATCCGAAGTCTCTTCCGTCTGATGTCCGTACAATAAACCCTCCGTCACTTCTGCATATGTTGCTTACCTCACTGTCGAAGCAGAAGTCCACACCATTAACAGCAGCATTTTCAGCAAGTGCGACGCAGTACGCAAAAGGATCGAAGATCGATGTATGAGGTGAATACATTCCGGCTATGCCGCTTACTCCGGGTGCACGGCGTTTCAGTTCATCTTCGCCGATCATGCGAAGACCTTCACAGCCATTCTGCTCACCCTGAGCGATTATTCCCCTGAGGATCTGGATATCCTCATCATCAAAAGCAACTAAAATCTTGCCCGTGTTTTTGAACGGGATATCCAGTTCTCTGCATATATCTTCGAATCCCTGATTGCCTTCCACACAAAGCCGGGCCATCAGGCTGCCGGGCCTGTTATTGAACCCGGCATGCACTACAGCTGAATTTCTGCCGCTCGCGCCCGCAGCAATATCGCATTCTTTTTCAAGCACTGTAATGCTTAGCTTGTAGCGTGAAAGCTCTCTTGCGATAGCGCAGCCAATGCCTCCTGCACCTATTATGATAATATCGTTTTGTTTCATAAAGCTCATCTCGTTTCTCTATATTATATTATCTGATAAAAAGCCGCAACCTATTGTAATAATCGGAGTTGCGGCTTTATTGATGCTATTCGAACTCAGTCGTCGAAACAAGCATGTATGATAATGTTTATATGAATTACTTCTTGTCGAGTGATGCTCATTGTTTTATTTTCTGCCTATTATAAATCCCAAGATCAGCGATATTACCAGCATTCCTGCTGTAATAAGCGTGACATTGTGTGCTCCTGCAGCAGTAACCATGAAAATCGGTGCTATGGTCAGATAAAAATTCTGTGTACTGATCTGCCAGAGCGGTGTTGCTGCAATAAGATTCGGTCCGGCGTCCGTCTCAAGTTCAGGGTCAGCGATCTTGAGCAGCATCATTCCTGTTGCAGTTGAGCCGGTCCATGCACCAAACATTACCATAGCGTTCTCAAGCCAGTTAGTCTTAAGCCAGAGTCTTGGAAGTATCATCAGCACTATTGTCGTCAGGATAAGGCCTGTTAAAGATATCGTCAGTATTGCACTGGCATTATTCAGAATAACATCCAGTTTCATAGTAGCGATAGCTGTAATTATCAGGTATTCCAGTGCAAGTGATCCGATATGTGCCAGAGATTCGTTATCAATAAATTCCTGCAGGCGCGTTCTTTTGATGATCATTCCGGCAAAAAGGGATACCAGTATTGCAGGAACGTAAATTGCGAACCCTGAGAATAAAGGTACCTTATGCAGTATTTGAAGCAGACCGTATGCCAGAAGCATGATACCAAGTACGATTCCGAAATGAAGCGTGAGAGGATCAAAAGCTATATCTGAAGTATATGCTCTCATGAATTTATACTGGTGCTCCTTTTCGAGTATCCCGGTATAATCCTCTTTGCTGAGATTGCCTGATTTCTCCGCTGTGACCCAGCCCTTACGAATACCGTAGTTCAGTATCACAATACCTACAATGATACCGTAGAGCATGCCGATAGTTGCATAAGTAGTGCCAAATGCAGACGCTTCGTCATAGTTCCAGTATCCGAGAGTATCATATATCCCGGCAATTACCTGAGGTATACCGTGTGCTCCGTAGAAAGCGCCGAATGGCAGCAGTGCAGCTCCGTCAGGCAGCCCGAACACCTTTCCGAGCCCCATAGCCGAAAGTACCTGTACGCCAATGACGGTTGCAGATATCAGGAATATCAGAGAGCATTTTTTGATCATTTTTCTGTCAAAGGACAGTGCGATAAACTGTGTCACGAACAGTATCGCAAGAAGCGGGTTTGCAAATCCGCTTACGTTATCTGACCAATGTATGTAGTAAGGACAAAACTTGCCCAGTACCTCTGATCCGAGCAGCAGCCCGACCAGACCGCCTACGACAGCTACAGGTATGAACATTTTCTGCAGGAATCCTACCTTGGATCTAAGAAAGAGTCCTATGATCAGCAGCATACTCGCCCATGCGAAATCCATAAGAATTGTTTCAAACATATCGTTCCCCCCTTACTGTACCTGTGCAGCGGCTTCACGAATCGCAGCAACAAGCTCTGCGGTCCATTCGTTCTGAAGCTCAAATTGAGTATATACATTCATTGTCGCTTTTTTAAACGCATCAATATCAGGATCTTCATTGACTGTCATCCCACTCGCTTTCAGTTCCTCAAGCTGTTTGCTCTCATTTGCGGCTACTGCTTCACGATGTTCCTTTCCAAAAGTCACAGCACCTTCCCTGAGTACTTCCTGAATATCTTCCGGCAGCTTTTTCCACGTAGAAAGTGAGAAAACCATGTTCTTCGATTCGTACTTGTGATTAGTAATAGTCATATACTGATTGACTTCCTGGATATTGTTGGCATAAATGTTAGCGATCGGATTTTCCTGTCCATCGAAGGTTCCCTGTTTTAATGCGTCATAGGTTTTACTCCAGGCGAATTTGGTAGTCTTAGCTTTAAGCGCTTTCATGATCGAGACAGTCATGTCATCATCCGGTACGCGGAAACTTAAACCTTCCATGTCTTCAGGTGCATCGATTTCTCTTACATTATTTGTTAACTGCCGCATACCGTTCTCCCAGAATGCCAGTTGAATAAGATTGTAATTCTCAAGCTCTTCTGTAAGTTTTTCAGCGACAGAAGCATTATCTATAACAGCCCAGGCCTGCTCGTAATCAGTGAACAGAAACGGTAGCCCAAGTGTCGCAATTCTGGGTGCATATGAAGCTTCTACACCCTGAGGCATCATCATAGCGTCCAGTTCACCGGTAACCAGCTGTTGTGCCATCTCCGTATTGTCTCCAAGTTTTTCATCAGGATAAAGCCTTATGACCACACGCCCATCAGTCTGATCGTTGACCCATTCAGCATAATTAGTGAGCGATGCGTTAATCAGATTATCCTCAGTATCACTGTGACCAAGTCTAATAACATATTCGACCTGACTGTTCGAATTGTCCCCGGAATTTTGGCCGGTATTACCGCAAGCTGTCATTGACAAAACTAAAACTATTGTCATTACCAGCACTGCAGTCCGGGCAAGAAACTCTCTTTTCATGATCTATCCCGTCCTCCTGATTTTCCTGAAATTTTTACTTGATTGAATAGCTTACTGACATCTTCCGCCAATAAAGTTGCTTCTGTGTAACAACCTTATTTGTGACGATTCTTTATTAATTTGTCCTATGTCTGACATAAGACAAATTAATATTACACTCTCTACTCTGACAAATCAACTATTATTGGTAGATTTCCTAAAAAATACACAAAAAAACGTGAAGCTTCTAACAACTTAGTGTTATACGTAAGAAGTCTTAGACCACAGCTACTTATCTTAATGAAGCTAACAATGTCTTGAAACACTCTTTGGGTCATTCTTAGGTCATTATCACAAATAAAAAACCGCAGCCCCTTGCAATTACTGAGGTTGCGGCTTTATTGCTACTATTCGAATTCGATCGTGGATACAGGCTTGTCTGAAATATCCCACATTACTCTGTTGACCCCCGGAACTGTATCTATGATACGGTCTCTGATAGTTGTGAGCATACTCCATGGAAGCTCTACAGACTCCGCTGTGACAGCATCAACAGTATTGATTGCTCTGATGATAACCGGCCAGCCCATATATCTCTTTCCGTCCTTGATGCCTGTAGACTTCATATCAGGTATGACTGCAAAATACTGCCAAGGTGTCTTGTCCATCTTGTCTATCTCTTCTCTTACGATGGCATCAGCCTCACGAAGAGCTTCCAGACGGTCTCTTGTTATAGCACCGGTACATCTTACGCCGAGGCCCGGTCCCGGGAACGGCTGTCTGTAGACCATGCTGTCAGGAAGACCGAGAGCAGATCCGACTACTCTTACTTCATCCTTGTAGAGCAGCTTAACCGGCTCTACGAGCTCAAACTGCAGATCTTCAGGAAGTCCGCCGACATTGTGGTGAGCCTTAACACCGTCTGACTCAAGGATGTCCGGATAGATAGTTCCCTGTCCGAGGAAAGCTATACCATCAAGATTAGCAGCCTCTTCCGCGAAAACATCGATGAATTCCTTGCCGATGATCTTACGCTTTGTTTCAGGATCGTCAACGCCGGCGAGCTTGTCAAGGAATCTGTCTACAGCGTCCACATATATAAGGTTAGCGCCGAGTTCTTCTCTGAAGACCTTGATGACCATCTCAGGCTCTCCCTTGCGAAGCAGTCCGTGATTGACATGGACACAGACCAGATTATCACCGATCGCCTTGATCAGCAGCGCAGCTACTACACTAGAATCAACACCGCCGGAGAGTGCAAGCAGCACCTTTTTATCTCCGACCTGTGCTTTGATCTCAGCGAGCTGTTCCTCGATGAACTTGTCAGCGAGTGCACGGGTTGTGATACGTTCCATTGTTTCAGGTCTCTTGTCCATGAAAATACCTCCTGTATATAGAGCATTAACTGCAGTCTTATCAGCTTCTGTTGCTGTTGTTCGAGTGTGAAGAAACTTCTTTGAGAATGACATCGTGAGCACCGCCCTCAACGATACTTACTGCAGACACAAGTGTCAGCTTTGCGTTCTTGTGAAGTTCCGGAATAGTCAGCACACCGCAATTGCACATCGTAGATCTCACTTTGTTGAGTGACATCTGCACATTGTCATGCAACGATCCGGCATACGGCACGTATGAGTCAACGCCCTCTTCGAATTTAAGCTTTGCATCGCCGCCAAGGTCATATCTCTGCCAGTTACGCGCTCTTGCGGAACCCTCACCCCAGTATTCCTTGACGTAATTGCCGTTCAGCATAAGTTTTGCCGATGGTGACTCATCGAATCTTGCAAAATACCTGCCCAGCATGATGAAGTCTGCGCCCATCGCGAGTGCCAATGTCATATGATAGTCATAGACAATACCGCCGTCTGAGCAGATCGGAATGTATACTCCGGTTTTCTTGTAATACTCGTCTCTTGCCTGGGCTACTTCTATTACTGCTGAAGCCTGTCCTCTGCCTATACCTTTCTGCTCTCTTGTTATGCAGATGGAGCCGCCGCCGATTCCTATCTTGACGAAGTCAGCTCCGCAGTCAGCAAGGAAATTGAACCCGTCGGCATCTACAACATTGCCGGCACCGACCTTGACGCTGTCGCCGTAATTGTCTCTGATCCATTTAAGGGTAATTGCCTGCCACTCTGAATAGCCTTCAGAAGAATCTATGGTCATGATATCTACTCCCGCATCAAGAAGTGCAGGCACTCTTTCTTTGAAGTCCCTTGTGTTGATACCTGCACCGACAATGAATCTCTTGTCTTTGTCAAGAAGCTCATTAGGGTTCTCCTTGTGAGAATCGTAGTCCTTACGGAATACAAAAGCAGTCAGCTTCTGGTTATCATCAATTATCGGCAGCTGATTGACCTTATTGTCCCAGATAAGATCATTGGCCTCTGAGAGAGTAATACCCTCTTTGCCGTATATCATCTTGTCAAACGGTGTCATGAAATCTGTGACAGGAGTCTGTGGATCCATCCTCGATACACGATAATCCTTGCTGGTAACGATACCAAGCAGCCTGCCGTCAGCTGTGCCGTCTTCTGTTATAGCTATGGTCGAGTGACCCTTTGCTCTCTTGAGATCGAGCACGTCCTGAAGTGTGGCATCAGGTCTGAGATTTGAGTCGCTGGGAACGAATCCTGCTTTATAACTCTTAGCTCTCTTGACCATTTCCGCCTGGCTCTCAATTGACTGTGATCCGAATATGAAAGCAATACCGCCTTCCTTTGCAAGTGCTACAGCCATTCCGTCATCAGATACAGCCTGCATGACAGCAGAAGTCAAAGGAATATTCATGCTGAGAGCAGGCTCTTCGCCTTTTCTGTATTTTACTACCGGGGTCTTCAGTGACACATTCTCAGGTCTTGCATCAGCACTGGAGTAACCGGGTATCAGGAGATATTCGTTGAATGTTCTCGATGGTTCTTTAAGGATGGTTGCCATTATGTACCTCTTTCTGTCTTTTGGGGAAGTTTGCGAAGATATTGGTGTATTATTTATCCAATTTACAAAGTTATAGGTATCTAACTTTTTGTCGTTTTCCATATGTTTTACCTACTATAACACTAAAAAAAGTGTAAATAAAGCATTTTTCATAAGTTAGAAATTTCTAACTTTCCCTGTCTCGATTTGGAAGCAAAAAATACGGGAGATTTCTCTCCCGTAATGTATCATCGTACGACTTGTTATGCCAATTACCCGACAGAGTCCTTCCATATCTGGAAGCTTTCATCACCGAGCACTCTTACCCTCGGCAGTTTGAGAGGATCCATTCCCTTTCTGACCCGGTCATACTCGACAGTAAATCCGCACAGAATTCCCTGCTCCTTTACCGCTGCAAGAAAATCATCCGTATAATCTCCATAAGGATACGCTATCGCATCGTTATTTCCAAGCATGAGTGCCGCCTGCTTGAGGTCCGCAGCGATCTCATCTTTTGACATTATTGCATCGATGCCTTTGTGATTCGGATCCTCGGATTTCTGGTGCATTGCAAATGTATGGCTCTCAAAATCGACATATGGTGACGCATACATTTTTATCTTATTTGCGCCTTTGTTCTTCTCCCAGCAGATCATGAATGAAGTTGCAGGTATCCGGTGTTTCTCAAGCAGAGGAACACCATATTTAAGAAAAGCTTCTTTACCATCATCAAAAGTTAAAACAGTACACTTTGCAGGTATGGATATCTCATCGTTTATCCAGGCATACAGTTCCTTCCACCCGGGATAATAATATCCCTCTGACTCAAGATATGAGAGATGCTCATCAAGTGTCGTATCAAGTATCCAGTTCCCATCAAGATCTTCCGGTACATCTTCCGCTGTATATACCCAGTGGTACATCATTACCGGAACATTAACGGCTTTCTGTCCGAACTCTTCTTCTGTTGCTACCCGGACGGTCCTTGTCACTGACTGGGCTGTTTTGCCCTTGCCTGCTGTGTAGGTGACCTCATAGTCTCCCGGCTTTGTTGTATCTACTTTGCCTTTGATCCTGATATCGCTTTCGGGAATAGCACCGTTGTTCTTATCGATCGCAAAAGCTCCGTTTTCTATGTATGGCTCGCCCACAAGTACCATCTGAGGAGAGGATCCCTTGATACCGATCACGATTTCCGGTTCTGAAGCCTCTTCAGAAGCAACTTTGCTGTCGTTATCGGTCTGTGCTTTTTCTTCAGAAACAGCTTGGCCGTTATCACTTTTATCTGCGTGGCGTCCCTTAACGAGACGAACAACAAGACCGGTAAACAGCAATAACAGAATCAGGCCGATCAGTATAAGTCTGACCATAGCTTTTCTTTTCTTTGCTTTTTTCTTACGCAGCGCTTGTTTTCTCCTCGCAAGATTCTCAGCAGCAATTCGGCGTTGTTCCTCTGTCATCCTCTGATCGCTCAATTATGCACCTCCATAGCAACTGTACCAAACCATCACTATTATACCATGATTTCAGCACAGCAGGTATCTAAGCTTTATTGCCATCGTAAAGTACGACTGCTTTGCTGCTCAGCGCTGCAGATAAGAATATCCATAGAATCATCCTTAGCGGGAAGCAAATCATGAGCAACATCGAGACTGTGATCGGTTTTTTGAGTTGTGCTCCAAGAGTTGCCGCTGTTATTACCGCAGCAGCAAAAACAGCATGATCAGTCATTACAAGCGGATCGCTTCCCCTGAATAAAAGCAGCGCCAGACCGAACCCCATACATGAGCAGGCATATATCAGCGGAAAGAAGTGTCCTCCTTTGAGCCCGAACTCTATGCAGAATGCGGTCATAAGTATCTTAAGAATACACACACCAATCAGAACGTATGGCATGCCGGAAATAAAAGTTTCCGGAAGCATTCCCATATATTCTTCCCCGGAAAAGAGGATCCCGGGAGCGACCAGTGAAACCAGTCCTATCACGAGGCCGCATATGGTTTCACTCACAACCGGAGGCAATTTATCTGAGACAGCTTTTGTCACCTTTTCGGAAAATGAAAATGCTATGAACAGCACAAGACCTATAGGAATATAAAGCAGCATGAGCGCCAGATCCTTGCCGTCTGCGTCTGCTGCTGCAAAGCTCGGAAATCCCTCTCCTGCAGGTCCGAAAAGACTGCCGAGGCCTTTCATCACCAGAAAAGCTGCAGCAATTGAAAGACCGTAAAGAAGCAGTTTTGTCCCCTTAGGCATAGCAGATGGTACATCATCTCCCGCCTCGCTCTCTTCGACCGCAAATATACCGAACAGTGGTATATGGAAAAGCCCGGCAAGTGTTACTGCAGCTCCGATATCTGAGTATTCGTCTGCATGCTCTCTGGCATATTTCACATTATCACCGACCCAGTAGCACAGTCCCGCGATTATACCTGTCAGGCCTGCTTCAGGGCCAACGCTCGATCCGAGTATAAGTGGGAGGAATGCACATATAAGCATCACCGGCATAGGTCTGTAGTCGTAATGTCTATCGTGTTTTATCTTGCCGAGAACTACAGGAAGTTCCTCAGGATAATCGCCATGTCTTCTGTGTATCAGTCCCGCAGCAAAGCCTCCTGCTGTGCAGAAAATGACAGGCATAAACTCTACTCCCAAAGCATTAGGAAGGGTTTTCCAGAGAAGTTCAGTACAGATCCCCACCGCTTTCAGAAAACCCCATAGAATAGCACCTGTCACTGCGCCAAGCAGGATCACGAGAACGTATAATCTGATGTCATTCTTTGCTTTTATCTTCACCTGGATCCACCGTTGCTGCTATGTTGGCAATATCTTTGCTAATAATTCTACATAATCACAGAGAAAAAGGAAATCCCGGAAAACATGTAAACTGCTTTCCGGGATCCCGATAATATTATTAAAAGAGCAAAGTCGATCTCTATCGGTGCATTACATCATGCCCATTCCACCGCCCTGTGGAGGCATTGGAGGTTCAGGCTCTTTGATCTGAGTAACGCCTGCTTCTGTTGTGAGGAGCATGCCTGCTACGCTTGCAGCATTCTGCAGAGCTGATCTTGTAACCTTGACCGGATCAACGATACCGGCTTTGATCATATCTTCATACTGTTCGTTAGCAGCATTGAATCCTACGTTACCTTCTGCCTTTCTGACCTCAGCAACTATTACAGCGCCGTCGAAACCGGCATTGGCAGCTATCTGTCTTACAGGCTCCTCGAGAGCTCTCTCAACGATCTTAGCTCCTGTCTTCATGTCTCCGTCCTGCTTGTCAGCGTAATCCTTAACAGCCTGTATAGCCCTGATGAGTGATACTCCGCCGCCTGCAACGATGCCTTCCTCGACTGCAGCCTTTGTTGCATTGAGTGCATCCTCGAGTCTGAGCTTCTTTTCCTTGAGCTCTGTCTCTGATGCTGCACCGGCATTGATAACAGCTACGCCGCCTGAAAGCTTAGCAAGTCTCTCCATCAGTTTCTCTCTGTCAAAGTCAGAAGTAGTCTCTTCGATCGAAGCCTTGATCTGAGCGATTCTTGCATCGAGCTCAGCCTTACGTCCTGCTCCGTTGACAATTACAGTGTTGTCCTTGCTTACCTTGATGGTTTCTGCCTGTCCGAGCATATCGATGGTAGCTTCCTTGAGTTCATATCCAAGCTCCTCGGAAATAACGATACCACCTGTAAGAACAGCAATATCTTCCATCATGGCCTTACGTCTGTCACCGAATCCAGGTGCTTTTACAGCAACGACATCAAGTGTTCCTCTGAGCTTGTTGAGGATGAGTGTTGCCAGAGCTTCTCCCTCGACGTCTTCAGCAACGATCAGGAGGCTTCTGCCTGCCTTCATGATGCTCTCGAGCAGTGGGATGATTTCCTGGATGCTGTTGATCTTTTTGTCTGTGAGAAGGATGAAAGGCTTGCTCATTACAGCTTCCATCTTCTCGTTGTTTGCCATGTAAGGTGAAAGATATCCTCTGTCAAACTGCATACCCTCAACAACATCAAGAGTTGTTCCGAGAGTCTTGGATTCCTCAACAGTGATAACTCCATCCTTGCCGACCTTTTCCATTGCCTCTGCGATCAGTTCGCCTATCTCTGCATCGTTTGCAGATACTGCTGCGACCTGCGCTATGGATTCTTTATCGTCTACAGGCTTTGCTGTGCTCTTGAGGTATTCTACAGCTGCATCTACTGCACCGCTGATGCCCTTCTTGAGGACCATTGGATTAGCTCCTGCAGTAACGTTCTTGAATCCTTCTCTGATAATACTCTGTGCAAGAAGAGTAGCTGTTGTTGTTCCGTCTC
>Ga0310695_10014391_pt1 | contig 10697 bp, 6 predicted proteins | sample RumenRJG_04DNA_FD_203882 | JGI IMG/M metagenome (GOLD analysis project Ga0310695, IMG submission 203882) | Bovine rumen microbial communities from Lethbridge, Alberta, Canada - RJG_04 (v2) (version 2) | ecosystem: Host-associated > Mammals > Digestive system > Stomach > Rumen | place: Canada... | reverse complement strand
CTCTTACTATTTTCACCTTTTCTTCAGGCCTATATTTTGCTTTCCTTCCCATATAAAATGCTCCCTTCATGGGACAGTTTTTCTTTTACTGTCTCTCATGAAGGGAGCATATCAGTTTTCTCCGGTATCCTCCGTTTATCCGTTATATCAGATTTTCAGCAGGATATGTTCATTTGTCAGATCATGGTACAGCCGGCAGTCCAGGGCGCTGACGTCCGCCAGGCAGATTACCTCCTGCTTTTCCGCGCCTCCGGGGATCTCCCCGATCCGGTTCGGCACCTGCCGCAAAAGTTCCGGCCGGAAGCGGATGGTCCGCTCTCCCGGAAAGACTGCGGTATAGAGGATCTGTGCCTCCACCAGGTCCTGGAAAATATGGCTGCCATAGGACAGCTCCGGATTGTATCCTGCCCGGTTTTCCGCGATCTCGCACACCGCGTCAAATCCGCTGATGTCCGAGAAGGCCGTAGGCACTCCCAGTTCCGGTGAGGAGGTGCCGATCCGTCCGGGCACCAGCAGCATCATATGCGTCCCCGTGTCCCGGTATTTCCAGTTGATCCGGCCGATCAGGGCCGCAATCGCCGTCTTTTCGTTATAGGGCAGCTGGTAATACTTCACCGGATCCACATAGACAATCCGATCCAGCTTCACCTCCCGGGAAAGTCCCATCGACGCGTGCCGTGTCTCCAGAAGTATATCCTCCGCCCGCACGTTCTCCGGCACGGTGACGCCTCCGCCGTCCTTAAACACCTGCAGCGGCCGGCACTGCAGGAGATTGATCATATACTCCCGGCTTTCCGATACATTGATCGTGAACTCGATGTCCACCGGCTCACCGTATTCCTTCTGGATCAGGTGCATCATCCGCTGCATCCGCTCCATCATCTCCCGGTTCCGCACCAGGCCCAGGCAGGAAATAAAGCAGATATTCCGCCAGATCCCCCGCTCATGCAGCGAAGCCTCCGCCTCCGTGTCATGTTCCAGCACCTGGTTCTTCACATAGGCCGGAAGCACCGGCTCCAGGTCATCCAGGGGCACCCGGTTCAGGCTCCGGGTTTTCAGGTCCACAACCTCCGCCTTCCGCTGGGAAAACTGGTGCTTTTCTGCCACGGTAGTGAAATTGGTCGCCTCGGGCTTATCCAGGCTGACCAGCCTCGGATAGGAGCCTTCCGTCCGGTCCACAGCGGAAGTACCCAGGCCTGCCACCAGCCGCAGCATACCGGCGGAAGAATCAATATCATTCAGGAATTTGTAAGGGCTGAAGGAGTAGCCCACCCCTGCGGCGCAGGGCATGTAGTAGGATCCGTAAGCAGAGCCGGAAACCCGCATTACCAGCAGGGCCATCTGCTCATCCCGCCGGTCCAGTCCCCGGCGCTTCCGGTAGTCCAGGGCCGAAAGGCCCGCGGAGCTGGCATATACCGTTCGCACCGCGTTTTCAAACTCTTCCAGCCTTTCCTCCGGTGTGCCCCGGTTGGCACAGAACACTGATTCATATTTGCCCGCGAAGGCATTGTCAAAACCGTCCTCCAGAATACTGCTGGAGCGGACGATATAGGGATCCTGTCCGTAATACTCCAGGATATGAGTGAATTGCTCCTCGATTTCCCGGGAAAAACGCCCGCTCCGCAGCCGGTCAGCCAGTTCCCCGGCCAGGGTGAAATATCCTTCCTCCGTCCGCTGCCGTACCCGGATACCCCAGAAGTCGTTGTCCACAATGTAGGTATAGAATACGTCAGAACCAACATAGAAGGAATCATGTGGTTCCAGCACCGCGTTAATGTCCGGCGCCAGGTTCCGGATAATTGCCCGGGCCAGCAGCATGCCGCAGGTCTTGCCGCCCACCATGCCGGTGCCCACCATGTGATCCCGCACCCTGAAATAATCTTCCGGCTTAAAGTGCTTCTTGACCAGCACCCGCAGCCGCTCATCCCGGGTCATCATGATGTTGCACATCCGGCTGCACTCTTCGCTCACGGGCATCCTGCTCTCGTGCAGGACTTTGGCCCGGTTGAAGAACCGGTCCCAGGAATCGGCATACTGTTCCTCCAGCGTACGCTGGTATCCGTCCATCACCTGATAAAACCGGCTGGTCTGCACACCGTCCCGGATCGGATTGATCGTTCCCTCCGCTGGCTTGTACAGATGCGGCAGGAACATGGTGTCAGAGTTCCGGTTCCACACCTTCTGCGGGCGGATATAGACCGCTTCCCGCTCTGCGTCGGAATACACGTCCAGAAACAGCTGGGTAGTATTCATAATCTTGGTAATCGCGTTAAAGGAATGCCTGCCCCGGATGATCGGGAAAAAGGCCACCGTGTCCAGGATGAACAGGAAGGGACAGGTCACCCGGAAGAAATTGCCCATCATCATGTCCGTAGCCCAGGCGGTCTGCAGTTCCGAAAGGCAGTCAAACACATAGAAGACGTCCCGGCCTTCCTGCTCGATTGCCTTATGGATCTCCACGGTGAAGGTTTCAAACCGGTGAGACAGCGGCACACAGATCCGCTTTACCTCCGCGCACTCCGGCACAAGTTCCGGATGGCTGGCAAACCGGAAATAGATAATGTTCCGCCCTTCCTTCTTCGCCTGCTCCACAAAAGGAACCGCGAAACGGCGGAATTCATCCAGGTCTGACACACGCCAGACCACATTGTCCCCCATCCGGATATAATCCAGCACCTGATCCAGCGCGGTAATACCCGATAGCACCCGGTCAAACGCAGCCATGAGGAAGCCTCCTCCCTGTCAGCTCAAAGCTCCTTCGCGAAGCATACCGCGTCCTCCAGTTTGTCATATGGAGGGTAGTTTTCTGTTCTCTGATATCCCCGTTTGGTGTAAAGCCTGACGGCGTCCTTCATAATTTCCCGGGTCTGCAGCACCGTCCGCCTGTAGCCCTTTGCTTTTGCCTTATCTTCCAGAATGGCCATCATCAGGGTAGCGATCCGGTGTCCCCTGCATGCTGGCTCCACCCAGACCCGTTTGATTTCAGCTTCTGTATCTGAATAGCGCTTCAGTCCCGCGCAGGCCACCGGAACATTGTTCTGATAAACCAGCAGCACGTCCTCAACCGCGGAAGACAGGTTGTACGGAATAAACTGCCGCCGGTTCTCCTCCCCGCCGGCAATCCGGCTGTAATATGCTTCCGTGATCAGATAAAAGTCCCTGAAAGCCTTGTCATTTCCGTCTGTCCATGTAAATCTCAGTGCCATTGAAAACCTTTCCTCCGGTAACAAAAAGACAAAGGAATCAATCTGACTCCCTTGCCTTATATAGACTATATCATATTATTTGTTTTTGTACAATAAACCATCCTGGTTTTCACAATGAATCCCGATGGATTGATTCAGTCTATCCTCAGGATCAGCCGCAGAATGTTCACCGCGGCTTTTTCCATTTCTTCCCGCGTCAGCACGCCCTTCTCCAGCGCCTCCAGCAGTCGTTCAGGGAAGCCGGTCGCCATCTTCATGTCGTTGCCGGCGGCCGCTTCCTTGTAATGTTCACCCAGGGTCCACCAGTCGGTGGTCACCATACCGTCAAAGCCCCATTCCTCCCGGAGGATACCGGTCAGCAGATCCTTGTTCTCGCTGGCCCGGTGGCCGTTCACGATGTTGTAGCTGGACATCAGGGACCAGGGATGGGATTCCTTGACTACAATTTCAAACTGCCTGAGGTAAATTTCCCGGATGGCCCGTTCGGAAACCCTGGCGTCACAGTTGCGGCGGTTGGTCTCCTTGTTGTTCAGGGCAAAATGCTTCGGCGTTGCCGCAATATGTTCCGCCTGCACGCCCCGGACCAGGCCCGCCGCCTGTTTGCCTGCCAGCAGCGGATCCTCGGAATAGTATTCAAAGTTCCGGCCGCACAGCGGATTGCGGTGAATGTTCACTCCAGGAGCGAGCCAGACCATGATGTTGTTTTCCTTGGCTTCCCGCGCGGCTGCGGAACCAACCTCGCCGCACAGTTCCGGATCCCAGGTTGCCGCCAGCAGTGTAGCGCAGGGGAACGCGGTGGTGGTAACGCCCAGACCTTCATGGAACCGGATCCCTGCGGGGCCGTCCGCGGTCATGATATTGGGAATGCCGTACACCGGGTTGTTGCCGTATCCGTAGGTATTTGCCAGGCCCACATTGGGCTGTCCTCCCAGAAGGGCGGCCAGATCTTCATCCGGCAGTGCCGCGGCAAACGCCTCCAGGGTCATCTTTCCGTCCGCCACGTCCTGCAGCTTCATGCCGTCCTTCCGCCCCATATGGCTGATCCGGGGAATCGCCCGGGTTTCCGGATTGGCAAAGATCGTCTCCGGCGTCATGGGGGTCAGGGCGGTGTAATTGAAGTCGTTGCAGGGAGCTGTGGGCAGCTCCTCATAGCTTCCGTCTGCCCTCAGCCGCTTTTCCAGGTTTGTGGGCGCCATGCGCGCTGTCAGTTGTTCCGTCACACGGTTTTCCGTCAGCACCCAGGTCTGCTCTGCCCAGCTGCCGTCCCGTACGCTGGTTCCGATAAAGAACCGGTATTCTCCTTTTTCCAGCACCCGGGCTGAACGTGCAATCCTGCCCAGGTCATCATAGCTGGCCATCTGGGAAAGGGGGAAACGGATCACCGTCTCCTCCGATTCGCCGGGAGCCAGCAGTCTTGTCTTCCGGTATCCCGCCAGTTCCTTTGACGGTTTTCCCAGCAGGCCCTGGGGCGCGCTGAAATACACCTGGACGACCTCCCGTCCCGGGAATCCGCCCTCGTTGGTCACCAGCACCCGGATCTCCGCTTCCTCTTCCGTAAAGCTCACCCGCTGCTGGGTCAGGGAGAAGCGGGTATAGCTGAGGCCGAATCCGAAGGGATACACCACCCGGTCTGCCGCTCCGGCAATGGTTTCAAAATACCGGTACCCGACATAGATATCTTCTGTATAATTGACATAATCGTCGCTGTCATAGAAATCAACGCAGCCGGGGTAATCGTCCAGTTCCTCCGCCAGGGTGTCCGGCAGTTTGCCGCTGGGGGATTTCACTCCCGCAAGCAGTTCCGCCGCGGCGCAGGCGCCCTCCATGCCGCCCTGGAAAGCCAGCAGGAGTCCCTGGATCCGGGGATTGCTCCGGAAGCAGGCGGTTTCCATCATGCCGCCGGTATTCAGCACTACAATCACCTTATCGAAGGTTTCGCTGACCGCTTCCACCATCCGCCGTTCCGCGTCGGAAAGATAAAAGTCTCCCCGCTCGAACAGCACGTCGCTCATACTCACCGCGTCACCGGTCACCGGTTCCTTCCGGGTAATCTTCGCCCGCTCGGATTTCCGGTCCCAGTCCTCGCCGGAGAAACGGCTGATGGAGATCACGGCGGTATCCGTGAATGCCCGGGCGTCCCGGAGCAGTTCCGCCGGCACAGCCGGTTCCGCCACCATCCCCGGCGCCCAGTGTTCCGCGTATTGTGATGCCGTATAGTTCCGGTAAAACTGTACGGTGCCGGGATAAACCGCCTGTTCTCCGATCACCTCAAAAAAGCCGTCGAAAAGATCACGGACATAGGCTGTGGTCACGTCTCCGCTGCCTCCGCCTCCCTTGACATAGTCCGCGGAAGCCTTGCCGAAAAGCGCCACCCTGCATCCCTGCCGGAGCGGCAGCACGCCTTCGTTCTTGAGCAGCACCATTCCTTCTCCCGCCGCCCTGCGGGAAAGAGCGATATGTTCCTTTCCTGCGGTTACCCGCCTGCCGTCTTTCCCCAGGGGAATACCGGGCAGATAACGCGCGCGAATCCATTTTTGCATGCAGATCCTCCTGTACAGGCCCTGTGCCTGCCGTGATATTCAAACGGTTTTGTTTGTCCGCCGGGATATGATACAGCTTAGAGTCCGCTTTAAGTCAAGACCTTCTTCCGTTCCTCCGCCGGCTTCTGCTTTCCCTGCTTCAGTTGAAACCTCTGTCCAAATCCGCTATAATGGTTTCAACGGCAAAACTGAACAGCCCCTGCGGACAGAAGGAGGTCCTTATGCTTCAGGATTTTGAAAAAAGCAAACCAGAGGATAAAGATACCCTCAATGCGGAGATCAAAGAGCTCCGTACCCGTCTGATCGCCGCCCAGCAGCTTTTGCGTGAGAAAAAGCTGCCTGTGCTCGTGCTGATTGAAGGCTGGGCCGCCGCCGGCAAAGGCAGCCTGATCAAGGAGATCATCAGCGAGATCGATCCCCGCTTCTATAACGTGGTTTCCCCCGCCGTTATCCCGGAGAGTGAGTCCCGTTATCCCTTCCTGTATCCCTATGCCTCCGCCATTCCGGAAAACGGCAAGCTGATTTTTCTGGATTCCGGCTGGATGGAAAACGTGGTACGCAAACAGCTGCGGCTGGAAATCTCCCGGGAGGAATACAAACGCCGGGTCCGGGCCGTCAATGAGTTCGAACGCCAGCTGCGAGACGGCGGCTATCTGGTGCTGAAGATCTTCCTGCATATCGATAAAAAGGAACAGTTTGAGCGGCTGGAGTCCCTGACTGAAAGCGCGGATACCGAGTGGCGGGTCACCCGGGACGACCTGTGGCAGCATCGGGAATACAAGCAGTTCCTGAAAGCCTATGACGAGTTCATGGAGAAAACCGGGGATACGGTGAAGTGGCATATTCTGGACGGCACCCGGAAAAAGGTGGCTGTCAGGGACGCCATGAAACTGCTGGTCAGCAAAATCGACAAAGCCCTGGAAAAAGGACGTTATGTCGGGGAACCGTTTGAGGAGGACTTCCCCCTCCTGAAGATGCCGAAGCTTTCCGAGGTGGATCTCTCCCCCGCCATCGGGGAAGAGGAATACAAAAAGGAACTGAAGAAACTGCAGAAGCGCCTGGGCGAACTGCATAACGTCATCTACCGGAAAAAGATTCCGGTCATCCTCTGCTATGAGGGCTGGGACGCAGCCGGAAAAGGCGGCAACATCCGCCGGGTTGCCTATCCCCTGGATCCCCGTGGCTTTGATGTGCATCCCATTGCCTCCCCTGAACCGCATGAGCTGAACCGTCAGTACCTCTGGCGTTTCTGGACGCGTCTTCCCCGCACCGGACACATCTGTATTTTTGACCGCACCTGGTACGGCCGGGTCATGGTGGAACGTCTGGAAGGCTTCTGCTCTGAAAAGGACTGGAAGCGCGCCTATAACGAGATCAATGAGTTTGAGCGCCAGCTCACGGACTGGGGCGCCGTACTGCTGAAATTCTGGATTCATATTGATCAGGACACCCAGCTTGCCCGGTTTACCGAGCGGCAGAACACCCCGGAGAAGCAGTGGAAGATCACCGAGGAAGACTGGCGCAACCGGGAAAAGTGGCCCCAGTATGAAGCCGCCGTGGATGAAATGCTGCAGAAGACCAGCACGGAAAATGCGCCCTGGTTCATCATTGAATCCAACGACAAGCTTTACGCCCGCATCAAGGCTCTCCGGATCATTGTGGATGCGCTGGAAAAAGCCTGCGACAGCCATTTTGAAAACACTTTCGGGTAAACCCTGAATATACAGACGGGATGCCGCCCTGCAGCGGCATCCCGTTTTCTGGCTGATTCACTTTGGCTCATGCCTGTTCTGTCGTTCCCGCCTCCGGCTTCTGCCGGACCAGCACGCTGCGGGAGTAGCGGATAATCAGCAGCGTGGAGCACAGGATCCATCCTACCGGATAGGCCAGTGCCACAGCCAGGAAGCCTGCCCCCAGCGCCTTGGTCACCGCCAGGTAGATCTGGCGGAACACCACAAAGGACGCCAGCATAATCACGGTGGGCATGGTCGCGTCCCCGACGCCCCGCAGGGCGCCGGCATAGATCTGGTTGAAGCAGATGGCGATATAGAACGGCGTCACAATCCGGATAAAGCGCACGCCGTAGTCGATGACCTCCTCCTCCGGGGAGAAGAAACCCATCAGCGGCCCAGCCAGCAGGAATACCGTCAGGCCCAGCACCGCTGTGGAAACCAGGCTCATCACCACCGCGGTCCGGACGCCCTCCCGGGCCCGCGGAATCTTGTTTGCGCCCCAGTTCTGGCCCACAAAGGTGGTGGAAGACATGCTGATGCTCTGGACCGGGATCAGGGCAAAAGCGTCAATCTTTCCATATACGCCGTACCCCGCCATGCAAGCCGAACCAAACTGGTTGATGTAGGACTGGACAAACACGTTGGAGAAGGAAGTCACCGCGGCCTGGATACTGCTGGGCAGGCCGATTTTCAGGATCATCGACAGGGATCGTTTGTCCACGCAGAGTTTTTTCCAGCGGATGCCATAGTTTCCCTTTTCCTTTGTCAGGGTAACCATGATCAGCAATGCGGAGAGAATCTGGGATAATACCGTGGCATATGCCACGCCGTCCACGCCCATGCCGAAAACCAGCACAAACAGCAGATCCAGTACTGTGTTCAGCAGGGCGGAAATAATCAGGAAGATCAGGGGCCTGCGGGAATCGCCCACTGCGCGCAGAATCCCGCTGCCCAGGTTATAGAACAGCACACCGGACACCCCGCCGAAATAAATCGTCAGGTAGCAGGAAGATTCCGGCATCACGTCCACCGGCGTCTGCATGAAACGCAGCATCGGATCAATGATCAGCAGGCCGAGAACCGTCGCAATCATGCTGACCGCAAAGGTCAGGGCAACCGTGGTATGCACGGCCTTGCTCAGGCCTTCATCGTCATGGGCACCGTAACGCTGGGAGATCACCACCGACGCGCCGGTCGCCAGGCCTGCGCAGAAGCCTACAATCGTATTGATAATGGGACCCGTGGAGCCGACCGCTGCCTGGGCTTCCTGTCCGACGAACTGGCCCACCACCAGGGTGTCCACCGTGTTGTAAAGCTGCTGGAAGAGCAGTCCGATGGCCATGGGAATCGAAAATTGCAGCATATGCCTCCAGATATTTCCCTCGGTCATATCCAGATCCATCCGGGCCACAGAATCCCCTCCTCCCTTTCGTATGAGAACCCATTATATGCAGAGGATCCGAAAAACGCAAGAAAAAAGGAATGCCGAAGCATTCCTGTTTTTTGTCATGTTTTTTCATGACCCGTTATTATCTCAGTCTTTTTCTTTTTCAAGTTCAGCCTCAAATGCTGCGCTCACGTCTTCTGCCTTCTGCTGAAACGCTGCCGATACGTCCCCGTTTGTCCGGAAAAACTCCTTGTAGCGTTCCATCCCGTAGCGGTCGATCAGCCACCTTGTCAGCGCCCCGGCCAGCGGATAGGACACTTCCTCCGGCAGACTGTAGAACTGCTCGTTATCCAGATAACCGAACACGTTCATGCCGGCATTCTCCCGTGCCCATTCCGCGGCATACGCCCGGTTCGCTTTCCCATGATAAGCCTCGTCAAAATACATAGCCAGGCCTTCCCGGAGAAACAGCGACGCCGGTACGGCAATCTGAAAAGACAGCAGATGGGCATCCTCATGCGGTCCCAGGCATTGGATCTCCTGATTATACACAGCAAAAATCAGATCATAGTCCAGGCACATCCCGTTGCATGGCGGACAGCCGGTTTCTGTCTCTGTCTCTTCCCGGCTTGCGCACAGGTACAACCGGATCTTTTTGTCAAGGGTCACCCCAAGGGTTTTCGAGATCCGGTTGTAGCACTTTTCCTGCCAGTTTCCGATCTCTTCCAGGTGTTCCTCAGCGAAGCTTTCAGGGTGGCAGTAAATCAGATAGTGTTCTGTTTCCCAGCAGTTCCACTCCATCCTGTTTTTCCTTCCTGTCAGCTTTCCCAGTTCCTGATCACCAGTGTGTACTGTCCTTTCCGTTCTTCCGGATCCTCCAGCATCACATACGGTTTCCCGGTCAGCCTGCCCAGCTCCTCCGGGGTATAGGGATGATGAACCCGGCCCTTCCATTTTCCTTCGGTATATAGATAATCCCCGTCCCCGTTCACAGTATGGGGTTCTGTCTCATATTCCTCGTCCGGCCTGTCCACGGAGATAATCACGCATCCGCCCGGCCGGGTAATCCGGCACAGCTCCGGCACCGCCCGCTGTGCGTCCTTCAGCGGCATATGATCAAGCACGTCCAGCGATACCACTGCGTCAAAAGCATGATCCGGATATCCTGTATCCGTCACTCCGGCCGCCTTGAACTGTCCGTGATACCCTTTCTTTTTCAGCAGGTCAGCAGCCATTTCCACCGCTTTTTCAGCAATATCAAACCCGTACACGGAGAATCCGTTTGCTGCCAGCTTCAGGGAAAAAGTTCCGCAGCCGCAGCCCGCGTCGCATACTGAAACCGCCCCGCGCTTGTGGAGGTACCGGATGACATCATCCGGCGCCAGATCGATTTTTTTCACATAGGCCGAGATTCTTTTCGGATCCGCGGCTTCCCAGATTTCATCCCAGTACATCAGACTATCACCCGTCGTTTGAATGTGACAGAAAAAAAGCTCCTGTCATCATTTGATACGTTTTGATTGATCCTCTGTCATTTACTATATACCATTGCCGCAAATATTGCAAACTCATCTTTACAATCATGAGAAGCCAGTTTCACCTATTCCGGGTTTTTTCCTTATCTTTCGGCCGCATGCCGAACACCGCCCCGCATTTACCGCAGGCGCCTGTGTCTTTCTGTTTTGCCGTTGTCGCTTCTGGTTCGCTCTGTAACATTTTTCACAGTTGCCCGCAACCGATAAAACAACTATAATAATTGTGTCTGCAATCCTGCAGATTCTGTGAACTATATCCTGGAGGAATATCATGCTGAGAAAAACCAAAATCATCT
>Ga0310695_10014389_pt1 | contig 10697 bp, 8 predicted proteins | sample RumenRJG_04DNA_FD_203882 | JGI IMG/M metagenome (GOLD analysis project Ga0310695, IMG submission 203882) | Bovine rumen microbial communities from Lethbridge, Alberta, Canada - RJG_04 (v2) (version 2) | ecosystem: Host-associated > Mammals > Digestive system > Stomach > Rumen | place: Canada... | reverse complement strand
ATTGATTGATTTTGATTATCCGATGATGGTATTATTTTAAATGTGTGAAGTGCAATTGGGGCTTTAAAGAATTTTAAATTGTGTGGAGGTAAAAAAATGATTTGTCCATCATGTGGAAGTGAAATTCCGGACGGTTCGGAAAGCTGTTTTATATGCGGAGAACAGATTAAAAAGATTCAGCCTTCTTATGGAGGCGGACAGTATGGAGGTGGTGCTGCCCCGTCATACTATGCTGACAGATACGGTGATCCTAACAACAATGCAACGATATTGGAGAACAGTGGTAGAAGTCTTGATAAGAAGACATATAGACTTATAATAGGCGGACTTCTGGCACTGGTAGTAGTTATAATCTGTATGATTATGGCCAGAACAGGATTCTTTGCCAACAAGGACGGAGTTTACAGGTCAGATGACCTGGAGAGAGCATTTAATGATTATATTGATTCAATGGGACTCGGTGGTAGTCCCCAGGTTTCCGGGATGAAGTGTGAATGTACACTCACAGTAACCGGCGGAACCTATACAATATATATGTCTGTGGCTCTTAAGGGTGAAATGATTTATGAGGATTCAGGAAGTGGATCCATAAGCTTTTTCGGCTCCAGTGTAACATTTGATTCAGGTATGCACGACGGAGAACGTGGTACTTATGATCATAGCAACAAGACCATAACCATCAGTATTGATGATCCGGAGATGAAATCTATCGGACTTGATAAAATAGTATTTACACGTGAATAATAAAATCATTGTGCTGAATTGTCTGATCTATTGCCAATGTTACACCTGATCCATTGCGGAACAGAGCCCGATTTACCATCGTTAAGAAGAGCCCGATTTATCTTGACAAGGAAATGGGCTTATGATAATATCATGGCATATAAGTTAGGGAGTAGCGAACACGATTAAGAACAGTGGTTCAGATCATGGTCACATATTCGTCAGTACGATCGGAAACAGCCGATCCGGAGTGTGAATAATAAGCGAGACTAATTTGTGGTTTAAACGGCTGCAAATGGGTTTCGCTTTTTTTTGTAGGAAACAGAGGTTTCTAAAAATGCTCCGTAATGACCTTTGTTCCTTAACCTGTTGCTGAGAAAGGAGGTGAGAAGGTTGGGTGTTCAGGGATTTAACGGTTCAAATGATAATGATCCTTTGCTGTATAAAAAGATGGATGAGTTTGATTTAGGCAGATCAAGAGCTATTACAGGTACAATACTTATAATCGGCGGACTGGTTTTGTTTATATTTATGTTTAGTATGGTTACGAGAAGTGGCTCAGGATTCGGAGGATTTGTTCTGTTTTTAGCATTTCTCGCAGCAGGCGCCGGAGCAGTTTTGATCTGTAATGCGACTTGGAACTTTAAGAAAAAATACAAGGAGCTTTTTGTTAAGAGAAAGCTTGTTGAGAATTTTGCTAATGTTCAATATGACTGGAAAAGTGGTTTTTACGAGCATGCAGTTAAAAGCTTTGGACTATGTATGATGGGAAACAGATTCCATTCCGAAGATTATCTCAGAGCTACGTTTGACGGAATTCCGTTTGAATCGGCTGATGTAACTGTTCAGATGGTTGTAAGTACCGGAAAGTCGACACATACTATTACATATTTCAGAGGAAGGATGCTGGTTTTTGATTTTCCGGATAAGTTTGTAAGTTCTGTGCAGATGTTCACTGATTCATTCAGATACAGAGGCAGGGCGCAAGGGTATGCAAGACCGGAAAAAGTTGAAATGGAAGGCGTTGAATTCAATAACAGATTCGATGTTTTTGCGCTTAATCCGCATGATGCATTTTATCTTCTTACACCTCACTTCATGGAAGATATGATGGCTCTTACAACAAGATACAGAAATATGGCTATCAGTATCGTTGGAAATAAAGTATTTGTAGGTTTAAATGAGCAGTTTCATAATGCGTTTGATCCGCAGAGTGTATTTTCAAAAATCAATTATCCAGAGGAAATGCAGAAGGTACAGAATGATATTAATGATATCAAAAATATAATCGTTATGATCAGAGGCCTCTATGCTAACGCTAATCCGGGTTATGCAAATAATATAAATGTAAATAACAACAATTATGCTGCAGCAAACAGCGGTAACAGAGTTAATCTGAATAACATGAATAACATGAATAACTTGAATAACCTGGCTGCAGTAAGCAGCGGAGTAATTGATAGTATAGAGAATGCGGAACGTAATGATAATTATAATGCAGATGATTATTACAAAGTAGTTTAAAAGTATTTAAAGGAGGATTTTATTATGTCAAGTTTAATTATGATTTTAATTGTGGTTTTGGTTATAATCTTTATTCCTATTTTCTGGGGAATAGGAGTAAGAAACAGTATCAAGGTTTCTGATATCAAGGTATCGGAAGCTTTATCCGGAATCGATGTAGCGCTTACAAAGAGATATGATGTGCTTACAAAGATGCTTGATGTTGCTAAGGGATATATGAATTATGAGAAGGAAACTCTTGCAAATATCATCCGTCTTCGTTCCGGAATGTCAATGAATGAAAGAAATGAAGCAAACAGAAAGATGAATGATTTAAGCAGAGATATCCGTATTCTTGCAGAGAATTATCCGGAGCTTAAGTCAAGCAACAATTTCATTGAACTTCAGAGAAGTATTGCTGATGTTGAAGAGCATCTTCAGGCTGCTCGCAGACTTTATAATTCAAATGTAACAGCATACAACAAAAAGATCATTACATTCCCTAACAGCATTATTGCGGGAATGATCGGTGCAACACAGAAGGCATTTTTCGAAGCAGATGCAGAGAAGAGAAATGATGTAAAAATGACATTCTGATTGACATCCTAATGTTAAGGTGTGATAATAAATAAGCATGATATTTATGCATAGAAATCCACTATAAAGGAGGTGACAGAATGGTTAGCGGTGACAGTCATGGGTCAGACGGGCGAGCGGAAATGTTTAATACAGCAGATGATGACCATGTACTGATACATGCTCATTCTGTTTGCTGATTTTTCATGATATAACTGCCCGTATCTGACCGATTCAGATACGGGCTTTTTACATTTCAGAGTTTGTTCATCTGGCTTCCATACTGAATTGCGGCTATGGCCGTATATCAAAAAAATATCGGAGGCGAGAGATGGAAAACGAGATTATCGAAAACACTTTATCGGAAAGTGACGTTTCTTCTATCAAGCCTGATTATGAGGCTGAAATTCTCGAGATCATAAGAAGTAATAATGCTCCCAAGATTTTGATGAGTAAGCTTGAGGATTACCATGGCAATGATATTGCCGGCGTTTTTTCTGTGATTACCGCTCAGGAGCGTAAGAAAATGTTCAGGATCTGCAGATCTGACATGCTTGCGGAAATATTCGAATATTTCGAAGAGGATGAAGCTGCGGAATATCTGAACGAGATGGATATCAGAAAGGCTGCATCGGTTGTATCCGAGATGGAGACCGATACTGCGGCAAATGTTCTTCATCTGATTGAGAAGGAGAAGAGAACACTTATTATTGATTCGATCAATCCCGAAGTACAGAAGGAAATCAGATTGATTGCTTCCTTCGACGAGGATGAGATCGGTAGTCATATGACAACAAATTGTATCGTTATCCGCGAAAATCTGACGGTTAAACAGGCTATGACAGCGCTGGTGAATCAGGCAGAGGATAATGATAACATTTCAACTATATTTGTAGTTGATGAGAATGAAGAATTTTACGGAGCGATAGATCTTAAAGATCTTATAATTGCAAGGAATACAGTTCCGCTGGAGGAGCTTATAGTTACATCCTTCCCATATGTATATGCAAATGAGTCTATCGATGACTGTATTGAAAAGCTGAAGGATTATTCGGAGAGCTATATTCCGGTCCTTGATAATATGAATAAATTTCTGGGTATCATCACTTCACAGAGTATCATCGAAGTTGTAGATGATGAGATGGGTGAGGATTATGCCATGTTTGCTGGTCTTATTGCGGAGGAAGATCTGAAGGAACCTCTTAATCAGAGTATGAAGAAGAGGCTTCCGTGGCTTCTGATACTTCTTGTACTTGGTATGGTCGTATCAAGCGTTGTAGCTGTATTTGATAAGGTTGTTGCATCACTTACACTTATCATGGCATTTCAATCGCTTATACTTGACATGGCCGGTAACGTCGGAACACAGTCTCTGGCTGTTACTATCAGGGTGTTAATGGATGAAAATCTGACATTCGGTCAGAAGGGACATCTGGTTCTGAAGGAAATGCGAGTCGGTCTATGTAACGGACTGCTTCTGGGAACGATATCCTTTGTATTAGTCGGTTTATATATTTATATATTTAAGAATAATTCCTGGTTCTTTGCATTTGCAGTATCAGGATGCATCGGAGTATCCCTTGTTATCGCAATGGTGATTTCAAGTGCCGTAGGAACGCTTATACCGCTTTTCTTCAAGCGGATAAAGGTTGACCCGGCTGTTGCATCAGGACCGCTTATTACGACTGTAAACGACCTTGTAGCGGTTGTTACATATTACGGTCTCAGCTGGATTCTTTTACTGAATGTACTGCATTTCGGAAATTGACAGCCTGCAGCTTCATATGTGAATTTTTAATTCTGTGAGGCTGCATAGTATAAGGCTGATAAATCACATAAATAATCATGAAATAAAAGAAAAACCGCAGCAGGTTCACTGCTGCGGTTTTCCGTTATGTTGGTAGAACTAGAAAATATATATTACAGAAAAATCTTAGTTTCCTGAGTAAACGATTTCAATTGCCTGTAAGCCGTCCTTATCTGTATCGAAAGCAAATGTATATGTAACATCACCTACTTCATAAACATACTGGAAGCCTGTCTTCTCATCGATTGTCTTATCAGGATCGCCATACTGACCTGTGATCTGATATGCTGATGAACCGATTGTGATTCCTGAAGGAAGAGTTACAACGTTTGCAGGACAATGCTCTGCTGAAACCTTGATAGCTGATACGTTACAGAGCTTTGGAAGCTCATCTGTTGTATATGTGTTCTGAAGAGTTACTTCAACGTATGATCCTTCATAACCTGCAACATCAAGGAATACATTTCCGAGTGTTCCTCTTGCAGGAACCTTTACGTTGAACTTCTCTGTCATCTCATCTCTAAGAGAAAGCTGCTTTGATATTTTGCTATAATTAAAAGGAATGTCAAGAACTTTTCCAAGGATCATTACCTGATTTGCTTCAAGTGATGTTGCCTCGAACTGTTCACCGTTTGATTCTTCAACAACAGTTGTTGAGTTATTTGCAGAAGCAGAAGATGATGTATTTCCGCATCCTGTAGCTGCAAGCATAGCACCTGCTAAAACAATACCGCAAACTGTCTTTACAAAACTTTTCTTCATTTCTTAATTCCTCCCTTATTTCTTTTCGTCATTTCGAGACCGAAGTTTATCACGAAGTTTTTATCTTTGCTTTTCGAAAATTGCTATTTGTTTGACGAAAATTGCGTTTCTGATCATCTTTGTAGGAATTGTCAAAAACAATCATGATAATATACAAACTGCACAAAAAATGACAAAACGGAAAAATTCGATTTTTTATTCAATATAGACAAAACATCAGAAAAATCGGCGTTTTTTTTGATATCGGACAAATTTTGTGTCTATTCTGTGAAATTAGTCATGTTCAAAATAGATAAAACAAAAATATATAATGAGAGGATGAAAGCGGATGATAATTTAGAATTATTTAAGGATTAAACAGGTGTTGGATAAAGATTTATCATTATAGATTATTGTATACTTTGGATAACAAGTTGAAAGATATATGTAAATTGAAAAATCATATTTGATGATTTCGTTTTTTACAAAATACAAACAGGAGTATTGAAATGAAGGAAAAAAGAAATAATAAATCAAAAGTGGATTCGCGAATATCAGAAAGTAAGAACGTAACAAAAAAGAAATCCGAAAAAATGGATAATAAGAAAGTGATTCTTACTGCAAAGGACCTGACGAAAACATTTTCTAATGAATCAGTACAGCAGCATGTTCTGAAGAATCTGAATCTTTCTATATATAAAGGAGACTTTACCGTGATAATGGGAAATTCCGGATCGGGCAAGAGTACACTGCTTTATGCTCTTTCAGGAATGGACAGACCTTCGCTCGGAACAGTTACATATTATGTAGAAGAAACCGGGAAGACAGGTAAGTCGAAAAATGCAGAAAAGGATGAAAAATACAGTGATACAGATAAAGGAATTGAGATATCCAAGTTTTCAAACGATAAGCTCGCTCTTTTCAGAAGAAATCATGCAGGCTTTGTATTTCAGCAGAATTATCTGAATGATTCAATGAGTGCACTTGATAATGTTATGATAACGGGACTTCTCAGATCCAAGGATAGACATGCCCTTGCGGCTAAGGCGAAGAAACTTCTTGAGAAGGTTGAGATCAGTGAAAGAGATTCAAGAAAATTCCCGACACAGCTTTCAGGTGGACAGCAGCAGAGAGTTGCGGTTGTTAGAGGCGTCATCAACGATCCTGAAATACTTTTTGCCGATGAACCTACAGGAGCACTTAATTCTCAGAATACCGAAAATGTGCTGAGCATCCTTTCGGATCTGAATAATGAAGGACAGAGTATCGTAATGGTAACACATACACTGAGTGCGGCAGAGAGAGGAAACAGAGTCATATATCTGGCGGACGGAGTTATAGCTGATGAGATATATCTCGGAGAATATGCAGGTGATTATAAGGATGACAGTAATCCAAAGAAGGATGAGGCTCTGGAAAGAAACAGAAGATTAAAAGATTTCTTACAGAAAATGGGATGGTAAAGTTATGTATAGATTATTTATGATCGCTAAAAACAATATAAAAAAGCAGAAGGGCGATATGATAACCCTCTTCTTACTTACAATGATCGCAGCATTCCTGATATTTGATGCGGGATCTGCCATTTTGGGTTTAGGTAAGGTATATGACAGCAGATTTGAAGAGAGTGACGGAGCACATTTTATTCTGTACAGTCATGCTTCCGAAGAAGAACTCGAATGTATAGAGAAAGCAGTGCGCGGACATAGATACATAATAGATTTTGAAAGTACACCGTGTCTTATGATGAATGTTGATCATAAGAACGCAAAGGATGAGAATTATGGCCAGTACCAGTTTATAGTCCATAGCATGGCTGATAAACCAAAGTATGAGCATGATCTGCCTGAAGGGGCAAAGTATAACGATAATGATATTCTGCTTCCTTATTATGTTCAGAGTACCTATAAGGTCGGAGATACTATGAATATAAAAATTGGAGATAATGTTTATGACTTTAATGTTGCGGGATATGTATCAGACCCGTACTTCAGTTCGTCGGTGAATATTACGGTTTATTATGTATTTATATCAGAAAAAATGACCGAAAAGCTGAAAGAGGAAAATCCGGGATTAGTTGAATCATATTATGAAAATAAGGGTGTGATGGATGAGTCATATCTTACAAAGGATTATTCGACTCTGAATCTGGAGAAGGAGATAACAGACAGTTATAAGGAACTTCTTAAACCTTATATTGAAGAGCATCCGGAGAAAGCATATACAGATTATCTGTGCGTTAACTGGCAGATGATGAGAGGCGGATCACAGTTTGTTCCTCTTATAATAATGTCGATCATTATGCTTTTTGCAGTAGTCATAATAGTGATCTCAGTTGTGATCATTTCCTTCAGTATCAGTAATTTCATACAGAGAAATATGAAGAATACGGGAATACTTGAAGCAAGCGGATATACAGTAAGAGAACTCAGAGGGGCGATGTCATTTCAGGTAATGCTGGTCGCAGCTTTGGGAGCTGTTTTCGGAACAGTATTGGCAATATGCACATTTGATAAATTCGCAGCAGTAATGGAGCTTGCGGCAGGTGTGGAGTGGAATCAGCCGGCGAATATACCGGTTGCGGCAATGACTATAGTTATCCCTACAGCTGTAATACTTTTGGTAAGCAGGATCAGCAGCAGAACTTATAAGAAGGTTTCGGTGCTGGATGCTTTAAGAGGCGGATTAACTACACATAATTATAAGAAAAACTATTTTACATTTGAGAGAACGCCGCTTCCGATTCCGATGGTTGTGTCTCTTAAGGATACATTTGGCGGATTCGGAAGAAATATAGTAATGGTAATAATCGTTGCAATACTGACAGTATCAGCACTGATAGGGTTCGGGATGTATGAAAACTTCGGTGAGGATCCGGGCAAGGTTATAGATATTCTGGGATTTGAAAACGGAATGATGGACGTTATGTCGCAGGAGGATATAGGCGGTGAACTCCGAGAGATTAAAGGCGTTCAAAATGTTCTTTCATTTTATTCCCTGGATCTGAATATAAGTTACGGAGATAAGGATCAGAGTGTAAAATCATTTATCATGGATGATATTGAGAATACTACTAACCTTACTTTGATAGATGGAAGAAAAGCAAAGCATGATAATGAGATTCTGATAACGAACGGTGTGTCGGAAGATCTGGGAGTAAAATGCGGTGATGTTGTAGAGATCGGATTCGGTGAGAAAAAGGCTGATTATATCGTGACGGGAATCTACCAGAGAATGGACAGCATGGGCAGAGGCATATATATGTCTGAAGAGGCAGGAGAACGGATCATAACCGGCTCGAAAATGTACGAGAGCATAATAACAACTGACGGAAGCATAACCTATGATGAGCTGAAGAAGGAAGTAGATATAATAGATGAAAGACATGAAGGCAGCTTCAATATAATAGATCTGTCAAAGCAGATGGAAGAGACAATGGGAATAGTCACTGTAGCAATGAAGGCAATCTGCATAGTGATCGCACTTGTAACTGTACTTATAGTATTATTCGTGGAGTCACTGGTTATCAGAGCAAAGATAGTTAAGGAATGGAGAGGCATGGGAATCAGCAAGGCGCTTGGCATGACATCAGGACAGCTTATTGCGGAGATTATGATGTCAAATGTACCGGCTATACTGCTCGGAGTGATAATAGGTACTGCGCTGTCACAGTTTCTTGGATCAAAGCTGACGTTACTTATATTCTCACTCTTCAGCATAAAGCATGTTGATTTTAATATTTCGATAACCTGGATGTTTATTTCGGCAGTGGGCATACTTGCGGTGGCTCTTGCTGCATCATGTTTATCGGGACTCAAGGTAAGACGCCTTCATCCGGTTGAGATGATCAATGAGGATTGACAGATTGAAGCCTCACACAAACGAACAGGTTTTGTGTGATGTTTCTAAAAATGGAAGTGAGGTTTCTTAAAAATGCAGGCTTTATAAAATAGATTATATATATTGCTTTTTTCTCGTAAATAAGCAGAAAAATATGGTAAGAAAATGTTAAAAATGGTAAAATAAATAAACGGCAGTTACTCTATTCTTATGGGGAGAATAAGTATATGGCAGAAAGCAGAAAGCGGTTAGCTTTATTTGTCGGACAACCTGACGAATATTTTCAGAGTAGGTTTATAACAGGTTTTACCAAGACGGCATTTGAATATAACATGGACGTCTGTGTTTTTGCCATGTTTAAAAAGTATCAGGATACGGTTGAGCGTGAAAAAGGTGATTCAAATATCTTCACGCTTGCGCGTCCTGATTTTTTTGATGGAATTGTAATTCTTAAAGATACTATACAGACTGCAAATGCAGCTGAAGAACTTGAAAAACGCCTGAAGGAGAAGTTTAAGGGGCCTGTAATAGTAGTTGATAAGGAAAGTGAATACTATCAGAGTATTTTTATTGACGGTTTTACTCCGGTTGCCGAACTTACAAAACATCTTATCGAGGTTCATGGATGTAAGGATATAGCATTTCTTACAGGTAAGAAATGGCACAGGCATTCCAAGGAAAGACAATCAGCTTTCGAGGAAGAAATGCAAAGGCATGGGCTTACAGTTCCTGCTGACAGGATCATAGAGGGTGACTTCTGGTATAAGAGCGGTGAGCAGTGTCTTGATTACTTGTATGCAAGTGGTAAAAAGCTTCCGGAGGCTGTGATTTGCGCGAATGATCAGATGGCGATCGGTCTTTGTAAGGCACTTTTCTCAAAGGGCATAAAAGTTCCGGAAGATATGATCGTCCTGGGCTGCGATTCCGCACCTGAAGGACAGACCAGTCCGAAATCTCTGACCTCATACATTTCTCCGGCTGAAGAATTCGGAAGATATGCATTGGAATGCGTTTTAGATATAGCTGCTTCCAAAGAGCTGAAGAAGTTCGAAGGTAAAGCAAGAATAGTGATAGGCGAAAGCTGCGGATGCCAGGATATTAATATGCCTTCCTGGAGCATGAAGAGATCCGAGTGGGATACCGTGATCTATGAAGAGGGTTATGAGTCTATCTTTAATACAATGTTCGAAAACCTGCTTAATCAGACAAGTGTAATGGATTATATAAGTACGGTTTATTCGTATGCTTATCAGATAAAGGGTGCAGACAGTTTTAATCTGATGCTCGTAAACGGAGTAAAATATATGGCTTCGGGCAGTAAGTCGCTTCCGAAAAACGAAGGCTATCCGGGCAAGATGATACATGCTATAAGACATACGTCCGACCATATGGATGATATGGTAGGACTTGATGAGAGCTTTGACAGCTTTCTTATGCTGCCGGATCTTTCGCGTGGAAGAGATAAGCCATCGGTATATTTCTTCAATCCTGTTTTCTATGAAGATTA
>Ga0310695_10014386_pt1 | contig 10698 bp, 7 predicted proteins | sample RumenRJG_04DNA_FD_203882 | JGI IMG/M metagenome (GOLD analysis project Ga0310695, IMG submission 203882) | Bovine rumen microbial communities from Lethbridge, Alberta, Canada - RJG_04 (v2) (version 2) | ecosystem: Host-associated > Mammals > Digestive system > Stomach > Rumen | place: Canada... | reverse complement strand
CGGTTCTGAGAGGCTTTCTGAATAACGTCGCGCACGTCTTTCACTCCCGACGTTACTGCCGAAAGCGTGTAGAACGGCACGTCGAGCTTTCGGGCGACAATCTGCGCCAGGGTGGTCTTGCCCACTCCCGGCGGTCCCCAGAGTATGAACGAACTGACGTGTCCGCTGTCTATCATGCGTCGCAACACTGCGCCCTGCCCCACCAGATGCTTCTGTCCGATGTACTCGTCAAGATTTCGCGGACGCAAACGCTCGGCTAAAGGTTCCATTTATATATAAATAATGTGGTGATGAAAATCGGTTGTTGTGCAAAAGTAGGAAAACAAATATTGAATATCAAATTTCTTTTTGAAAAAGTTGTCTGTTCAGTCTAAAGTATATACTTTTGCAGCACTTCGGAAGCCTATGATGAAGATAACTATACTTCAGCTTGACACAAAGTGGAACAATCCCGACTTCAACATTTCAGAAGCCGAGAGATTGTTGGCTACGGCTCCGAAGAGCGACCTCTATGTTCTTCCAGAGACCTGGACCACTGGTTTTGCGCCTCATCCAGAGGGTATAGCCGAGGAGGAACCGCAGTCGGTCATCTGGATGCAGAACACGGCACGGCGCATTGGTGCCGCCTTATGCGGAAGCATTGCCATCCATCACGACGGCGTTTTCCGCAACCGCTGCTACTTCTGCACCCCCGACGGCAGCAGCTACACCTACGACAAGCACCATCTGTTTGAGCCTGCCGGCGAACATCTGAACTACAAGCCAGGTGCCGACCGCACCGTGGTGGAATACAAAGGCGTGCGCTTTCTGCTCACGATATGCTTCGACCTGCGGTTCCCGGAATGGTGCCGCTACCATGGCGACTACGATGCAATACTGTGTGTGGCCAACTGGCCCGAGCAGCGCATAGCGGCCTGGGACGTACTGACACGCGCCAGGGCTATCGAAAACCAATGCCTCGTGGTGGCTGCAAACCGCTGCGGCAATGATCCGTCCAACCATTACTGTGGACACAGTGCCATTATCGACGCATGGGGACGAGTGCTGGCGGCAGACGAAAGGCACACTGCAACGGCCATAACAGCAAACTTCGATTTGGAAGAGCAGCAGAGGTTCCGTCAGGATTTTCCTGTATTAAAACATTTATGAACCAAAAAAACTATAAATAGATGAAAGTAACAGACAAAAAAACACTCACTCTGAAGACACTTACCAAGAGCAACGTGTGGGACTTGCAGGAAAACGACATCTTCCGCATCTGGGAATATGCCGAGAAAGAACCCGACCTGAAAGACAACGCACGCCACTACATCGACATCATCCGCAGTGCCTTCAACCTTGAAGAGATAAAAATCGACAGGCCCGAGGTTGTGAATAAATACAAAGACCGCGGTTTCAAGATTGGTCAGGTGAAGCTCGACGACAACACCAAGCAGAAATGGGCTCTGGCTAAGAAGCCTATATTGCGCGTAACCGACCTCACCTACGAAAACATCCGCCACATAACGGCAACGAAACTGCTCGAGGTCATCGACCGCAACTTCGGCGGTGGATGGGAATCGCTGTCGCAGAGTGTTCAGGACATCATCGAAAGCGGCTTCGACATCAGCACCACTACCCTGCCCAAGGACCGACTGAAGAAGCCGGGAGGCATGTACGACAAGAAAGTGGCCGACGGTTTCGAGGTTCTGGAGATTGCAAAAGGCACATGGGTTGAGGCCATCTTTGCCAAGGAGAAGCCCGAGATGGAGAAGCCTCGCATCACATACCAGTCTGACTTGCAGAAGACAGACAGCGACAACTATGACAACGACGACGAGGATCTGCCCGAAATAGAAGACCACTACAACGACATTGACGAGGACGACGAGTTCGACGAGGACAAGCTCACCGAGGAGAGCTATCGCACAACGTTCGAGACCAACCCCGAAGACCTCGAACTGGCCGACGACGAAGTGGTCGACGACGAGTATTAAGCTCTGCTACATCGTCAGCACAGCACAAGACAAGGGGCTGAAGAATAGTCTGCTATTCCTCAGCCCCTTGTCTTTTTATCACCTGAAAGGTGTTTCGAGTCGTGTCCTAATAAACGCGCGGCCCGAAAATCGCACTACCCACCCTGACAAGAGTGCTCCCGTGATTGACGGCAATGGCATAGTCGTCGCTCATTCCCCAGCTGCGCTCCTTGAAGTTGTCATCATCAGCGAAATACTCAGCTTTCACTTCGTTGAAGAAGTCGTAAGCTGTCTGGAACTCACTGGCTATCTGCTTCTCGTCATCGGTGTTTGAAGCCATCATCATCAGTCCGCAGATAGCCACATTGCCAAGCTCGCGCCACTCGCCTTCGGCAAGCATCTTCCGACACTCGTCAGGCGAAAAGCCATACTTGGTGGCTTCTTCTGCAATGTGCAACTCCAGCAGACAGCGTATCACACGCCCGTTTCGGGCAGCCTGCTTGTTGATTTCGCGCAACAGCTTGAGCGAGTCAACGGCCTCAACCATATAGATATAAGGTGCGATATACTTCACCTTGTTGGTCTGCAAGTGACCAATGAAGTGCCACTCTATGTCGTCGGGCAGAGCCGCCACCTTGCGTCGCAATTCCTGCTCGTGGCTTTCTCCGAAGATGCGCTGTCCGCAATCGTAAGCCTGACGTATTGCATCCTCGGGATGATACTTGCTAACTGCAACCAGCCTAACCCCTTCAGGCAGCCCCGACAACACATTACTGATATTCTCTCCTATGCTCGCCATAGCCTCTATAGTGTTAAGCTTGCTCGTATTCGGGCTTGTCGTCAACAGCCTTTGTCTTTGCCTTGTGCTCGAAAACGTCGAGAATGGCAGTCTCGTTGATAGCGGCAATGACATAGTCAATCATCGTTCCGCCCATCACCTCGTCGATGTTCTTCACGGCAACGTTCAGGCTCGATGCCTGCACAAGGTAGTAAACGCTCGTGCGCTTCTCCTTTTCCGTCTTCTCGTCGATGGTGATGAACGACAGCTTGGCCTTGTACCACCGGTCGTCGTTGGTGTTCTCGGAGAAGAAAATCTCGCCATAGCTCGTCGGTGTGATAGCCTTCACGTCGAACTCACCGCTTATATATACCGACATCTCTTCGGTTATGCGTTCTTCGGCTTCGCCAAACGAGAGAGCATCGACCACATAGGTCTCCGTCACCCGCTTCTGCTTGCCATCCTCCATCATCTTCTCGTAGCGCACTTTGGTTTCAAACCACATTGCTGTTCTGCTTCTCATAATTCCTGATATTTAAAATTCCGTGCGAAGTTACTAAAAAAACACAAACCTGCAAAAATCCTATTGCCGATAAAGAAAAGAAATATGAGAATTGCAAAAAAAGGTAAATAAATTTTTTAGAACCGCTAAAAAGCACTAATTTTGCAAACCGTTAGAAAACAAAGAGATAATAACGGACATAACAATCATTATTCATTTACAACAATGACAAAAGCAGATATAGTAAACCAGATTACAGACGAGACTGGCATAGCTAAGAAAGAGGTCTCGGCTGTCATTGAAGCCTTCATGGAGAAAGTAAAAGGCAGTTTGCTCGAGAACAAGGAGAATGTCTATCTCCGCGGTTTTGGCAGTTTCATCGTTAAGCACAGAGCCGAGAAGACCGCACGAAACATCTCCAAGAACACCACACTCGTTATTGCTGCCCACGACTTCCCAGCCTTCAAGCCGGCAAAGAGCTTCATCGAACAGATGAAGGGATAAGTTGCAAGACCGGTTTCGCAGACAAGAAATCACAATATAAACATCAATAAAATTCAAAATTATGCCAAACGGAAGAAAGAAGAAAGGCCACAAGATGGCTACGCATAAGCGTAAGAAGAGACTGAGAAAGAACAGACACAAGAGCAAGTAAGCCTGTTCGCTGAAAGGGTTAGGGTGATGGAGGAAACGGCTCAAAAGCCAAGACCCATCACCTTTTTTCATACATTGACCCCTTACAACCTAAAGTAACAAACCAAGAAGCAAAGAAATGACGAGCGAAGTAATCATCGACGCCGGCCAGAAGGAAATATCAATCGCACTGCTTGAAGACAAGCGGCTCGTGGAATACCAGAACGAACCGCGCGAGGCTTCCTTCTCGGTTGGCAACATCTACCTGGCTAAGGTGAAGAAGCTCATGCCTGGGCTCAACGCCTGCTTCGTAGATGTCGGCTATGAACGCGATGCCTTTCTGCACTATCTTGATTTGGGTAATCAATTCAACTCCTATGCCAAGTACCTCAAGCAGGTGCAAAGCGACCGCCGTCGGCTCTTCCCGATAGCAAAAGCACAGAAACAACCCGAACTGAAGAAAGACGGAAGCATACAGACCACCCTGACAGGAGGACAGGAAGTGCTGGTGCAGATAGTCAAGGAACCTATCTCCACCAAAGGTCCCAGACTGACTTGCGAGCTTTCTTTCGCCGGAAGATACATGGTGCTGATGCCTTTCAACGACAAGGTGAGCGTATCGTCGAAGATACGCAGTGCCGAGGAACGAGCCCGACTGAAACAGCTCGTGCAGAGCATACTACCCAAAAACTTCGGCGTGATAGTACGCACCGTTGCTCAAGGCAAGCGTGTTGCCGAACTCGACGCCGAAATGAAAGTTCTCGTGAAGCGATGGAACGATGCCATCACCAAGGTACAGAAGAGTCAGAAGCTGCCACAACTGGTGTTTGAGGAAACAGGCAGGGCTGTGGCCATGATGCGCGACCTGTTCAATCCCACATACGAGAACATCTACGTAAACGATGAGGAGATATGCACAGCCGTGAGACACTATGTTTCTCAAATAGCCCCTGAAAAGGCGGGCATAGTGAAACTCTACACTGGCAAGCTGCCCATATTCGACAACTTCGACGTTACGAAGCAACTGAAGTCGGGTTTCGGCAAAACAGTGAACTACAAGCACGGCGCCTATCTCATCATTGAGCACACAGAGGCTATGCACGTGATCGACGTGAACAGCGGAAACCGCACCAAGAAGGAAAACGGACAGGAGCAAAACGCACTCGAGACGAACCTCGGAGCTGCCGACGAGATAGCCCGCCAGCTGCGACTGCGCGACATGGGAGGCATCATCGTGGTGGACTTCATCGACATGAACCTTGCCGAAGACAGGCAGATGCTCTACGAACGGATGTGCGAGAAGATGAAAAACGACCGCGCACGCCACAACATCCTGCCGCTGAGCAAGTTCGGACTGATGCAGATAACACGCCAGAGAGTGCGCCCAGCTGTCGACGTAAATGTCGAGGAAACGTGTCCGGCCTGCTTCGGCACCGGCAAAATCAAGTCGAGCATACTCTTTACCGACCAGCTGGAACACAAGATTGATTACCTTGTAAACAAGATTGGCATACGCAGATTCTCACTCCACGTGCATCCATACGTTGCCGCCTACATCAACCAAGGCATGATTTCGCTGAAGCGAAGGTGGCAGATGAAGTACGGATTTGGAGTGCGCATCATCCCTTCACAGAAACTTGCCATGCTGCAATACGAGTTCTACGACAGCAACCGGCAATTTATCGACATGAAAGAAGAGATTGAGACCAAGTAGCTAAAGAGCTCCCAATCGATTTGATTGGGGGCTCTTTCTTTATTAAAGCCTTTTACAGCTTCTCACCTTATATTATAATAAGCTACCCGCGTTAATCCATCGGCTTAATCATCGACTCGATGAACTGGATTTCCTCATCCGTCAGCTTATACTTTGCATAGAGGTCGGCATCCGTCCAAGGACGGGTGAAGTCTTGGAGGGGGACAAATCGGAAGTTAGCACGGGCCAATTGTTGTGTAGATGTAATCATCGCAATTAAGCAGCGCACAAATCTGGTCTTAATGTAAATCAGAAAGTTTTCGGCCTCTGCCTTAGATTCGAATACCGCTAACATTAAATACGTTTCTGCACATACAACATTAGGTTCGATTATTTCTAATGTAGATATTATTCTCTTTTGTCCATTTTTGTCCGTTTCTCCTGCATGTTCTGCAGTAAGCCTTGATGTTATAATTTTCCACTTATCAATTAAATCTGCATTAGTTGATATTTCCTCTCTTTTATATGGACCACGACCGCCTTTGTATCTAAGCGTTATATCGCCATCTTTCAAGGGTTTTATATCTGTAGACAGCCCAAAAGGTTTACGAGGATATACTTTCAGGAATTCTTTTGAATTTCTGACTTTTTTTAAGATGCGTAGTTCTTCAATATGTCTTATGAATACTTCTTCTTTACTAAGGTCTCGAATGTTTTCGACACGATTACCCTTAAATTGAGTTATTACATTACAAAGCCCATTATGCTTTGAGTCAAATAGAAAGTAGCAAATTCCGCCTGCAATATCAACCGTAGGAAAGCAATCGTGACCATCAATGAAATCAAATAAAAAAGAAATCCTTTTATCACTAAGCATAGAGGTTCTAAAATCGTCCAATCCTTTACCCCCATTATACCATTTAGCTGGCATAATCATTGAAATATAAGTTGCTTTTGTTTGTTTTGCGATGTCTACAAAATGCTGATAAACAGGTACAGCACTAACACCTGCCCCTCCATCCATCACCTGATACGGCGGATTACCTACTATAGCGTCTAACTTCATATTAGTATCTTGATTGATTTTCCAGAAGCGTTTGCCATCGCGGAAGGTGTTGACAACGGCCTCTGGGCGTTCTGAAATATTTTGGATTAAGTCGGGATAATATTGGACATTCACACGGGTATTGCGGAAACCGGCAAGCGTGCGCTTGGTGATGCTGCGAGCCATCGGGGTCTTGCATACCACAAGGATGTTCTCTTCGATGGTGGCATCCCACAGGTTCATGGCAAAGCCGTGAGACACCTCTCCGTATTTCTGCTTGGCAGCCTCAACTCTTGCGCGATAGATATTGTAGGCTACGTAGAGCGGATAGAGACCGCTCTTGGAATTGATTTCCAAGATGTGGGCATCAGTTCGGAAGACATCTTTCGTCACCTTGCCTTGGTCTACATAACGAGGTACTGACAAAGGTTTCTTAAATTCTTCATCGTAGAAACACCAGCCCCCCAGACAGTCGCTCATGTGCATGTTGACCACTCGCCAGGGAGTCAGCACCGTTTCCTTGTCGGGATTGCGGAAGGTGTTGAAGATGGCGACTATGCGCTCAATGCGTTCCTCGATAGTGAACTTATCGGCGGCGCGGGCCATCTCGCGGATGCGTTTGCCAGCCTCTCGGAAGATGTCGGGGTCGTAGTATTTCTTGAACTTCTCAAAGCGTTCTTTATCAACACCCTTGGGCATGAACTCCTCCCACGACTGGTCGTCTATCAGCGAAGCAAAGTTGTTGATAGTGATCTCTTCATTTTCTTCCTTCAACTCTGCGCCATAAATCAGCAAAGGCATACGGATGCTGATGCCACGAAGGATGCTGATGGCATTACGGCGCTGATTGCTCATGGCTTTCAGCTCTTCCAGCCGCGCCTTTTCCTCTGGAGTCAGGTCTTTCTTTTTCTTCTTCTCCAGCTTCTCTTTCTCTGCATATTGCTCGTTGGTAAAGCCTTGGTTGTTCACGTCAATGTCGCCCGTCTTTGCCATTGCCTTTGTAGAGCCGATGGTTTTCTTCAGTTCGTCAAAGTCGCGCAGCTCCACATCCGTCAACTTCAGCAGCTCATCGTTATAGAGTGCACCGTCCTCGAATCCGCATTGCACCACCTTTTCTATTTGTGCCTTCTTCAGCTGGCTCATCATCTTGTTCACATCGTAGGGCTTCATCTTCGAACCGTCTATCGAGATGATGGGGCAGAAGTTCAGGAAGTCGCCAAGTATGCGGCGGTCTTCTTCGGTCTGCTTTCCTGCCTTTGCGCTCACCTTGGCCGTCTCTGCCAATACCCTCAGCGTGCGGTCGGGTGCGAAGTCGAAGGCATAGCATTGTTCCTTCATGCGTCCGTGATTGGTAAACGGTGTCTGCACGCGGAAGATGGTCTGCATATATTGTGCTGCGGAAGTGCTGAACGAGCCAGCCATCATGAATACAGCCGTCCATGGCTTGATGCTTACTCCCGTGGTCAGCCGTCCGCAACTGAGCGTGATGGTATAGTTCTTGTCGGGATCTTCGCCAATGGCCTTGTTCACCATCTGCAATGCCTCTACATTCTCTTCGTCCTCGTCGCCATTGCCTGCTACGTTGACAATTTGGAACATACCGAACACGGGATGATTTTTCAGTTTCATACTTAGTGCACGGGCCGCCTTCACCCCAGGCACTAACCACAACGTATGGCGGAAGATGCGGCGGAACTGATCGTTTGAGTATGGATAGAGACTGTCTTTGTCGTCCTTGCAGAGCAAGTCGAGGAAACGGTCAACATCCTTGTCGTGAATAAAAGAGATTTCGCTCCCCTCTCCCTTCGGAGAGGGGTCGGGGGTGAGGCTTTTTGTCCGGAAGAACTCTCTGAAGTTGAATGCTTTTTCATCTTCCACATATTCAGACATCAGCGTGCCAAGGTCGTAGGTGTAGATATTGATGGCAGGAAGCGAAGCGTATGGGTTCGGCTCGTAGGGATTATCCGTGGCCCAAGCCTGCTTTGCCTTTTGCTCCATCACGTAGTCCCATGTGAAGATCTCTTCTTCTGAGTAATCGTCAAAGAGGTTGAAGGGAGTTCCCGAGAGCTGCAGCACTTTGGTTTCCGGCTTTATCAGTTCCTTCAGCACGTTCTGTCCTAATTCCGTCTTCGTCCCTTCGTGTGCCTCGTCAACGATGACGAAGTCCCATGCCGTGCGGAATATCTCGTTGTTCTTATCGAACTTACCGCCCACCTGCTCCGAACCACGAAGGTCTTGCATGGAGGCGAAATAGACGAAGCTCGCCCCCTTCCCCTCCCGAGAGGAGGGGTGCTTGGCTGCCATAGACTCCAGCATTTCGAATGTCTCGCCGTTAGTGCGTGACCCATAATGAAAGTTGGGGCGGTCGTAGAATATCTTGCCGAAATCCTTAAACCATCCATTATCCACCACGGGGCGGTGGGTTAATATTAAGGTACGCGTGAACTGTTCTTCCTTGACCACCTGCAGGGCCGAAAGCGTCTTACCGAAGCGCATCTTGGCATTCCAGAGCATCTGATTGCCTTTGCGGAAACGCTTGCGTGTCTTGCTGATGGCCTCTTGCTGCTCGGGGCGGAAGATGATGGGCGTCTGCCCTTGTGTAATCTCCGACGGATGCAGGCTCGTTTCTCCTTTCTTGACGGCTGCAATGGCTTTCTTCACCGTCTCCAAGTCACAGCAGTACCATTCGTCGGCTCCCTTGACTCCGTCAAATTCCTTGCGCTTGATGCCGCTGCGCTCCAGCACCTTGTGTACCTGCTTGTCGTTGAAAGTCATAATCATGCCGCTGCGCACGAAGATGCTTATTTCCGTATAGAGCAGCTGGTATGCAATGCCTGCCGTCTTCGTGTATTGGCGGATGCGGTGGTGGGCAGCCTTTTGGAGTGCCTCCGTATTGTTGAAGAGGTTGCTGCCGTCGTCTTCGTCAATGGTTGTCTCGCCAATCTTCAGACAGTCGCGATGCCTTTCGTCGTTGATGGCGAACACATAGATGAGCTTTGACTTTAGTGAGGATTCAAATGTTGCCATAGGTCATTATTTCATAAGGTCGATAAATCGGATTTTGCGGTTGTTCTCACCCGTTCGCAGGTCTTTGTTTCCCCAGTCGCGGATAAGGCAGTAGGTGCCGTTATGTCGGCGGATGTCATCCTGCTGACAGCCGGGACAATGAACCATTTGTTCTTCTTCGCCGAAAAGTGTCTGTACCTTCTCCGTCACACCATGACGGCACGAGTCTGGCACGATGCCCTTCAGTCCGTCCATCTGCCAGAGATTCCAGGAAATGATATAAGCGATGTAGTTGATGGATTTAAGTAAGGGAGCTTTCTGGAACTTCGCTTGGTAATACTCTATGAAGGTCCAGAGCAAGGCTTCGCGCGCCAAGAGCAGGTTGTCGCCTTGCCATTCGAAGCCGTAGATGTTTTTATAGGCCGTCTGAGCCCATTCCAGCCATTCGCCGCTCGTGTCAACGTTCTCGCTGACGACGCGCAGTTTCCTGTCGAGCAGACCTATACGTCGTTCAATCGGAATAGGCTCTCCCGTCGTAGCATCATAGCGGCTCACCAGATAGGGAGCCTCGCCGCAGGCCATCTCCAAACGGGTTGCACGGACATAGTCTTTCCAAGTCTTTCCCATTCCCGAGCTTTGCTCGCCTACCCGTAGCCTTTCTGGAAATTCTATCTTGCCGGTGGTGGCCTGCCAGGTGTGGCATGACCGCTGGAGGGGATTTGAAATCCCCGACTCACGGGATGCGGATTTCAAATCCGCATCAACCTCAGTGTTGAAGACATCTTTTCGGCCAAACCAAGCCTCATCCACAAGATTGTTCTGGGCATTGCACACCCACGACGGGGTGAACACTTCTGCCATGTCCTTGGCCCTGTAGGTCTGCTGTTCTTTCGATTTGAGCACACGCGGACGTATGACCATCCCATGTTCGCCCGTTATCAAGTGGGGCAAAATCTCAGAATGGTAATCATAGTCTGGGCCGAGCGCCTCATAGTCGTGCGTAGCCCAGAAGATATTGCGACCCGTGGTGTGGTCGCGCAGTAGGGTGTCAAGCACCTCTGCCGACAACGCCAACAGGTCATCCTC
>Ga0310695_10014385_pt1 | contig 10700 bp, 6 predicted proteins | sample RumenRJG_04DNA_FD_203882 | JGI IMG/M metagenome (GOLD analysis project Ga0310695, IMG submission 203882) | Bovine rumen microbial communities from Lethbridge, Alberta, Canada - RJG_04 (v2) (version 2) | ecosystem: Host-associated > Mammals > Digestive system > Stomach > Rumen | place: Canada... | reverse complement strand
GCCACTCGTGGGTGGAGCTGGACCGCAGGGACAACGTGAAGTTCACCATGCGCCACCAGCTGCGCGGATTCCAGATCAAGAATCCGCAGATGTCCCGCACCTACAAGATCGTTTTCCACAAGAACAATGGCGGCGATCTCATCCAGTTCAGCCGCGTTGCGTTCTACGAGTGACTTTGTTCCGAGACTTACCGCCACCGCGGAAGAGGATTGCTATGAGAAAGTGTGCACTTATGTTCAAGGTTTCGTTGGCAGTCGCCGCAACGGCGGCCTTGACAGCATTCGGCGGGCCGAACGCCCGCGACGCCATCATTGCCGCCGCCTGCGATTTCAAGCCCCTCGCCGAGGTCATGGCCACGAATCCCGCCGCAGTCCTCTCCCCGCAGATTTCGTCGATCGACGCGCGCGCGTTCAAAGTCGCCTGCGGCGAGAGCGGCGAAGCGCGTGTGTTCGCCTTTTCAGAGTCGAGCGGCACCCACGAGCGTGAGCTCGTTCTCAAGCCGGGCGCAGATTTCCCCGTCGGCGCAGCCGAGGTGTGGTATCCGAGTGGACGTTCTCCGGAGAGGCCGTTCACGGAGGACGGACTAATCCGACTCCGATTCGCGCCCGGCGAGACTCTGTTTTTGGTGTGGCCCGGGAAAGAACAGAACAATATCCTTCCGCAGCGTCCCCTTGAGATCGTGGGACGCGAACAGCCCGCGCGCGTCGTGCGGCGCAAGACGGTTGAGCAGGACGGCGGCGCGGCGCTTGAGGGCGCGGCGTGGATCTGGCATCCCGACGCAATGCAGCAGAAGGCCGTTGCGACACTGCGCACGACATTCGACATCCCAGAAGGTGCGGCGGTCAATGCGGCCACGCTCACGTTTTCGCTCGACAACGGCGGCGAGGTGCGGTTGAACGGGCAGGTTGTCGGCAGGCAAGAGACGAACTCGTCTTCGTGGATGAAGCTTTCCGTGATTGGCGGCGCGCTCGGTGATCGCGCCCTACCATGTGGCGGCTCGGCGGGGACGCCTCGCCCCACCGATTTGTGCGCATTGCTCAAGCCTGGACGCAATGTACTTGAGGCGACATGCGACAATTTCATACCTGGCGATGCCGGATTCATCGCCTCTCTCGACATGGTCGTGGGCGGGAAGAAGATGCGCGTGTTCACGAACGACAAGTCGTGGGAGGCGTCGCTTGACGGCAAGACGTTCAAGCGCGCGAAGAGCGCGGGAATGTACGGGGCGAAGCCGTGGATGCGCTTCAGCGCAGACGGCATTGCCCGTCAGAAGCCGCTGAAGGAATCATGCACTACTGAACTTGTTTTCGACCTAGGAATATCCGTTCCGCCGGGACGACTCTTCTTCTTGGGTGACGGTTTCAGGCGCGAGGTCACGCCTGACTTGAAGCCGGGATTGAACAAGGTGGGCGAGGCGCGCGACGTGAAAAATCCGCGCTTGATCTGGACTGCGCCAGCGCAGGGCGTGTACGATCTGCGGTGTGAATATCTTGCCGAGCCGATGGGCGTGGTGACGCCGCGTTTCTTCTGGAAGTGGGCGGGCGAGAGGCCGGAGGAGTGGATGTTCAAGGTGTGGGAGTGCAACGGTAGGGCGAGGCGTCCTCGCCGAGCCGACAACGGGGAAGATGCCCGTTGCCCCAGCGTGGTTGCGGAATTTAAGACGAGAGAACATCTGTACGTACCGAAGATGGCGTTGAAACCGTTCACGCGCTTCTGCTGGAGCGTGGAGGAGTGCGGCGCGCTCGGCGAGCGCGCCCTACCAGGTGGTGGCGGCGCGCTCGGTGATCGCGCCCTACCTGGGGTGGCGGTTGGAACATTCGTGAGCGGCATTGAGAAATGGGAAAAGCCGTTCTTCAAGCCGCCGTGGAAGCATGACCAGAAGGAATACTGGATTGCGCGGAAGAAAGTGACGCTGAAGAAACCGCAGAGCGTGATCATCGCGCTAGCGTCGCTTGGGTCGCACAGGCTCTACGTGAACGGCAAGCCGGCGAGCGACTGTTTCGGTCCGAACCGGAGCCACGTCGAGGACGGCATCCTCCTTGCCACGACATACGACGTGACGGATCTCGTGAAGGACGGCGAGAACGAGTTCAAGGTCTATATGCACGACGGCTGGGCCGCCTTGGGACAGTGCAAGGAGAAGGAGTCGTGTCTGAGCGTCGATGGACGCGCGATCACGTCACCAGATTTGGGTGGACAGATCACGGTGATCGACTCCGCAGAGCCGTGGGACGTTTCGCTCAGTGCGGACCGCTCCTACGGTCCCATCGCCTGGTGCGGCAACGGCGACCGGCGCGGCGTGGAGCACCTCTGCGACGCGGAGCGCGAGACGCGCCACGCGCGCGGCGTGCTGCGCGCCGGGCCGGCGTTCACCGTCTCCTGCGATGTGGCGGACCGCGACCACGCGATCCGCGAGATCAAGCCCGTTTCGATCGAGGAGACGGCGACGCCCGGCAAGTGGAAGATCGACATGGGCGAGGCGTTCTCGGGATTCATGCGCCTGAAGCTCAGCGGAAAGAAGGGGACTGTCGCGCGCATGACGGCGAGCGACACGTTTGTTGACGAGTGCACGTTCGGGCAGGTCTCCGAGTTCGAGTTCAGCGGGGGAGACGGCGTCTTCGAGAACAGGATGAACACGCAGTCCGGCAGGTTCTTCTACCTCACGGGATGCGAAAAGCCGGGACTTGACGACGTGACGGGTATCGTGATCGGTTGCTGCGGACGCATCCATGGCGGGTTCAAGGGAGACCGCGATCTTGAGACGATCCTTGCGCTCGACCGCGACACGTTCATCGCCACGACGATGGGCGGCGTGACGGTGGACTGTCCGCACCGCGAGCGCCTGGGCTACGGCGAGGCGAGCCTTTCCGCGATGTGGGGCGACGGTATGCCGCAGTTCGACAGCGCGGCGTACTACTACGCCTACCTGCTCAAATGGGCGTCGAGTCAGCGTCCCGACGGCAGCATCCCTCACGTGTCGCCGAACGGCTACGGCTGGGGCGGTACGTTCTGGAGCAACTTCCCCGTGTATGCGCTCGCGGAGTACTGCCGGCGCTATCCCGACGCGCGGCTGAAGGGCATCATGCGTCCGGTAATCGATAAGTGGCTCGACTACCTCCACGCGCACGTGCGCCCGGACGGCATCCTCGCGCAGTACGAGCCGAAGAAGGGGGACTGTCTCGGCGACTGGGCGTACCCCGAAGTGTGGTCCACCGGCAGGGGCTGGGGCGACTGGGGCCACACCGTCGAGGGAATGTTCTTCAACAACTGCGCGTATGCCTGGGCCATCCGGCGCGCGCTGGAGACCGACGGCCTCGTCACTGACTCCGCCCGTCGGGCGGAGCTGGCGCGCCGCCACGCCGCGCTCGTGAAGGCGATCGACCGCGCGTGGTACAAGGACGGACTGTACGTTTCGGAGAACGCGCGCTACCAGGCGATTGCGCTCCTGGGCGGCGTGGCGGAGGCGGGCGGGCATCGCGCCGAGACGGAGAAGGCGATGCTGGACATCGTGGAATGGAAGGGCTACATCGACGGCGGCAGCCCGAGCTACATGCCGATCCTGCGCCTTCTCTGCGCGACCCGGCGCGGACGCGAGCTCGCGCTGCGCACATTCCGCCGCCGCGAGGCGCCGGGCTTCCTCTACTTCGCGGACGAGGGATACAACACGATTCCTGAGGCATGGCACTACGGCCGCAAGTCGCACGGCAGCATGATCCACACATGCTACACCGGCCCCGCAGGCGCGCTCTTCCATGGCCTCGCCGGCTTCGAGATCGATGGGAACAAGATCACCGTCGCGCCGCTTCTCTCGGACACGCTCCCGAACTTCTCCGCATACACCGAGACGCTGTACGGAACGCTTTACGTGAAGGTCGAGTCGAAAGGTGGCCGCCGCGTCGTGTGGGTGCAGTTGCCGTACGGATGTGAAGGAACGTTCGTCGCCGACGATGCGCGCCACGCGCTCCGTCCAGGGCTCAACAGATTCGAAATCGCAAAGTAGAGATTCCGTGTGCCGTCCGCATATTTTTGCGGTTGCCCCAAGTTGTTACTGGAGGCATCTTTATGCTATACTAGTTTTCACTTGAAAGCGAGGTAGAGCATGATGGCTAAAAGACTAACTAATGGTGTCGTGGCTACGGCGTGCGTTGTCGCGTCGGTGGCGGCATTGGCCGAGACCGATGTGCAGACGAGGGCTCCGGAGCTTGTGCGCAACGGCGGATTCGAGGATGTGGCGGACGGCAAGACCGTTGGCTGGAACGCCATCGGCAGAAAGTTCGTGTACCGCGACGGCGAGGGAATCAACGGCACTCGCGCGCTCTGCTACGAGAACGACGATCCCAGCTTCTACTCGTTTCCCGGGCAGTCGGTGCCGCTCAAGGCCGGACACGCCTACGAGTACCAGGTGTGGGTGAAGACCGAGAACCTATCCGGAGAGGAAAGCGGCGCGACGATATGCATCGAGTGGTGCAACTCGGACGGCAAGTGGCTGGGCGGCGCGTACGTGAACGGCGTGAAGGGCACGAAAGACTGGACGCTCGTCAAGGGCATTACGGACAAGGTGCCGAAGGAGGCTGCGACGGCAAAGGTGAGTCCATACGTGCGGAAGGGCATGAAGGGAAAGGCGTGGTTCGACGACGTGTCGGTGCGCGAATACGTGCTGCCGCCCGTGGCGGGAGTGTATTCGACGGCGTACCGCAACATGGCTGTCGATGGCGAAGTGACGTTCCGTGCCGCGCTTGACGTTCCGGAAGACCATGCAGGCCCGAACCTTGCCACGTGGTTCACGTATCAGAACGCGAAGGGCGATGTGTGCAGGACGCGTGCCACGAACGCGCTTGGCGACAGCGTGACGCTGAGCGTGGCCGAGCTGAAGATGGGCGCGCAGCGCGTTGCGGCGGAGCTCTTCGACGGAGCGAAGCGTCTGGGCCGCGCGGAGGCGACGTTTACCCGCCTGGAGAGGATGCCGCCGATGGCAACGTGGTTTGACCGCCACGGCCGCGCGATTGTGGACGGCAAGCCGTTCTTTCCGCTTGGCATGTACTGGAGCGCCGTCACCACGAACAAGATCGAGACGTACGCGAAGGGGCCGTTCAACTGCCTTATGCCGTACAATGCGCCCAATTCGGCGGATCTCATGGACCTCTGCCACGCAAAGGGCCTGAAGGTGATCTACAGCGTCAAGGACGTCTACAGCGGCACTCACTGGGCGCCGAAGGGGATTGTGACTGAGGCGGACGAGGTGCGCTACGTCACAGACCGCGTGAGCCGCTTCAAGAACCATCCCGCTCTTCTCGCGTGGTATCTCAACGACGAGCTGCCGCTCGGCATGCTGCCCCGTCTCGCCGCGCGCCGCGATCTGATGGAGAAGCTCGATCCCGGGCATCCGGGCTGGGCCGTGCTGTACCAGTACAACTCGATTCGCGAGTACATGCCGTCGTTCGATGTGGTGGGCACCGACCCGTATCCGATTCCCGACAAGCCGGCGGCAACGGCCACGGAGTGGACGCGCAAGACGGTGCGCGGCACGCTCGGCTGCAAGCCCGTGTGGCAGGTGCCGCAGGCGTTCAACTGGGCCGCTTACAGGAAGACGCCCGAGGAGAAGGCGAAATGCCGCGCGCCGACCGAGGCGGAGCTGCGCTCGATGTGCTGGCAGTGCATCGCCAACGGCGCGAACGGACTTGTGATGTACTCTTTCTTCGACCTGGAGAAGCGTCCGAACGGCGAGGAGTTCGAGCGGAGGTGGGCGGAGTGCTGCCGAGTTGGCGCGGAGATACGCGCGCAGTTCCCGGTGCTGCTCTCGGACGAGGGCGCGGGCCGTCGGATTGTAGGCGGGCTCGGCTATGGTTCGCCGGACAAGGACTGGAAGGGACCCAAATACCCGATGTCGGCGCGCGCGTGGGTAAAGGACGGCTGCACATACGTGCTGGTGGTGAACGGATACGACAAGGCTAGGCACATCGCCGTTTCGCTTTTTGACAGGCGCTACGGCGAGGCGGCAAGCGTGTTCGGTCCTAACCCGCAACTGGAGCACGGCGAGAGATTCGACCGCCTGAAGCTCGATCTTGGGCCTCTAGAGCCCGCGCTCGTCAAGATGTCAGGCGGATCCGTCGGCAAGTGAAAGTTGCGCAGAACGGCGCGTCTCATTTGCAACACGGGGCGCGAAATGGTATAATTTTCGAAAAGGACAAAAAAAGATGAATGGTGCATTGCTGCTTCTAGTGGGAATCGCATGCTTCACGCTCGCGTATTTCCTCTACTCTCGGTTCATAGCCAAGGCCATCGGCGTTGATCCGTCGAAGCCCACGCCCGCGCACACGATGGGCGACGGGGTGGACTACGTGCCGGCGCATCCAATGGTGCTGTACGGACACCACTTCGCCGCGATCGCGGGGGCGGGGCCGATCATAGGGCCTGTTCTCGCGGCGCAGTTCGGATGGGCGGCCGTGGCGCTGTGGGTGGTGCTGGGATGCATATTCATAGGCTCGATGCACGACATGGTGACGCTCTTCCTTTCTGTGAGGCACGAGGGCAAGTCGATAGGAAGCGTGATCGAGACCGTGATGGGGCGTTCGGGGAAGATGATATTCCTCATGTTCTGCTTCTCGGCGCTAGTGCTTGTTATGGCGGTGTTCACGGGACAGGTGGCGGATGCGTTCGTCTCTAACCCAGAGGTTGCCACGTCGTCACTGCTCGGCATATTCGAGGCGGCGCTCTTCGGCGTGTGCGTGTACAAGTTCAAATGGAACGTCTTCCTCGCGAGCTTCGTGTTCGTGCCGATTCTCTTTCTGCTCGTATGGGTGGGGGTGCTTTTCCCGTGCGACCTCACTGCGATCTTCGGCGTGACGCAGGAGGCGTGCAAGAACATCTGGGTGGTTGTGCTTTTCGTGTACTGCTTCGTGGCCTCCACTCTGCCGGTGTGGCTGCTTCTGCAGCCGCGCGACTATCTCAACAGCTACCTCCTCTACGCGATGCTAGCGCTGGGGCTTGTGGCGGTGTTCTGGGTGTGCCCGCACTTGAACATCAACGCGTTCTCGGGAATCAAGGTCATGAACGCGAAGGGCGTTACGCAGGGAGTGTTCCCGCTTCTCTTCGTGACGGTGGCGTGCGGCGCGTGCTCGGGATTCCATGCGCTCGTGGCGAGCGGAACCACGTCGAAGCAGCTCGACAGCGAGAGCCACATACGTCCCGTCGGCTACGGGTGCATGCTCCTCGAGGGCGTGGTGGCGCTTCTGGCACTCGTGGCGGTGGCGTGGCATTCGCAGGAGGATCTGATGGCGGGGCTTGCGGGAGGAAAGCCCGTCGTCATGTTCGCGCAGGGTCTCGCGAGCTTCTGCGCGAAGATCGGACTGCCCGAGAAGACGAGCGAGAGCTTCATGCTGCTTGCCGTCGCTGCGTTCCTGATGACGTCCGTAGACGCCTGCACACGCCTTGCACGCTTCGTGTGGCAGGAGATATGGAGCACCGCATCGTCGGGACAGTCGAACTCGTTTGCGGCGCCCGACGCACCTGCGCCCAAGCCGTCTCTCCTTGTGCGCCTCAACAAAAACATGTACTTTGCGACGGGCGTGGTGATCGCGATCGGCGTCTATCTGCTCGTTCTCAATCCTTCGATGGCGCACAATCTCTGGACGATGTTCGCGAGCGCCAACCAGATGCTTGCGGCGCTCACGCTTCTCACGGCGTCCCTCTGGCTTCTCAAGAAGCACCTGAATTTCTGGATAGCGCTGCTTCCGATGGTGTTCATGATCGTGACGAGCGGCACTGCTGTGTTCCAGCTCTTCCTGCAGAGCCTTGACAAGTGGATGAAGAAGGGCTTTGCCGAGGGCGGCGTGACGGCGATAGGCTCTGCCGCGCTGTTCTGCCTTGCGGTGACGCTGCTTGTGCTTGGCGCGATGAAGCTGCGCAAGATACTCAAGAACGCAATGCTCCAGAAGATCGCCAAGAAGGAGTAGGTGCTTATGAAGAACGGCTGGATATGGGTGCCGGTGGCGGGCGTCCTAGGGTTGATAGTTGGCGCGTGGGGTCCGCGCGAGGAGCTGCGCGAGCGCGAGAAGAAAGCCGCGGAGGAAAAGGTCAAGGCGGCCGAGGAGGCGCGCACGTCTCGCGGCGCCTTCAAGTCGTTTGCGCAGATGGTGAACATCCCTGACGAGGCACGCCGCCCGCGGCGTAGAGGCCAGCAGAAGCGCCCGTCGAAACCTGCGGTGGTGGTGTCCACGAACGCGGCACCGGCGAAGGCCGTGGCAAAGGATGAAATGCCGCAGGAGGCGTCCGCTCCAGAGGAGCCGCCGCGTCAGCCGCCAGCGCCGAACGACCTGCGCGCGCGCATCGAGGAGGCGCAGGAGATGTGGCGTGCCCGCTCGGACGTCGCCCGCGCGCAGTGGAAGGCTAAGCTCAACCTTGACGCCGCCGCGTCAGAGAAGTTCGACGCCGCCATCGACGAGATGAACTCGCAGCTGCGCGAAACAATGCAGACCCTCGCCGACCAGGTTGCCAATAGCGACAAGTTCACGCAGGAGCTTGGCCTTCGCCTTGTGGGCGACGCCACCACGATCATGGCCGAGACGTACGATAAGCTAGGCGCGGTGGCGCCTGGCGCGCGCACCATGGTGTCCGACATCCAGATGACCGACTTCATCGACCCAGGAGTGGCCGAGCCGCTAATTTCAGTCCAGGGCAAGATGGAGTCTCTGCCGATTGGAAGAAGGGCGGGCCGGCGATGAGGTCGCTTGCGAGAATCTTCCAGGTGGCCCTCGCCGAATGCGCGGGCGCGCTGCGCAGCCGACGCGCGCTCGTGCTTTTGCTGCTCTACATCGTCTCCGCCGCGTGCTGCATGTACGGAACGATATCAATCTTCAGCAGGATGGAGCAGGAGCTCGCGCAGCTGCTGCAGCTGCCCGACGCCGACAAGACGGGCGTTGTGAGCACCGCGCTATGGCAGTCCAAGCCGTTCCAGAAGATGGTCCGCGCAATGGTCTCCAACGACCTTGTCTATGCCGACATCCAGGGGCGCCATCCGATCGAGCTCGTGTACGCATGGTTCGTATTCTTCTGCGCGCCTCTTCTGGTGGTGCTCACCACCGGGAACCGCGTGGCGGACGACCTGAAGAGCGGCGCGGTGCGCTACTCAATCGTGCGCTGCACGCGCGCGGAATGGTCCCTTGGCAAGTTCGCCGGCCTCGCGCTGATGCTTGTCTTCGCCCTCGCGGCAAGCGCGGTCGGCGCGTGGTGCGTGGCCGTGTGCCGCCTCTCGAACGCGACCTCGCTTCTGCCAGCGATGTTCGACTGGGGCGCGCGTGCGTGGCTCTATTCCCTTTCGTGGCTTGGCGTGGCGCTGGGCATCTCGCATTTCACCCGCTCCGGCAGCAGGGCCACGGCGCTCGGCATATTCGCAGTGGTTGCGCTGTGCGCGCTGCCAGGCGTTCTGTGGATGAACGCCAAGTGGTTCGACTGCCCGTGGCTGCAGAACTTCGAGATCCTTACACCTTCTAGTGCCAAGATACTTCTCTGGCGGCGCAGCTTCGCACCGCTTGCGAACGCCGCATTCAGGCTGGTGGCGCTAGGCATGTTCTTCTTTGCCCTCGGAGTGGCGGTCTTCCGCAGGAGGGACGCATGACGGGCGCGGCGATATCCACAAGCGCTCTCGTGAAGCGCTACGGACGCAGAAGGGCGCTGGACGGTTTCACGCTCGCGGTGCCGCAGGGCGCCGTTATGGGCCTGGTGGGGCCGAACGGCGCAGGCAAGACGACATGGATGATGTGCGTGACGGGATTTCTGCGACCCACGGACGGCACAATAGACGTTCTCGGACGCGGTCCGTTCAACGCATCCGTCCACTCTGGACGCCTCTCGATACTTCCGCAGGACTCCGCTCTGCCTCTCGAGGCAAATCCGCGCGCGCTTCTCTACCGTTACGGACGCCTTCAGGGACTTTCCGCCGAGGCCTCGCGGGCCTCCACGGCCGAGGTTCTTGCGGCGATGAACCTCGCCGACCGCGCCGACAGCACCATCCGCTCTCTTTCTCACGGCATGCGCAAGCGCGTGATGCTGGCGCAGTGCTTCATCGGCTCGCCCGAGGTGGTGTTGCTCGACGAGCCTCTTAACGGACTCGATCCAGCCGAGCAGAGCCGCATGCGCAATTTCATCCTCGCCCGCCGCGGACGACAGACGATCGTCGTATCGTCCCACAACCTCAACGACGTGGAGATACTCTGCACGCACGTTGCGTTCGTGGAGAACGGCCGCGTGGTGCGCATGGCGACGGTGCGCGACATAACGTCAGCCGCAGGGCGCGTCGTTTACACGCTTGCCGCGGCGCCAGCGGAGCCGTCCGCGCTAGTGGAGGCGCTGTCGTCCGCCTTGCCCGCCGCTGTGTTCTCGTGGAAGGGCGAGACCGAGCTTGCATGCGACTTCACAGCCGCCAACACTGACATTGCCTCAGTCAACGCCGCTCTTCTGCCGGTTCTGCTCGCCAGGGCGGGCGTGGTTTCCGTTGCCGTTGGCCAGTCCCTCGAGCAAGCCTACCTCAAAGGCTGATGCGAGGGTGTGGCGAGTTCATGCCACGCCCCGCGTCTTCCACGGCGATTTCAGATAGTTGAGCAAGGTCCAATTTCGTATTGAGTTTCCGCCCCCTATTGACAAACAGGCCGATTTTTGAGATACTACACTTGCCGCGCCATAAGGCGGGCAGGGAGTGTCGATGA
>Ga0310695_10014383_pt1 | contig 10701 bp, 3 predicted proteins | sample RumenRJG_04DNA_FD_203882 | JGI IMG/M metagenome (GOLD analysis project Ga0310695, IMG submission 203882) | Bovine rumen microbial communities from Lethbridge, Alberta, Canada - RJG_04 (v2) (version 2) | ecosystem: Host-associated > Mammals > Digestive system > Stomach > Rumen | place: Canada... | reverse complement strand
CTATGTCATCGGGAGCACCGTCATCACGCATATCACGGGTAACATCACTGTATGAAGCGTCAAATCTCAATGACAGTTTGTTACTCAGGATAATGTCCGAATTAAGACGAAGGCTGAAACGGTCAAAATTATTGTTCTTGAGAGTAGCATCGCCCATTGCATAACCTACAGAAAGGTTGTAGTTGGCTATGTCATCACCACCTTGTACATTTACGTTGTAGTTCTGAATGAATGCATTGCGATAAACTACATCGTTCCAGTTGGTATCATTATGATACTCCTTATAGTAATAGTAGTTCTCGTCGGTCTGCAGGAACTTGAATGAGTTGGTCTTGGATCCTACTCCACCCAGAAGTTCCGAAGCGTAGCTGCGGTACTGCGAAGCGTCCATCATGACAGGAGTCTTGGGGATAAGCTGGAAGTTACCCGAAAGATTCACGTCAATCTTGGTAGCCATACTCTTGTTACGCTTGGTGTTGATGATAATAACACCGTTGGCACCCTTAGGACCATAAATGGCGTAACCGTTACGGAGAATGGTAACAGACTCTATATCCTCAACCGGTATATTGGTAAGGATATTGTTAAAGAAACCTGAGTGCATTGACACATCCTCAAAACCGTTATCTACAAACACTCCGTCAAGAATAATAAGCGGTTGGGTATTGATGTTAAGCGAACTTACACCGTCAACCTGCAAATCAAGACCCACACCTATCTGACCTGAACGGACAAGAGAGTATACATTACCCTGAAGTGACTGCTGAATCTGATTGTCAACCGATACATCGGCATTTACTTCGGCAAGACCTACAACGACACTGTTTGTGCCTACGGTCTTAGTGGAGTAAATCTCAGAGAAATCATCAGAATACATCTTTACGTCAATACCGTCCTGACGACCGTTAAGGGAGCGTACTATGGTATTGCAACCTTCAAGTGAGAATGTAAGCGAAGCCACATACTCGGGAACCCTGAGGGAGTATGTTCCGTTCTCCTTGGTCATTGTTGAGTACAAGGCGTTGTTGTAAGCCTGAACCTTGACACCTGCCATAGGAGAACCCAGAGCTGCATCGGTAACGTAACCCGTAACTACAACCATTCCGTCAGAATCGTTGCTCTGTGCGAGAACAGGAGCTGAAAACAACAGAAGACCTGCCAGCCCCAGAGGTAAAAACCTTTTTCTATTCAATATATTCATATCTCTTTCTTTTTATCATTCAACAGGTTCAAGGATAAGGCAATCCAGCCACATGGTGCCACTGTAACTGGCATCCATAGCCAAACTACTTAACTTTATCTTTACTCTTGGCTGACTCTTGTTGTCCTTGTTATAACTGCAAGTCGGGAAATAAACAGTATCACAAATCAGAATTGTATCAACTGTATTGACGTTATTAGTAAAGTCAATATCCTCATAGAAAGGAGGCTCATCAAGTGGAATTGTATTAGGAACTAGCACTTCCCAATTAGCCTCTGGAAGGAACTCAACCTGAGCAGAGAACAAGTTTGGTTTCCTGACGTTCTTTGAAGATGTATCGGGGAATACAACCAGCTTAAGTGCGTATCTGCCCTTAAGGTTATTCCTTATCTTGAACTCGGTCTCCCAATCAAGTTTACTGTCTTTGTTTTCAATTTTTGCAACAAAAACGTTCTTGAGAGTCTGACCCGGCAATCCGGTTATATAAGCTCTGTCATGCTTAATCTTGGTGTTGTCATAGTCATCATAATCCTCGGCCTCAATCTTGATAACCCTACGGAATGTCTTGGAGTCATCAAAAGGCCAGGTCTTACGGATATAAACCATACCGTTACTGCACTTGACAGAATCAAAGCATCCACCTATAATACCGTCTGCATCAAAAGGACGGTCATATACATTATAACGGACCTTATGATTCAGGTTATAGTTACGGTTATATAAAGTAGATACCAACGAATCCTTTTTGTTAAGCTGGATTTTGGGGTTCATGTTATAGAACATATCCGTAAGCATTGCATAGTTGGTATAGAAAACCTGCAGTGAATCCGGATCAGTCTCAATCTGGCCATACTCAAAGAATTTTGAGATTGAGTCATACTCAGTCCTCCACAAAGCTGTATCGGGCAAAACTACATAATAGGTACTGTCCTCGGAGCTTATGTCACCAAACTTGTCAAGGAGGATACTCTTGCGGATAATCACAGAGTCAACATACTCCATAACACCCGTCTGGGGATTGATACCCGAAGCAACACTCTTAACCTCATCAATCTCTTCGACAGTGTACTTGTCAAACCAATCGCCAAGAATACCGCGATAGTCAAACAGATTGCCGTTCTCGGTCTTGATATCATGAGAGTTACGGGTAAGATACTCATAAATGGTAGGACGATACCTCAGACGGCCGTCAAGAATATGTACAATACCGTTCTTGCAACGGATATTGATTGTATTGGCTCCTGCCATATAAGGTATTCCGTCAATACTGCCGGGTTGAGAACTGAATGTCTTGTTGCTCAACATTATAATCTTTTCGTCGGTCTTTTTGGAAACTGTGTGACGGAAACGGGCAATATGGTTCTGGATGAACTCCTGACCTGCACGTTTGTTTTCCAAAGTGGTCTTATCCTCTTTCTTGTATTTAGCCCAATCATCGGCATCAACCTTATCTTTATTGGGAACCCATACAGTAATGAACTGGTCACTCTTAAGCAGATCCCAATAGGTATCCAACGTAAGCTTGTCACCGTTGAACATATATGTACTGCTCAACGCATCTATAAAGTCCTGAGTGCCTTCAAGGCTCTCTATATACTCCGCAACGGTTAGCAGCTCGCTTCCATTATAACTGGAATCGTAGCTGTAATGATCCTTCCAATCATTACATGATGCCAGAGCAAGCACGGCCGAGCCCACCAAAACGGATTTTCTTAATGAATTGAAATATCTTTTCATATTGTTCTATTTTTTTGATTCTTGTTACTCAGCCTTCTTTATGAATTCGTCCTCAACATATACAGGATTCTGTTTAAGCTTGTTGTTAATCTTAATCTCATCCTTGTAAATGGGGAAGTAAAGAGCATTGAGATCCGTCATCTTGATACGAACGGCATTGCTGCTGCTTGAATCAAACTTGTTCTGAATCTTTTTCCACATATAAGAAGTGTTGCCGTCACGCATTGATTTACGGGTCAGGTCAAACCAACGCTTGCCCTCGAACATAAGTTCACGACGACGCTCGTCAAGAACCAATTCCTCCATAGCGTCAACACTTAACGAATACTTGTTGTAGTCAAGATAATCTGCACCGCTGTAACCGCCGCCTGAATATTTACCAAGCGCACGTTTGTTGACAGCGTCAACCAGATCGAATGCTGCATTGAAACAAGAATCCTGATCCGCACCGTCTTTAGCCTTCATTACCAGAGCCTCGGCCTTCATCAGAAGAACATCGGTATAACGATAGATGATCCAGTTAGGCTCAGAGTTGTTACGCTGTGTAGCCTTGAACTTTTTGTTGTTGCTAAGGTTGGTCATATCAATTGTACCGCTGGTAAGGTCATATTCAAGAGTTTCATAAACATACTTGACTATGAAATCATCATCGGACTGTGCGGAACGGATGTCCTGATAGTAACGTCCGTCATATTTCTGAATCCAAATATCCTTGGATGCCATCTTTGATCCTTTAAGATAACCGCCGCTGTAACCGCCGGTCTGGGTCTTGTCGCAATAGTATTTCTTTACGAACGGATGCTCAACTCCCTGTCCGAACGGCAGTTCAAACAATGTTTCAAAGGAGTTTCCGGAACCGAATATCTCCGAATAGGCATAACCCAATCTGGGACCGCTTGAACTCTGGAACATTTCCCTTAACAAAGGAATATCGGCATTCTTTCCGTAAAGGTCAATCATGCACGAAGTACCTTCGTCATGGAGAATCTCCTTGTATTCAACCATCTTTCTTGAGGTAACGGAGTCACAGTTCTCTATGCACTTGTCCCAATCACCCTTCCAAAGATACATATCGGCCAACATGGCATAAATTGTAGCCCTGGTTATACGTGAAGTATTGGCCAGCTCGGTAGGATACTTGTTAGGAGCATACCTCTTAACTGCTTCCAGGTCAGTTATAAGGCAATTAAGGATTGAATCAAACGGTGACTGACCGATAAAGAAGTCACGGGTATCATCAATCGAAGGCTCGGTTACGTAAGGAACATCCTTGTACGCACGGATAAGATACCAGTATGAAAGGCATCTCAGAGCGGTAGCCTCGGCCTCATTTGCAGCAAGCTCGCCGGGAGAATAGTTAGGATCCTCTACCTCCTTGGCAAAGTGAAGCACCGTATTGGCACGGTTAATCACATCATAGAAACATTTATACTTTACGTAGTCATTTGTTGACAGGATGTCATCCTCAAGAATCTGTTCGATAGTTTCGGGGGTACCGCTGCCTTTAACCACGTTATCGGAGCGCATCTCGCCCCATACAAGCATACGCATTACACAATCTGAACTTTCAAGTGCCGCATAAGAACCTAAAAGAACGCTCTCAACATCGTTCATATCAGTCCAGAAATTTTCCAGCACAATGTCGTTAAGAGGCATAAGTGTGAGGAAATCCTTGCACGATGAAACTGACAGTCCCACCAAAGCAATGCAAGCCAGTGATTTTATCTTTTTCATATTATCTGCAAATAAAGGTTAGAACTGTACTTGAACACCAAACGTTACCTGCTTTGAACGAGGAGTCTGTGCTCTATCCATAGCTACGCTACCGGCACCGGCACTTACCTCAGGATCCATACCTGTGTACTTGGTCCATACAAGGACGTTGTTCAAGTTCAAATTGAAGCTTACTCCACCCAAACCAATCTTCTTGGTAATTCTTGGGTCAAGAGAATAGTTGAGAGCTGTAAAGTTCCAACGCAGGAACGAACCGTCCTCAACATAGCGGTCACTACCAAGGTAGTTACGACCGGCCTGGTAAAGGGCACGCGGCATTACAGTGTCATCACCCTCAACACGCCAACGCCAGTTAACGGCAGCCGAGGTGTTGTTGGTATTGTACATACATTCAGCATCCATACGTGAACCGTTCACGATCTTGTTACCCCAACGGAAGTTGAACTGGTTGTTCCAGGACAGACGACCAAGAGACATACGGATACTGAAACCACCATTGAGCTTAGGCAGAGAACTACCCAGATAAACAATATCAAGCTCGTTGATGTTACCGTCATGGTTGATATCCTCGTAGATGGCGTCACCACCCTTGAATGTAAGCTCGTGGGTTGTACCCCAAGCAAACTTCATAGGTTTGGACTTACCCTTCTGGTTAAGGATAACCTCACCGTTCTCATCACGGACTACAGGAGCGTTGGGACCCTTTACACCGGGAATCTCAACAGGCCAGTACTCGGTGTACTGATAAACACCCAGATATTTGAAACCGTAAATTGAACCGAATGAGTTCTTAAGGGCTACATATGACAGGTAAGAACCGTTGTTGTAGTCAAAGTCCTTGTTCATCTTTTCAAGGAGTGTGGGGTTCAGTTCAAGAATCTGGTTGGTATTGTCAGCAAATGAAATGTTACCGCTGATGTTGAAATCCTGACCGAATATCTTGGCAGAGTAAATACGGTCTGCCCTCAGGGTGAACTCCCAACCCTCATTCTTCATAGAACCGTCATTCACGTAAGAGAGTGACTCAAATCCTGATGATGAAGGTATTGAATAACCGTTGTTCAACATCTTGGTAGTTGTACGGGTATAGAGGTCAACGTTCATGTTCAGTTTATCCTTGAACAGGCCAAAGTCAAAACCAAGGTTCCAAGACTCTGTCTCCTCCCACTGCATGGAGCTCATCCTGATGTTTGAAGGATAAATTGTTGAGCTGCCCATATATGATTTACCGCTTGAGTACTTACTGTAGAACAGACCGTCACCACCGGGAGCGTTACCGGTAATACCCCAACTGAGACGGGTTGCCATCATGGTGAGCAGACCTGACTTGCGCAGACCGTCAAACCACTTTTCATCACTTACGTTCCAACGACCTGAAAGAGCAGGGAATGTTCCCCAACGTGAGGCGTCACCAAAACGTGTGTTACCATCGGAACGTGAGGTAAAGTCAACCGAATACTTACTCTTGTATGAGTAGTGAGCGGTAAATGTAACGTTCATGCTACGGCTACGACCTGCACCGGTTGACATATCGGTAATGTTACCGGGAGCAGCAGTTGACTCAAAGTAACCGGGAAGCTTGTTCTCGCCGGTATTCTGACTCTTGTTGTTGCTGGTATTGAGCTGGTATCTAACCATTGCCATGAATGAATGATTCCTGTTCTTAAGATGAGGAATGAATGTAAGAGAGTGAGTAGTACCTATTGACGAAGACTTGCTTGAACTCTCCGAAACCCTGTTGGCATTACTGTCAGACCATCCCTGACGGGCAAGGATTGAAGGAGAATAGCTCTCATTGTTACTGTTGGAGATACCGAATGTTACACGGGCATCATAAGTAAGTCTGGTCTGGTCATTCTCAAGACCCAGAAGGTTATATACAATCTGGAACTCAGGATTTACGTTCAGCGAAGTGCTGTACTGTTTCTTAAAGTCAGCCTCGGCCAACGGGTTGGTATCGGTTGGCAACTCCTTTGACTGGCTGGTAGGAACGATAAAGTAATCATCGGTAGGATTACCGTCACGATCCTCGTAATAGATTGCCAGGTTAGGCATCATCTTCATGGCCGTACTGATGGCAGCAGAATTCTGCTTGTTCTTGGTATAGGTCATGGAGAAGTTTGTTACAACCTTGATACGGTCAGATATAAAGTAGTCAAAAGCGACACGTGAAGTGAAACGGTTCATCTTTTGGCCTATTACAGAACCTGTCTGGGTATCAAAACCTGCCGAAATACGGAAGTTAGCCTTGTCACCACCACCGGATACCGATACGTTGTGTGACTGCTGGATACCGAATTTCTTTACCTCCGAAACCCAATCGGTGTTGTTGTTGTACATCTCATAGAGATCCTTTGACTTATCGTACTGGATTTCCCAGATCTTGTCGGTCTTGGTATCATTCAGTTTTTCGTTAAAGAATGACTCCTTGAGGAACATTGTGTACTCATCACCTGTGAGCAGTTTGTAACCCTCGGGCTGCCATGTACCGTTAAAGCGGTATGAATAGTTAACACGGGTCTTACCGCGTGAACCACGCTTGGTACGGATTTCCATAACACCGTTGGTACCACGGGCACCCCATATTGCAGTAGCGGCAGCATCCTTAAGTACGGATATTGATGCTATATCCTCCGGGTTGATGTTAAGCAGCTCTGATACCTTCTCAGTATCGTTTGAGTTGTTTGTAAAGTCAAAGTTGTTCTCCAGGTTTGAGTCAACCTGCCAGATGTTACCGTCCACAACGATAAGCGGGTTGGCATCACCGGTAAGGGTAGCCACACCACGAAGGTGCATTGTTGAACGGGCACCCAGGTTACCTGAGTCAAACACGATGTCAAGACCGGTGATACGACCCTGAAGAGCCTCATCGACTGTTGTAATACCAAGTCCGTTGAACTCCTCCATATCGATTGTCTGGGTAGAGTTGGACACCTCACGCAAAGGAATAGGAAGACCTGTTGTCTGCTGAACGCGCTCAGCACGGATCTCGACCTCCTCAATAAGGCCTGCTTCCTTCATCTTGATCTCAAAAAACGTCTTATTAATAGGTATATCGACTGTCTCGTAACCTACATAAGAGATCTGAATCCTGTCTTTGGGATTTTGAAGACGGAAAGAGAAGTTACCTTCAATATCGGTAATGGCATGAGCCACAATACGGTCTGCAGCATCTCTTTCGGTCACGTTTACCATCATCAAAGGGCCTTCGTTGTCCTCAACGACACCACTGATGACATCACCGGCTTTCTGAGCAAGAAGCAAGCCGGGAAGAGAGGCCACTGCCAGAGCAAAAGCTGCTCTTGAGATAATATTTTTCTTCATTGTCATTTGATTTTCTGATTAGGGTTAACGTTTCTCGATAGTAGGATGAATCAGAGCTCCGTTAATCTGATGGATCACAACATACGATGATGTCTCAATCTTAGAATCGGAAGTTGTAGCTGCAGTAATGGTAGCCTTGTCAAACTCGTACTCACGGCACATTATGTTCCAAAGAGGAGCGTGTGTCTTGGAATACTCATTTGTGCTAACCTTATGGGTGTTACCTTTATCATCCTGAACATAAACCTCGGTTCCACCCGATACTGTCAGTCTGGTAAACTCACCTTCATCCATAAAGGCTGTTTCGTACTTAGCCCACTTGGCATCACTTCCGTCATCGTTCTTTCCTGCGTTGAACGGAGCGTTCGCGTAAACAGAATTATCCTGGATATGATATTTGAGGAAATTCTTGAGCCTTGTACGCTCGCTTTCAATAAACTCATTCAAGTATTCAGGATCTTTATACCATTCTTCCTTAGTATATTTCTTCTCATCCGAAATTGCACCGTACAGAAGAGTCTGTCTGCCGTATTTTTCGGCAATACGTTTACGGAAGGCCTCCTGCAATAACTCATACTCAGCTTTCTTTAACTTAAGGGTCTTGGACCAGTAAGTGGTGGAATCATTATACAGCTTAAGGATTTGTGCAAGTGAATCCTCGCTGAATATAGTGTGGTTATCCAGAAGAGCCTGTAAAGAAGTGCTGTCTGGAACGTACAGTGTATAATGGAATGTATTCAGAGTAGTAATGTTCTTTTCGGAACCTATTGCATGAGAGTTCATCTTGCTGTCAAACAGGAATTTGCCGTCAGCAGCAAACATAGCCTTCTTTGTAACGGAATTCTTACCCTTTGAAGCCTTTTTACGACCGGCAGCATTCTCCATAAGCTTGAAGAACATTTTGAACTCAGGATAGTTGATAGAGTCAGAAAGTACATCATAAGCCGACCTGCGTGATGTAGCCAGAGGTCTGTCTATGATGTATGTCCTACCGTTACCGGTCTTACTGAAGTCCTTACGGTCTTTAATGATGATCTTCTCGTTCTGCTCAATCTGCCAACCACCGGCAACCTCGGCATTAGCAAAGTTATGCTCCATGTCGGCAACGGTCTTTACCCTTACGGTACCTCTACCCTTTGTCTGGAAATAGCGGTAATCGTTCATGTTGGTCTGGGGGTTGTCTCTCTCTATATCACCTATTATAATATGGTAATCCAGCAGGTCACCCAAACGGTTCATGATAATCTGGCTGGCAGCAGTCTCGGCATCATTCAGCTTTTCGGGTGCCTTGTATTCCAAAGTCTGAAGAGATTTACCGGTAACGGCGTTATCCCTGTAATTGTATGCATACCAATCGGCTATGATGGTATTCTTTTCGTAATCATAACGGAATACTATAACCTGGATTGCTGCAGTATCGGCGTTAAGCTGGAATGAAAGAGGATCTATGCAGACCAACTTGTTCTGGAACTCAGGAATACCCTCGGTCGAAGCATCTCTAATCTCAGGAACAAACAGACTGTATGTTGAAACCATTGAGTTAAGATATGCGCTGAAAGAGAGAGTCTTGTTCTCGATAGCCATGTTGATGATATCCAGCTTCTCGTTTACAAGAGTAGGATATGATACCGAACGGTAGGCTGTAGGAGCATATACCTTGTTGGTAAAGTAAATTGCACCGTTGCAGCACATTACAACAGAGTCAACAGACTCAATAGCTGCCTGGATGCCGTCCATTTCGTTACCGTTGTCATCGAGAACCTTGCCCTCAAACATGGGGTCATTGGCATCGTTAAGAACGGTTGCGAACTTTGAAGGAACAGAACCTACCAGTGAATAAAGCATATTGTTGTTTACCAACTTTGATATTACTTTATAAGGTATAGAGTCCATATCATCGGCAACCTGCCTGTATGTCATGGCCTTTAACTGGTTCTCGTCCCAATTCTTATATTCCTGCTTTCCATATCTGCTGCGCATGGTCTTACCGTCCTCAAACAGCCACCATTTTTTAATGGCCTCATCGGTAGGAACAAGCATTACAGCCATATTGTGCTGGAGCAGTTTTGCATTCTCCTCGCTTGAGCCGGGAACCGGAGTGAAATAGCCGTTCCAACCCGGATCAAAACGAAGAACCGACTGCTGCTGGTCCCATGACTTACCGTTAGGAAGTGTGGTCAGAGGCTTTGCACCGTCGGCATATGCCCTGTTGTTCTCAGAGAAATAACGCTTAATGTAAACAGCTGAATTCTGATCCTCAAGAGCAGCCTTAAGAGCAGGACTCTTAAGATAACCGTCATCAATAAGTTTCTTGATATTGGTTGTCATTTCGGGATCCGAATAAGGAGCTGCAAATCTCTCAATGATTGAACTGTATATTGTGGACCTTACTCCGGTAGAGGTGCTGGCATCGGCCTGTGATGAATTCTGTGACAGATACTCTGCCATGTTGGGGAGCAGGTAAACCACATCACTCATTACATGAAGGAAACCGTTAAAGCACTTCTTGTTCTGATACTCAATCATGATACCGTTTACACTGGCCTCGTTATCCTCACGTTCCTTCTTTCCGGTAGGTTTCTTAATGGGATACCGACCCTGGTTGAACAGGAAATCATAGTCATCGCTTGTAAGACCGTTCATCTCAAGGAACTTGTTTACAAAGAATACGATAGGACGGTTGGTTCCATCCTGAAGGATAGGAA
>Ga0310695_10014381_pt1 | contig 10701 bp, 9 predicted proteins | sample RumenRJG_04DNA_FD_203882 | JGI IMG/M metagenome (GOLD analysis project Ga0310695, IMG submission 203882) | Bovine rumen microbial communities from Lethbridge, Alberta, Canada - RJG_04 (v2) (version 2) | ecosystem: Host-associated > Mammals > Digestive system > Stomach > Rumen | place: Canada... | reverse complement strand
TTTCTCTCGAAGACTTCGACAAGCAGCTCCAAATCCACAACCGCCGCTCCAACAACATTCCGATGCGCCCGCTCCACTGGCTGTCTCCTTTTGAGCTCGCTGTCCAATATGTTTGACAAACCTACAACGGTGCGATAATGCCGTAGGCAACATACATGAGACTGACATTCCGGAACCCGCTATTGATTTATCGAAATCCATATGATAAAATACGCCGCTGCCGTACAGAAAATCCGTGCAACAGGGTCCGGTTTGTGGTAAAATAACACCATGGATAAGCAGATTACATGGTCCGCCTTGAACGATGAATTATCGCGGGTGTGCCCTTGCGAACGGGCACAGGGTTTGAAATAACCCTACATCAAAAGAGCTTGGCAAACGCCGTAGTTTTTAAGAATTGCGCGGTGTTGCCCTAAATATCTTTCGGAGGCAGAGGCTTTATGAAAGGGTTTTGTGAAAAGAAATTCAGTTCCATGCTGATATCCGGCACATTCACCAAGGCGGTCATGTACCTGATGCTGCTCAGCGACAGTATCATTGCCGGATATTTTGTCGGCGAATCGGGCGTTGCGGGAATCAACGCAATTACGCCTGTGACCGCCATCGTCACATTCTTCGGGGATTTGGTTTCGACGGGCGTCGGAATCGTCTTCTCGCGCGAGGTCGGGGCCATGAGAAAACGCCGGGCCGACGAGATTTACGGTCAGGGGCTGATCATCAGCGTCGGCATCGGCTTGCTCTCGGCGGTTTTAATTCTCGCGCTCAAAAATGAGTATTTCAGTATGAATGGCGTTACCGGCGACATTCTGGAAAAAGCGCTGCAGTATTACCGCCTGCTTCCAATCAACGCGTTCCTGACTATCTTGATCTTCTATCTTGAGCAGATGGTCTACAGCGACGGAGATGAGCTCTGCAATAATATCTGCTATGGCTTCCAAATTGGCGGGAACGTCATCTTCTCCGTCATACTGGCCAGATTCATGGGAATGGCGGGCATTATTCTGGGCTCTGTGATTGGAAACGGCCTCGGCATCCTCACCTGTCTTTGGCACTACTTCCGCAAGGAAAACACGCTTCATTTTGTCTGGCATCTGTCCTTTAAGGATTTCCTGCTGACGTCGCGGTACAGCATCGTGGATTCCTCCGTATATATCTGCTGGGGCCTGATGGACTACGTGATGATTGGATTTGTTTCCAGCCATTACGGGGAATCGGGACTCATCACCCTCGCCGTGGTTGTCAGCCTGATTGAATTCGGCGTTGTGATGGACGGCGTGGGCATGGCGATGCAGCCGCTCATCGGTACTTACTTTGGCGAGAAGAACCATCAGCTTATCAAAAGGGTCATGAAGTCCGCCATAAAGGCCGCGATCATGGAAGGCGCGGTCGCGACCGTCCTGATCTGGATCTTTGCAAAACAATTCTGCGGTCTGTTCGGGATTACGAGCGCAGAAGCGCTTGCCCCGGCAATACCGGCGCTTCGGATCGTATCGCTCGGGTTTGCGTTTTGCAGCGCGGTATCACTCACGACTTCTTATTATATGCTGATTGACCGCATCGGGATGGCGACCTGCTTCGCGTGTTTCCAGAACGGCCTGCTCTATATTCTCCTGCCGATGCTTGGGTCGTTGATTTTTGGCGTGAACGGCATGTGGGCGGGGTTTGCCGTCGCCCCGATGCTGACGCTGTTCTGCGCAATGCTGTTTGTGTATCTGCGCTTCGGAAAGTCCAATTTCCCCTTCCTGTTAAACAATATGGACGCGGAGATCGTGGTAATGGATGGCGTGTTGACGCCGGAAACCGCCTCCGGTCTGTCGAAGCAGGCCGCGGACAGCCTGCTTGCCCACCAATACACCGGCGGAGAAGCCAACCGCGCGGCACTGTTTGTCGAGGAGATCGGCCTGACCATTCTCGAACGAAACAAGAAAACGAAGAAACCGATTCTGATCGAGCTATCCATCTTCTTTGAAAAGGATTCCGTACTCATGATCGAACGGGACTCGGGAGTACTGTTTGACGTTACGGACGCGGATAATCAGATCGGGGGCTTGAGCAGCTTTATCCTAAGCGGGCTGATGGAAGCCCACAAGGAAAAAACATACCTCGTAACCACCGGCTACAACCGTAACATGATCCGTTTTTCGCGTAAATAAAGGAAAAGGAGAGGCTCAGATGAACGTGTATGATTTCGACGGAACGATATTTCCAACGGACTGTTCGATCGGTTTTTGCATCTGGTGCATGAACCGGCATCCCAGGCTGTGGTTCACGTTCTTTCCAAAAGCATTGAAAGCCGTGATTTTGAAGAAGCGAGGGAAGATACCGGAATATCTGATGCAGCGGCAGTTTTTCGGCTATCTGACATGGATCGACGATTTTGACGAGCAGATTGAACGGTACTGGGACAAAAACGAAAAGAAGATCGCCGCGTGGTATCTGGCGCAGAAAAGGCCGGACGACCTGATCATCAGCGCGTCGCCGGAGTGCATCATCGAGCCGATCGCGAGAAGGCTTGGCGTGAACTACATGGCCTCGGAATATGACCGTGAATTTGGGGTTTTCACGAATAATCTGATGTACGCGAAAGAAAAGGCGAAATATATCATTGACCACGGTTTCCCAATGATCGATAATTTCTACTCCGACTCTCTCGCGGATACGCCGCTTGCCCTGTGCGCCGAAAAAGCCCATCTGGTAAAGAACCGGGCCAGCACCGTGGTTGACTGGCCGGATCTGGATGCGGAAACGATGGCGAAGGTGAAGGGCAAAATCGACACGGGCTGGAATATCCATCTGGAAGAATAAAAGAAGAAGTGAACAAATGTATATTATCATTTATGATTTTGGAACCAGCAGCGTAAAAACCTGCCTCTTTGCGATTGGTTCGGGAATTGAACTTGTGGCAAGCTCCAACGCAGGCTATGACCTTTATACCTCCAGCAACGGGAGCGCGGAGCAGGATACGGAAGAATGGTGGGCGGCGCTGTGTTCCACGACAAGGGCTTTGTTCCGGAAGTCGGACGTGAAGCCCCGGGAAATTGAGGGGTTGGCGTTTTGTTCGCAGATGCAGGGCACGGTTTTAGTGGATGAAAACGCGAACGCCCTCAGGCGCCCGATGAACTACCTCGACCAAAAAGGCGTGAAACAGTTTCAAGACTGTATGGGCACGGGCATCATCAAGGTTTCCGGCTGCAGCCTGTATAAGCTGGCGCGGAATCTGATCGTCAATTACGCCGGATCGACCAGCGCAAAAGACCCGGTCTGGAAGTACAAGTGGGTTGAAAAAAACGAACCGGAGGTCTTTCAAAAAATTTATAAATGGCTGGATATCGGCGACTATCTCGTGGCGCGCTGTACCGGCAGAATCGTAAGGACCGCCGATTCGGCGTTCGCAACCTTCCTCTATGACACGCGCAAGGGGAAGGAAGGCTGGAACAGGGGGCTGCTGAAAATGTACGGCGTAAAACCCGAACACATGCCGGAAATCATCGACTGCACCGATCTTGTTGGCGGATTGACCGAAACGGCCGCGAAAGACCTCGGCCTTGTAAAAGGGATTCCGGTTTTCGGAGGCGGCGGAGACACGACCTTTGTCAACATCGGCGCCGGATGTACGAGACCCGGCGACACCCATATTTATGTCGGATCGTCGGGCTGGGTATCCACATACTTGGATCATCAGACCGTTGACATTCAAGCGATGATCACCGGAGTCCTCTCCGCCAAACACGGGTACTTCAATTATTATGCCGAGCTGGAAACCGCGGGCAAGTGCTTCGACTGGGTCATGAACCATCTCGCGCTTGATGAGGTGGGCATTTATCTGGAGAAAACCACGGTAACGGACGTTGAGAGCAGATATCTGAGCCTGTACGACTATCTCTCTGAGGAAGTTACGAAGGTTCCTCCGGGGGCAAACGGCGTGATATTTACGCCTTGGCTTCACGGCAACCGATGCCCCTTCGAGGATTCGAAGGCCGGCGGAATGTTCTTCAATATCCGGATCGGAAACAGCAAACGGGATATGATCCGGGCCGTGCTGGAAGGGATTTGCTATCATCTCCGCTGGCTGCTGGAATGTCAAATGAGGAAAGTGAAGACCTCCGATACCATCCGATTTGTTGGCGGCGGCTCCCTGTCGCCGCTTGTCTGCCAGATGCTCGCGGATGTCACCGGACGGACGATCGAAACCGTGGGAAACGCGCAGGAGGTCGGAGCAATCGGGACCGCGCTGGTCGTCGCGGCAGGCGTCAAAGGTGAAGACGTGCTGGAGCTTGCGCGGCGGCTGGTGAAAGTCGAACGGGCGTACGTTCCCAATCACGAATATAAAGCGGTATATGAACGCAACTATCAAGTGTTCAAAAAGCTTTACAAGTCGAACGCGGCAAACTTTAAGGCGCTAAATTCCTGAGGCTGCCGCAAGCAAACGGGAACACTATAAAGTGTTCCTTGAAGACTGAATAACCGTCCGATGGGATAAAGCTCAAGAGGATATCATCCTGATAAGGTTGCAGGGTGAAGCCGTTTCCGCCGTTCCGGCTGGGGGCGCAGTCCGCACTCTCCGCGTACAAACGTCAAAAGGCGGCGATCCATGATGGATCGCCGCCTTCCTGTGTCTGTGAGAAACGGTCTCAGTTTACAACGTAGGTGTAAACGCCGTTGTCGGAACCGGTCTTCGTAATCGTGTGGTTTCCGAGCGCAACTGTGGTGGTGCAGATCGCCGCCGCAGGATCGCTGTTGTTGTCGAAACCGGTTTTAAACGTACCGCCGTTGATCGTGAACATGGCATAGCCGGTGGTTTCCCTAACAATAAGAAGCTCCTGCCCGGAGTGGGCAGGAGCCGCTTTTGTGAGTCAACCTATGCTGCGAAGCGCGCTGACCGCAGTGAATTACTCCCCGACGTAGAACTCAAATACCTTGAGTTCATAACTGCCGTGCTTCGTCCAAGTACCGGCGTAGTAATAGCCGTCGACGTTGATCGTCTCGCCTGTCGCCTGATACGGAGCACCTTTGAGTGCATTGGGTTCAGAATACAAAGAACCGTCGGCTTTCGTTCCCCAAACGAACTTGCCTCCCGTGAAATGGCTGACGTTTCCGGTTCCTTTAATCGAGGGAGTTCCGGAGACGTTGTTTGAGCTCTTATCATAGTAAGTGAACAAACCGCCGGATATGGTTTCGACCGTTCCGTCAATATTCAGCGTTCCGGAAGACCTGCTCGTGAATGTACCGCCGGAAATTGTGCCGATCGACGCCGGTCCTTGAATCCACTGGTTAGAGTATCCACCCACAGAAACCGCGCAGCAGTTGTTGAACATGGTCGCGTCGTCCATAGACACAAACGAATCATATGTTCCGCCTGTGATCTCGTCGATCTGGGTATTGGATACCATAAGGACACACTTATTGTTCTTGCTGCCCGTCAATCCATTCGCGCGAATGACAGCGTTCAGTTCTGTGATTCTGGCCGTAGACACTTTACCTGACGCATAAAGACCGACCATAATACCGTTGCCATACGTATCAATCGTGATGTTTTCCTTAATAGTCGCAACGGCGTCACCCGTCATAAGCAGAGCGGACTGTTCGGTGCTGACTGTGGTGCTGTAATTGGAAAGGACGCCGTTTTTGATCGTCATCTCGCCGGTAGTCAAATGCAGAACGTGGGTTATTCCGCTTGCGCTTGCAGAGCTGAGCGTATGCCCGCCCATATCAAAGGTGATCGCCGCATTCGTGTTGTACTGAACGCCGACCGGCTGCTGATTCGAGTACGCCTTCTTAGTGCTTTCTGTAAGCTCCACGTCCTTGAGCAGGTACAGCGTGTCGCCGTCAATTGCCGCATCAAATGCCTCCTGAATCGACGGGAAGTACGCTTTCTCATTGCTCGAAGACACGCGCTTTACGATGCCCCACTCGGGCGCGACAGTCACCGTACAATCGGTCGACCGCGTACCCGCCGTGGCGGTGATCGTCGCCTCACCCGCGGCAACGCCGGTGACCTCGCCGTTTTTGTCGACCGTCGCGATGCTCGGGTCAGAGGAAGTCCAAGTAACGCTGTCCGTGGAATCGGTGGGCGTGACCGTCGCCGTCAGCGTGACGGTTTTGCCCACAGCCACTTCCGCGGTCTCCTTATCCAGCGTGATGCCGGTGGCGGGAACCTTGTACGCCACAGCGAACGGGGAGAAGCTCTTCGTCTTGATGGTCAGAATGCCGGATTCGGGGTTGTAATAATAGTAGCCATCCGCGTCGTATCCTTCCGCATCCTCAGCAGGCAGCGTCGCGTCGGCGCTTGCCAGTTCGGTCATGGCATTGCCGTTGTGCGTCGCGCCGGTCAAGCTCTTGCCGGTGCCGAGATTGTAGTTGATGGTCACATAGTCGCTAAGCTCTGTGACGTCCTTCGTAGTTGTGGTAGAGTTTTCACCGATAGTGGTCTTCATGACCGCGGTCATATCGATCTCCAACGCGACGGTCGTGGTAGAGGTGGTCTCGTCCGTGGACTCACCGGTCTTCTCTACGTTGAGGTTCATAGTCATTTCGTTGGAAGCACCGTCTGTGGTGGTGTCTGCCATCTCGCTGAACACAGCGTTTGCGGCGGCGGCAGGAACGCTCGCGGACTCGATCGCGCCGCTCTTGGTGATCTGGAGATCATCTGTGTTCGCGCTACTCGTGATGGCGGTGGAGGACGCGATGCTCACCACAGGAAGCTCCAAGCCTGCATCATAAGTGTTGTCAAAGCTGTCGGACTCGTTCTGAAGCTGTGTCGCATAGAGATTGATGCCAAGCTTGACCCACAGTTCTCCGACCGTCTCTGCGGTGGCATCAGAGGCATACTTGCCATTCTGCAGATTGTACGTATTGTCGCTGCTGCTCTCGGGCCAATACAGGAATACAGTAAAGGTTTTGTCGCTCGCATGATCATCAGTCGTGTCTGTGGCGGGATACAGGTTGCCCGAAAAACCGGTGCTACTGTTCGTGCCGACAAAGTCCTTGAGCGCAACCCAAGTGAGGCTCGTATCCGCGGCAACAGCGGCCCTGGTCAGCGTGGCGGGCGTTCCGTCAACGACCGCGACCTTGAGCACATCCAGCAGCGAATCGGTGGTGCCGTTGACCGTGTTGTTGCCGGCGTTGAGCATAGTGAACGCATACCGGAGCGCAAGGCTGCCCTTGTTTTCGACCTTGAAGGTCTCGTAGCTCATGGCGCCCGGTTCCCAGAGATGGCTGTTGTCAACAGAGGCGTCGAACAGCATAGTGTTGTTCGTGACCTTGCTGGCATCGTCGCCGAGCACGGTCGCTCCGGACTGAGAATTTTGATGGTACAGCTCCACATCCAAGTTACCGCTCACGATGCGGTTGACGCCGGAGGTCACGCTGTCCGTGAACCACGCGAACGTGGCGCCGAACAGCATCGATACGCACAGCGTGAGCGACGTCAGACTCATGAGCAATGCGTGCCGGGATTTGAAATGTTTCGTTTTCATGATCTTTGCTTCCTTTCTAAAATTTTATATATTGCCACTTGAATGACAAACAACGGTAAACCCGGGCATTTTCCAACGAATCATGGATAAATCATCATGTTTTGCGAAGCAAAACATGGGAAAAGGTACCTTTTCCCACGCCCGGCGGTTGGGTGCTTTTCTGTTCTTTGGTGCTACTGTAGCAAAAAAACGTCTCAGTTAGCGTCTCAGATTCAAAAAAACATGCAGAATTTTTGAAAATCTTGAAAATTTTTTCTCGGGTCTTTATTGTAACAACCGCCATCCCGTTTTGCAAGCACTTTTTGGCCGGTTGGCGCAGCATGATCATGAAACCGCTGCGTGCGGCGTCTCTTCCCTGTAAAAATCAGTGATTTGACCATCGGACAGCATTTTGAGGGCTTCTACATTCTTAAGGAAGCGGAGCCTCCTGCTCACCGGTACGCTGCTCCATGACTTCAAGAAGCGCGAGGAGATCGCGGCGGTCGCCGCCGAGCTGGGCATCCCCGAGGAGAAGTCTGTGCTGCTGCAGCACATGGTCCTCTCCCACCACGGTGAGCCGGAGTTCGGCGCAGCCGTCCGCCCGATGTGCGCGGAGGCGGAGCTGCTTTCCTACATCGATATGATCGACAGCCGCATGGAGATATACAAAGAGATTTTCGGCTCCACGCCGCTTGGCGCGTTCAGCGAGCGCATCTTTGCGCTTGACGGTAAGCGGATCTTCCATCACAACTGATGGAAGATCCGCCAAGAAATATGCTGCTCTTTCGTCAAAATCTGCGCAGTTGCCGGCATCGTAAGATGTAGCGCGAAAATGCTCTTAGAGAAGCAAAAACTATAGCCACCATATCATTACATCATAACGAGTCATAAGACGCTTTGAGTGTTTCACCCAAAGCGTCTTTCTTGTAGTTTCAAACGAGTAGAATAAAAATTTTGATTTTTCTCTGTTTTTTTCTGCGGAAAGGATTGTAATTATGGTGAAGGTCAAAAGCAGCAGTGCAACACGGCATATCATGCGCAAATACAGGCTTGCTAATAACATTAAATTTGCTTAATTCTTTCAGGAGGTAATGGTCATGGGCAAAGGCAAATGGATTCTTCGCGTGATTCAATCCGGACCGGTCATCGAGAAGGTGTTGTTCAAAAAAGGGTGTCCTTGCTTGCTTGACGGGATAACACCGGTACAGGGAGGGACTTCGGCAAAAAAGCGACTTCAAAACGAGTATGCGGCGGAAAAAGCATTGGCGAGACTCCTCAACGCAAACTTCGCTGAGGGCGACTCCTTTGGTACCCTTACCTATTCTCAACCCGGCCTCAAAAAGCTGAAACAAAGCATTCCCGGGCTTGCCTTCAAGTCAAACAAAGGCATCCGGTTAGATGATCATATGAAGCTGTGGCTTGCAGCGGATAAGCAATTAAGAAATGTCTTGGACATCGCAAGACGAGAATGCCTCCAAAAGGGAATTCCTATACGTTACATTGCCGTAACCTCCGACTTGAAAAGAGTTTCAAATCGGCGGGTGCGTATACACCATCATGTGATTGCCAATCCGGAAGCATGGAAGGTAATAAAGAAGAAGTGGGATAAAAAGTGGGGCCGCCCGCAGCCGATCGATCATATAGCATATAGCGGCATGGTGTTGAATACCCCAAAAGACTGCGAGTTGCTTTCTTCCACTGCTCTCATACCGGGAATGCCACAGTATGCCCGCTACTTGATGCCCTCCGATCCATAATTCTGTTTACCGTTGCTTCGCGAAACAAGAGATATGCAGCCATCGAATCATTTACATGAAACTAACGATAGGAGGTTTATCCAATGTCAAATCCAGCGTTACACATGCGTACCATTCAGCAGGCATCTGATCACTTCAAAGCTCAGGACCCTGGCACGGCTCTGACTCAAACGGCGATCCGCCGCCTTGTCGTCACAGGAGCAGTGCCAAGCATCCGGTTAGGCCGCAAGTATCTCATCAACCTTGAGGCCTTGGAGAGCTATCTTACCGGCACCACTGTCGGTGAGCACTCTGCCTAAATGTGACGAGCGCCCCGGTATCCAGTTACCGGGGCGCTTCTACTATCAAGCAAACGTTGCGCACCCGCTCCGCAAGTATTATAATTGTCTTGTGTATCGTGGGTGCTGTTGAAAGGAGAGCACCATATCAATGGCCAGTATTGAAAAACGTATTGCGAAGGACGGTACGCTGTCCTATCGCATCACCATCTGCGACGGCACCGGCTCCGATGGCCGGAAGGTGCGTCGCCGCAAACTCTTTACCCCCGACAAAAATCTGTCCCGTCAACAGTTGGCAAAGCTGGCAAAAATCAGTCCCTCGACGGTGACAGCGTTTTGCAACCGGCGCCCCATCACGAAACAGAAGGCAGAGCAGATCGCCGCCATACTGGGGATGAACTACTCTTCGATCTTTCGGACAGAGAAGAACATGACCCCTCTCTCGACCAAGACGGTGCTGGAATACCACAGGCTTACCCACACCATTCTCGCTAAGGCAGAGAAGGAGATGAAAGTCCCCTACAACGCCGCTGACAAGTCCACGCCACCCAAATCGGAGCAGCCCGAAGTCAACTACTTCCAGCCGGAGCAAATCTGGGACATTCTGGCCGCTTTGGAGTCCGAGCCGCTCAAATGGCAGGTTCTGACCCATATTTTGATGATTACAGGCGGACGGCGCGGAGAGGTCTGTGGGCTCGAATGGTCCAAGATCGACTTCGCGCGCAAACGCCTCCGTTTTGACTCGGCACTGCTGTTCTCCAAAGCGGTCGGCTTGTACAAAGGCCCTACCAAGACCAACAACCGGCGCTATGTTCCGCTGCCGGACGAAACGCTTGCATTGCTCAAGGAACTGCGCGTTTCTCAACAGGAGCAGCGCCTGCTGATGGGTGACCTCTGGCACGTGAATGACTACATCTTCAAGCAGGATGACGGTCAGCCCATGCGTCCGGACAGCATCACCCAATGGCTGCGTAAGTTTGCGGAACGCCACGGTCTGCCGCACATCAACCCTCACGCCTTCCGGCACACCGCCGCCTCCGTGATGATCGTGCAGGGAACGGACATTGTCACGATCTCCAAGATGCTCGGTCACGCGAAGGTCTCCACGACGGAGGACATCTACAGCCACGTCATCGAGGACAGCAAGCAGCAGGCGGGCAACGTGCTGGCTCAGGTCTACTATGGCGAAAAGCGGCAGAAACAGGCGTAAAA
>Ga0310695_10014380_pt1 | contig 10702 bp, 4 predicted proteins | sample RumenRJG_04DNA_FD_203882 | JGI IMG/M metagenome (GOLD analysis project Ga0310695, IMG submission 203882) | Bovine rumen microbial communities from Lethbridge, Alberta, Canada - RJG_04 (v2) (version 2) | ecosystem: Host-associated > Mammals > Digestive system > Stomach > Rumen | place: Canada... | reverse complement strand
TTGAGTCGGATCTGTTTCTGCCGTAGTCGTAGACTTTGTTGAGGTTGGTAAAGCCCTTGACGTCGATACTGTTGATCGTGCCGATCAAAGGATTACCGCTCGTATCCTTTGCGGAAGAGGGATCGAACTCGAACACGAGCGTGTCCGTGACAAGACCTTTGATGTGTTGGTTGCTATAATAGACGTATTTTCCGTAATCAACCGCAGGAGAGACGCAGTTGAACGTTGCGTTGTAGCCGTTGAATCCGCCGCTGCCTACGAGCGTCGTGTTGAGTTTTATGCTGCCGAGATCGCTCTCCATCGCGTTGATAGGCTCGTTGAAGCGGACGGAGATGCGGATCTTCTCCCCTTCTTGAATGCGTGATTGGTCGACGTGCCAACTCTTGATGTACGGAGCGGTCTCGTCGACGACTATTCCTTGAAGTAGCCATTCGTACGTCTTACGCCAATAGTTAGAATCGCTCTTGAACGTTTCGTATATCGTCCCCGACGACAACTTCATAAAGTGGTAGTCGCTTGGCCAAGAGAGTTTTCCGCTTGACTTAAAATGATATTCGTCGCTTGCAAAGGACTCGTTTTCGTGGCGCATATCGCCGTATGATTTACCGAACACCAGCGTATTCTCGTCGATATGGCGGAATTCTCCCGTGTAAAGTTGCGTGCCCGCCGTCGAGCCGTCATACAACTTGAGCGTGCACCAACTCGTCATCGTGACGCCGTTTTCGTCCAGTTTACACTGTCCGCTTATGTACAAATTGCCGAGTCCGGTGTTGATATAATCTCTTTGCAGGTCGGAATATCCGCCGTATGAGGCCATAGTTGAGTTTATGAATGATTGAGACGCCGTGAGCGTTTGTCCCGATTTGTCTACGGAATAAATATCGAGATTTGAATAAGTATTTAACGTTGAGCCTACGAATCCGTGGAAGAACGTGTGGTTCTGTCCCTCGAACAACTGATTGTCCAAATTGTTATAAATATATGATTTTACGTCGGACGAACGGACGTTGACTTTCAAGCGCTTTGCGTTTTCCTGCGCGGAAAAGTTTTCGGTCAACACGTCGTACAGTTCGACATAGAAGTAGGGCCAAAAAGCCTTGTCTTGTTGACTATTGCTACCGATGACAAGTCTCTCGCGGTTTTTGTTGATCGCTATCGTGACCGTGTCGTAGTAGATCACTTTGTTTCCGACCTTCTTGCTGCTGAGCCCGAGCAAAGAGACGGTCGAGTCAAACGCCGTGTAGTCCTCGCCTGCGACGGCGGTGAAATTTCGGGTGCGGATCTTCACGTCGACATGGTTGAAACCCATTCCCGCGGGAATGCTGTAAAAAATCTTCACCTGGACGGTGTAGTCTCCCGCACCCGTCGTCTTTTCCGTCACGAGTGTTTCTTCGTCAAAAGAAAGCCCGACCTTGTAGTCTTCAAGCCAGTCGGGCGCCGCGTATGCGACGCTCGGCACCAAACTCAACGCAAGTGAGAGCGCAATGCATCCCAGCATCGCAACGAGTGCGCCGATCAAAAATATTCTTTTAGCGCTTTGTGCTATCTTTGCTTTCATTATCTATCCCCTCCTTTCGGAACAAGGTCTTGTCGAAACAAATCTTCGATTTTTGCTTCCGGATGACTCAGTTTGTATTGCTTCCACATCCTCGTGATGTCTTGCACCGCCTGAGCGTCTTCCGCCGCTCTGTCTTCCGCCATATCGGCGGCTTCGTCGTGAGACGTTTGTGTTTCGGCGACGTATTCGGCGTACTCTTGATCTGCCGCCTCTTCTTTCGTCTCCGCCTGCCTGTCTATGGTGTTGGTCTCGCCGCCCGACACGGTGTCGTAATCGCCGTTTGCGTCTTGCGTATCGTCGGACGAGCCTTGCCCGCCATCTTGCGCTTCTTCCGCTTGCGCTTGGGCATTCTTCTCCGCCCTTTCTTTTTGATCTTGCTCGACAAGGTCGTTGCGGACGGCGATGTTATAAAACGCCTCTTTCTCGTCGAACAAGCGGTTGTTGAGTTCGGACGTGTCCATCTTGCCCATCTTGTAGAAAGGCACCTTGAAACTCGGCGTAAAGTAGGTCATCAGCGGATAGTTACCAAAGGTAACGACGATGGAGTGTCCGATGTCTCCCGGATGATTGAGCCGTTGCAGTTCGGACGGGTAAATGAGCGGCCTGACCTGCATCTGCGTGGTGACGTTGATATCGCGCGCGCTGTTTGCGCTGCCCGAAGAACTGTTGGTGGCGACGGTGATGTTGCCGCAAAGTTCGCTGTACTCTTTGCAGGTGCCCATATCGTTGGAACCGATAAACATCTTGATACCGCAGTTGCCCTTGACGATGTCCGCGACCTTGTCGCCGTACACGTTGTTGAGCTGGGCGTACGACTGAATGATCATATTGAACCATATCTTACGGCTACGTCCGACGGTGATCATCTTGTCGAACTTGTCGATCTTGGGCATGTTGGCAAATTCGTCGAGGATATAGTAAACGTTGCGAGGCAAGGACAGATCCTCGTAGGTGGAAGCAATCTTGATGAGCGCCTTGTATATGGACAACATAAAGATCGCCGCCAAATTGTATCTGGTGTCCTTTTCGTCGGGTATCTTCAAAAAGAGTGCGGTCGGGCGATCCGCAAGGTTTTCGGGGACAAAGTCGCTTGCCGACGTAAGGGCGCAGATACCCGAGTCGTTGAACATCGTAAGTTTTTCGTACACGATGGACATATAACTCGCCCTTGTCGACTCCGCCGCGTCGCAAACTTGTTTTGAAAGCGCCAACGCCTTAGAGAGCGGATTTCTGCCCGCAAAATACCGACGGAGTTCGAAGTAGTCTTTGTTGGAGTTTTGCAATATCTTGGCAAGGTTGAAGAAATTGAACTTTTCTTTGACCATGCCAAGCCGCGGATCCTCGCTGTCTTCGAGCATAGCGAGAAGGGTCGCGAGCGTGATGGCTCTTGCGCCTTTTTCCCACATGGGATCCTTTTCGTTTTCGACGGGCACGAGCGCGGACACCAAGTCGTTGAGGTCCTCGTACACTTCGTCGAACGTCCTCTTTTTGAAAATCTTGACCGCCGTCTTCAAACTCGCCATACTCGAATAGGCTTTGTTGTCAAAGACGTACCAATTTTCGCCCTCGGCAAAGGACTCGATCGGATCGGCAGGCGCGTAATTGTTGGGATCGTATGCCTCGCTGTGTCGGAACACGTTGTGGCTTGCTTGGGCGTACTCCTGGTAGTGATCCCAAATGGAGTCGAGCGGATTCCATCTGTACGAAGAATAGGTATCGCGCAGATCGATGACCTTGACGTCGTAGCCTCTCTCTCTCAAAAAGCCGCTGTGCAGGGAGAAAAGTTCGCCCTTGGGGTCGGTCATGATCATGGACGATCCCGCCGCCGACGCGCCGATCAGTTGGATCATGGGGTTGACGAACGTGGTCGTCTTACCGCTACCGGTAGAACCGATGATGATCGAGTGACAGGGCGAGTTGAACAAAATGTCCATATCCTTCCCCTTGCCGTTCACTTGCGCCATAACGGGCACGCCGTCCTTTTTGGTGGAGCCGAGTTCGCTGTATTTGCACGGCTTGAATATACTGTTCTTTTCTTTGTCGTTCATCCAGCGGGAGTTTTCGAGGTTGGCTTCGATCTCTTTGAGTTTGCCCTTGCCGCCTATGCCCGTATAGCGCATAAATTTCCAGAGGTCGCGGTCGATAAAACCGAGATAGACCGCGAGGAACGCGACGAGAATGACGAACTGTACGCCGAAAAATCTCCAATCCAAACGGAATATTCTGCCAAACGTGCCCGCCCAGTCGAAATTGTCGAGGTGATCGTGATTGACGATCAGTCCGAACACGACGATCCCCAAAAACAACGAGATCAAAATGGAACAGCAAATGGTAAACACGATGTCGTACACTTTGCCACTGAGAATTTTGTGCGCAAAAACGATGGTGCCTATGTTCATCAGCACAAAGAACGACAGTCCCGTGTAGGCAAACCCGTTTGCGACGGTAAGCTGTCCCGCCGCGGCAAGCACCGGCAGCATGACCACGACGGATACGCCAAGGGCGACGCCAAACAATATCAATGTAAAAAGCCACTTTTTCATCATTCTTCCTCACTGTCCGACGTATCGTCGTTTTCATCGATCGGTGGCGGGGCGATTTGCGCCTCTTGTTTGGCTACAAGATTGTACGCTCGCGCGTCGTCCAAGGAAGCAACCGTTACAAGGGTGTAAAAGCCCGTCTCGATCTCGGGTTGTATTTGATAATTGTACACCGACGACAAATTGACCACGAATCCCTCCGAGTCGCGCAGTTCGGTATATACGACAAACTCGCCCGCACCGCTGATGTTGCCGATTCTTTCAATGGCGATGGGAAGATCGTCCAGCGCGGTGTGTCCCGTGAAGGGGTTGAGGAGGGCGTCTTGCAAATCGGTGACGATATCCACAAATTCGTAGTCGAGATTGTCGAGCATCGTATAGCCGTCGTCTTCGAAGAGTAAACATCTGCCGACAACGTTGATCTCGGTCTCCTCGTCCGCGGGGAAGTCCACCGCGTTGCGAGCGTTTTTGACGTTGTTGAGCCAAATTGCCATATTGCCGTCGGGCGTCACAAAGATAAAGGACAACACACGGCTCTTGCTAAGGGCGCTATCAAAGACGTACGGCAGGACAAAGTAGCCGTTTGACGTATAGATCGCGCCGTCGTACAAAAATCTCGTGGACGCAAACTCCGCGCTCGAGCGCTTTTCGTTTGCCGCAAGCGTTTGGGCGATCGCCGCAGTGTGCGAAGTCAAGGTTTCGAGGTCTTCGTAACCGAACAGGCGCATGACGATCGTGCGGTATTCGTCGACCGAACAGTCGACTCCGCTGCCGTTGACCCAGATCGCAAATGCACGGCTTAGCCCGATGATCACGCTGTCCGCCGTCGTATACTCGACGTGCCTGCCGTAATTGCGGTTGGCGGACGAATACAAAACTTGCGCAAAGTCAAAGAACTCGCTATATGCGCCGTAAAAACGGTTGTTGGTGTCAAGTCTCCAATAATCCTCGTCCGGACGGCTCTCGAAGAATGCCGCGAAATATTCGCTCAAAAAGTCGAAAGCGGCGATCGTTTCGTCTTTGAATTGGGCGTGATCCGCACGCGCTTCGCGCTTGGCAAGCACGGATACGTCCCCGCCCGCTTTGAGCACCTTGCTCAAAAGATCGTCTTCGCAGAACCTGACGACCGACCGATCCGTCGAAACGGTATAATCCGCCGAGTCGTACCCTTCCATGGTTTCGGTGCAGTCGCCGGGAAGAGTCGAGCGGAACTTGTAGACCGAACGGACTTCTTCGAGATTGTCCGTCCCTTTCGCTCCCGCGAACGAAAAGCTTTCGTTACCGCTCGTGACGTAACGGGTCTCTTCTTGTCCGTCCACCACATCGGTGCGCGTGCGCGGGTACCAACGATATCCCGGAGATTCGGTCGTTTTGCATCGACCGTACACGATGACGCTGCCGTTCTCGGTGTTGTTGAGATAGTCGTTCAAGATCCCCGCGTCGCTAATAAACACCGTCGTTCGATTGGACGTTTGGGCGTTGTCGAAGATGACGTAAACAAAGATTTCTCTCATCTCGATGCCGTCGCCCACGTCCGGCCACCAAACGAATCGGTAAGGAAGGATAAACATATTTCCACCTTCGACGCTTTCATAAACCGCACCCTCGTAAACGCATTGATCGGCGACGGTATCCATGGACGCTCTTGCGGCGTTACGCAACATGGTGTCGCGCACACCGCTTACGTCCGACAAAAAGGCGTCGACGTCGGTATAGCCGAACATCTTGGCGACAAAGGCGCGATAGTCGCCCACGGACATAGGCGTGTTGACCGACTGTGCAAAGTCGTGATCCAAGCCGACGACCGCGACCGCGTTTTGTTCCATCGCCATGGGCTCAGAGTCGTATTTGGGCCCGACGGACGCCGCCGAGGCATAGGGCATAAACGTTTCCAGCATATTTTTGTACATGTTTATCCCAAAAAAGTTTTGTATGCTTTGCTCGTTGCAATAACGCAACAGGACTTCTGCGTATTTGGCAAATTTTTCAAACGCTTGTCTCGTTGTGTCCGGCACTTCTTTGTTGAGCGTAACACCTTCAAACGGAATCTTGTACGTCTCGGTCCGTATGGCGTCGGGCATATCCGCGTCGTAAGTACAGACGATAGCGTCGGCTCCGCCCGCTCTATAGTCGAGGAATACGTTGCAGTCGCAATAATGAAAGTCTACCGCGCCGATCGAGCGCCTTACATCTTCTTCCGTGCAAGTTTCGTAATTGTAGTCGAAGTAGACGCTGTCGTATCTGGTGTTGGTCGCGCGGTCAAGCCAGTTTTCGCCGTTTAATGTGAACTTGACGTCCGGGAACGCTTCTACGGTATCCATGCGGATCTGGGTTCTGACGGGCGTGATAGAGGTGTAGTTGCCGTGTCCGTCAAACCCGACGACGACGACGTAGTATCCCTCCTCGGATATCTTGGACAAAGCGTCCTTGCCGTGTACTTCAAACGAGGTCAAATCTTCCACCCAGCCGTCCGTCTTGTAGTACTCGACGCTTGCAACGTCCATTCCGACGGGAAGATTGGTGGGGCGGTACTGCATAGCGACCGCGTACGGATCATAATACTGGATCGCGCGGATAAACGCAACGTAGCTTTCATCGTACGAGTCGATAAACTCTTCGTCAAATTCTTCGAGTTCATCGATAGATTGATCCAATAGCGCTCTGTCTCTCGAGATAAATCTTCTTCTTTCAAAAACGACTTTGTCCATCTCCGCCGCAACGGGATCGATGATAAGGTCCGCGATGAGCGAACGCGGCGCGTTGTAGTTTTTGTCCGATACCGTAAAGGTCGCAGTCGCGCGGTAGGTGCCGGCGTTGACGGCGGTGTTTTGCGTATAAGATACGCTGACCCCCACGGGGAGCGTGCCTTGCAACTCGATCTTCTTTTCCGTCCCGTCATACGACACGTGCGTACCGTTGAAATGCACCGCCGACATATCGTAATCCGCTTTTTCTATGGTCAGAGTAGCGGTTTTCGTCTCGATCGGCTTGTAGTTGACCGTGTCTTCGACCGCAAAGACGGCTTTCACTTCATAGGTGCCCGCGCTGATTTGACCGTTGTTTTCATACTTCACGCTGACGCCCTGAGGAAGGGTGCCTTCGACTTGCAGCTCATGTCTCGTCCGATCGTAAACTTCCGTTCTGCTCTCGAATTGAATGCCCGAGACGTCGAAAGCGGCTTGCTCTATCGTGAGGACAGCCTCTTTGGGGGCGACGAGATTGTAGTTGGCGGAATCGCCCATAAACATCGCCTGCACCGTGTAGACGCCCGCGTTTTTGGCCGAATTGCCGCTCTCTTCTTTGCCGCCTTCGCGGGTTATTCTATAATCGACGTACAATCCCACCGGTACGTCCCCTTCGAGAGCGAGCACGTGCGGAGTGCCGTCGTAAGTTTCGGTTTTGTCGGCGAAGACGAGGTTAGAGAGGTCGTAATCCGCCTTTCTTATCGTCACCTTTGCCTTCATTTCTTTCATTTCGTAAGCGTCTCGTCTGAGTATCGCCGTCGCCTCGTATTCGCCCGCGTTGCGGAATCGGTTGGTGGTCGGATACGTTACCGTCGTCCCTTCGGGAACGTTCTTCACTTCTACCGTATAAAACTCGCCGGTATAGACCACGTCGAGGTCGGCAAACTCCGCGTCCGCAAACACGTTGCGACGGACGTTGACTTTCATCGTCGCGCTCTTGTTTTTGTAGGAAACGGGGATCTCGTAATCCCCTTCGATAAAGAACTTCAATCTGTCGTTTGCGGCGATCATCTCGGGAGAGAGCGCAAACTCTTCCCGATTGCCGGAATGGTACGTCGCCGTAACGGTATAGTCCGCATACTCGAACTCTCCCACTCGGACGGATATCTCGCCCGGAGTGACGGCGATCTCTTCAACGTCGTCTATACTACACGCGCTAAGCGTGATAGCGCCAAGCACCATCAAACAAACGATAGCCGATATGAAAAATATTCTTTTCTTATTTTTCATCCCTTTTCTCTCCTGTCACGACCTGTATTTTTTAGGTCCGGTTAAGTCCGACCAATCGGAATAATTTGCCATATACACTCCCTGATAGGCGTTGATAGCCTTGACGTCGCCTTTGATATAGTCGTAGTAGTCACAGCCGAACTTCTCGGGGTTGACCGCGTACGCGTTGTGCGATTTGACGAGGATATCTCCCCCGCCGAGTTCTTTGAGTGTCTTTACAAGCACCGCCCACACCTGCGACAAGTACTGGCTGTCACGCCCCGCTCCGCTGTCCTCGAATATGTTGACAAGCAGTTCCGAACGAGTGCAAGCGGCGCCCTTTTTGTCGATAAGGTAGGCAAGCAGTTCTTTCGCTTTCGCCCGCGAGAAGTGTATGGGTTTGTTGTTGCAAAAGAACTCGAAGTTGCCGAACGTCTGCGCGTAAAACTTGTTGCCGCCTCTTTCGGACGTCGGATACAATAGGTTGTCGAATTGTTCGCGCAAGCGATCCTCGTCAACGGGTTTTAACAAATACCCGCTCGCATGCAGACGTATCGCGTCCATCATATACTCATTGTATCCCGTCACAAATACGATGTTGACGCGCGGATAAATGACTTTGACCAAGTGAGCAAATTTGATCCCCGTCATTTCAAACATCTGTATGTCGCTGAAAATCACGTCGGGTTTGGCTCCGCCTTCGAGCAGTTGCAAAGCCTTATTGGGATCCTGAAACGTGAAGATCTGCGCTTCGGGACGAACGGAACGTATCGCGTCGGTCAGTGATTTCAGCGCAAGCGCCTCGTCGTCGACAACAAAAACGATCATTTCTTATCTATCCTCCTCTCCACCGGCTCGATCTTGCGATCCATTTCCTTGTGATCCAACGCGGGCTCTTTGAGCTCAACCAAAGGCTCGTCCACGTCCACGGAGATGCGCGCGACTTGGTGTTCCGTCAAGTTTTGCACGAACGGACGCTCCGTCACAAACCCGCGATACAAAAGTTGCTCTTCGATCTTCATTTCGGAGATACCGTATCTCTTGGGGGAAGCGATACCTGCCGACATAAGAAATCTCTTGGTGTAAAAACTCTTTTTGTCGCGCTCGGCTTTCCTCTTCGCCATGGCGAGGATGCTGTCCGCCTCGTCCTTATCGAGGTCTTGCAGGTCGTGTTCCTTGAGATACGCTCTTCTGTCGTTGAGCGCTTCCGCTTCAAACAGGTCGGGCACGCGGGAAAAGTCGCCTTTGTCGAGTTGTTCTTTGCGCCTGTCGAAGTAATACTCGCTGATGACGCCCGCTCGGAACGCTTCGCAAACGGCGTTTTTTCTCGCCGCAACGCCTTGTGCGAGTTCTTTCTTGGCGCGTTCTCTCTGATATTCGCACTCGCGGCGATATTCGCCCTTGGCCTGTTGCGCGCTCTTACTCCATTTTTGAATGAGTTTTTGTTGCCTTTTCGCCTCTTTGTTGAACGCCTCGTCCGCTTTTTGCACATCGCTTTTGCGCAAGACGTCCTGCTTGTGGACAAACTCTTCGTAATCCATGGGGAGGGAGGATAGGTCTCGGTCGAACACGACTTCGTCGAACGCGTTTGCCTCTCGTCCTTCTTCGGCAAGCGTGGCGCGGACGAAAGAGTGAGGCTCCGTGACAAACCACTGCGCGATACCGCCCGCGGCGTCTGAGATAAGCAACATGACCTCCGCACACAACCCGTGCAACAAATTGAGGAGTTTTACCGCCAAATCGTCGCGGTGAAGGGCTTTACGCTCTTCTTCCTGCTCGCAAAACGATATTTCGTCGAGATCGAGGATACAATCCTTTGCGTTTGAGATGAATTGGGGCGCCGTAAGGTTGTTTTTCAAGATAAACTCCATCTCGTCGAAAGGAACGTCTTCCGCCCTCTCCTTCTGCAAGTCAAAGCCTTCCTGTTGGTTGGGAGTAAGCAAAAGGGCGCACTCGATCAAGCGAAGACGGTCTGCCAATTCCGCACGAGTAAGCGCTCTTTTTTGCGCGATCTCAACGAGGTCGCTCGGCGCGCCCGAAAAAGTTTGGCTCTCGTCAAACTTCTTTTGCAAGTATTGATATAGACGGCTCAATGCACCCATTTACAGAGACTCCTCCATGATCTTCACATATATCATAGCACAAAAACTATTACAAATCTATGACAACGAAAGAACTCTTGCCCCGACAACCTATCGGAAATTATCGGTATCGTCCGTATAGCGAAAGACCGCTTCTCCTTTCCTTTTCGCTACAAAAAACACCTTGTCGCAAGCTCCGACAAGGTGCGTTTCTATTGTCAAACGACTATTTGCTCTTGTCCGATTCGGGCAGGGTCACGGTCACCGTCGTGCCGTGCCCTATCTCGCTCTCGATCACGACGGTACCATTGAGCAACGAGCGAATACGGTTTGTGACGTTGTTGATGCCGACGTGCGTCGAGTCGAGCGTCTTGACCGGGTCAAATCCTACCCCGTCGTCTTTGACGGTGATGACGATCGCTCCGTCTCGTCTTTTCGTGGAAATACTGACGGTACCGCCCTCCCGCTTGACCGAAACGCCGTGCTTGACCGCATTCTCCGCCAAGATCTGCACGCTCATGGCGGGGACCTCAAAATCCTTTTCCTCCACGTCGTAGACGATATTGAGTT
>Ga0310695_10014374_pt1 | contig 10707 bp, 10 predicted proteins | sample RumenRJG_04DNA_FD_203882 | JGI IMG/M metagenome (GOLD analysis project Ga0310695, IMG submission 203882) | Bovine rumen microbial communities from Lethbridge, Alberta, Canada - RJG_04 (v2) (version 2) | ecosystem: Host-associated > Mammals > Digestive system > Stomach > Rumen | place: Canada... | reverse complement strand
ATGCTGATTGGGAAGCACTTCGTAAGAATCGTATTAATGAGCGTAGGTTGCTTGATAAGATCTACAATAAGTATAGTATGCAGGTCAAGCGTGATGCTCTTCAGGCTCAGAAGCGTTTGATCAATATCAACCCTCAGGTATTTAATACCATGCGTGCTATCAGGTAAGGATTCGCATAGCGACCGTGCTTGATTCACATATACATTTTTCATTCTTCCTTTTGGATATTGTTTTCCATGTAAACCTCGTTTAAATAGGATAGCCATGCCATGGCTATCCTAAATTTTAATTGTATACTATATATATGAAGGTGGTAAAATATCACTTACTAAGTAACTTCTTTATAAAAGGGTATATTAACTAAGTATGTGGAAAAGTAAAGGGAAACTAGACAACATAAACAGGAGGTAGTGTAAATGCTTTCAAACTATAATGCATATTATATATATGCAAATTTAGTGCGTACTGGTAATATAGTAGTAAAAGCAGACCAGATAAACATTAAAACTTGGCAGAGTCATTACGATGGTATTCTTAATATACTTAGAGACGGAATAGAAACAGAGTACGTACAAAGATTGTTTATTACTGTAGATTATGGCAATAACGAATATGTAAATTTGTCTATTATGGATTACTACGTAAATCTGCTACTATGGTACGCCATAGTAGCATTAAACGATCAGCCTCTTGGTCCTCAACACTTATTTTTTACTCAGAATATCACTAAGAAGAGTATTAAGAAGTACATAGATGATCACTTTGTAAACACTCATAAGGATACTGTATCTAATAAGATTATCAACAATGTAATTGCTGATACTATGCTTCACTTTATTGACTTAGATGAATTTAGTATGTTCTTGTCTAATACATTGAATCTGGAAGATAGTATAGAACTGATGAGTAAGTGTCCTGGATATTATGATGTATTACATGCAGATCTTAGTAATGTTCCTTTAGAAGATGTAAAGCGTAAAGGAATGGAATTAGTAGACCAAGCTAAGAAGTTCATAATGGCATCTGAACAGTATATAGGCCATGACCATTGTTTAAAGAATCCGTTTGCTGCTGGTGAAGGTATTAATGCTAAACAGTATAAAGATAATAGTATTAATATAGGTACTAAACCTGATGGCCAGGGTAGTATCTATCATGAAATCATTAACCGTAGTTATATTACTGGTGGTTTGAATGATCTTCGTAGTCAGTATATAGACTCTGCATCTGCTCGTGTTGCTCAGATTATCTCTAAGAATAATATAGGTGACTCAGGTGGATTTGCTCGTATACTTGGTCTTAATAATATAGATACTTATCTGCATCCAGATCAGACTTTTGACTGTGGTACTAATAACTATCTAGAACAGTTTATCCCTAATAAAGAAGTATTCGATATGCTTGTTAATAGGTACTATAAACTGTCTAAGAATGGTCAGTTAATGTTATTAACTCCTAAAGATACACATCTTATAGGACAGACTATCTTACTTCGTTCTCCTATCTTCTGTGCTTCTCATGCAGAAGGTAAAGGTATTTGCTATCATTGCTATGGTAAGTTAGCTAGAACTAACTATGATATCAATATAGGTAGAATAGCAACTGAGATACTAACAGCACAGTATATACAGATGCGTCTGTCTGCTAAGCATCAGTTAGAAGCTAAGATTAAAGCTATACTTTGGAATGACTATTTCCATAACTTCTTTAATGTGAATATCAATACAATAGAACTTAATACAGAGATTCCTGCTAAAGATCTTGTAGATTGGCATCTTGTTATGTCTTTTGAATCTATACAGCTTGAATCTAACGAAGACTTCTATAAGCATGATTTCTACATGGGTGATGTAAACTCAATGAATGATAATCCTATCTATAACGAATATGTAACAGAGTTTAAAGTTATAGATCCAGAAGGAAATGAGTATGAAATCACTGGTGATGTAGATGATGATATGGATAATAGTATCACTAAATCTGTAAAGATGTATATCACATCTTCGTTTAGGGAGATTATCCGTAATAATGTAAACATAGATGACGATAGCGATGATATTGTCATTGGTATGAATGAATTGAGAGATATTCCTATCTTCTTAGTAAAGATGGAGAATAATGATCTTGGACGTAGTCTGGATGAGTTCGTTGATCTTATTAACAAGAATAGTGTAACTAAGAAGTTTAGTGTAGATAACTTAATGCAGAAGATACAGCTCAGTATCATTAAGGGTAATATCAATATTACTAGCATACATCTTGAGCTGATTATCTCTAATCAGATAAGAAATGCTAATGATAGGTTGCTAATGCCTAATTGGAGGAATATTAAAGAGCCTTATGAGTTGCTGACTCTTAATGAAGCTCTTACTGATAATGCTTCTCCTATTATAGCTGCTACATACAGGAAGCTTACTAGAGCATTAACACATCCGTTAAGCTTTGTAAAATTCGGTCCTAGTACATTTGATCCGTTCTTTATGAGGAAACCGAAACGTATGCTTAATGTAGATCATGAAGTATTGGATATTCCTGATGCTAAACAGTGTGATCCTGGTGAGTGTCCTGTTGTGTATATCCATGAGCATGATAAAGGAAGGGCTCCTATAAATATGAGAGAGTTTATCAAACCTTTCTCTCCCAAACCTCTTACTAGACTGGAGGACTAAATATGTATCCGTTATTAAGTTCATCAGAGCATTTGATAAATGACTCTATTAAGTTTCTTCTACAGTTACCAAGTAGAGATAGTAAAATAAAAGGAATTGTATCTTCTAATATGAAGATAAATAATGAATATGTAACTCTTATATTAAAACCTAAGACTACTGCAGAGATAGCAGAAAATAAACATAGTCTTTTAGATTTATTTATAAGAGTTAATACACAGAATGATGTACTGGTATATCTTGGTTCTAAGACTATATATGTAGATAGAAAAGAGTTTGCTAGTATTATGGAGAAGTTAAACTCTTCTGAGTATAAGAATAATCTGTATGATAAGACGAATTACTTTAAAGAGTTTACTAAGTTTGCAAATAAGGTATATGGGAAAGACAAATGTGAAAAGATAGTACAGTTGAAAGACTATTTGTTAATTCCATATGGATATCCTGAAGAAATTAAACTGAAAGATCATACGAGTGTAATGCAGAGTCGTATGTATGTGTATAAGAATGATATCTAATTGATTACATTGGGAGTGGATGAAGTTATATTCATCCACTCTTGATTATTTTGAAAGAAAGGAGAGTATTATATTGTATGGACCAATAGAAATACGTAATACTTGTATAGTCATACATAACTATTCTCTTGGAGATAATGAAAAGTTAGAGAAGATGTATACATACTGGAGAAAGATATATGGATATTATAGACCATTTAGTATGGGTATTGCATATGACCCTAAGTCTAAAGATCTTGTAATTCCAGGAGGTACTAATCTATATTATGTAATAAACTCTTTTGGTACTGGTAATGTAATTCCTAAAGGACCATCTGATCCATGTGTTCAAACGGATAAGATAAGGCTAAAAAGAGCTCCTAGAGATGAAAGACAGATGGAGGCTATTAAGTTCTGTATAGGGCAAGAACCGTATGTAGAAAATAGAGAACAATCTCAATTGCATATCAATCTAGATACAGGTGTTGGTAAAACATATGTAATGATATTTACATGTGCTTTCTATCAGCTTAAAGCTATCATGATTACATCTAATCTAGATTGGTTAAAACAATGGAGGAATGCTATATTTGAGCATACTAATGCAAGAGCAGAAGATATATACATTATATCTGGTTCTGATACTATAGAGAAGTTACTGAATGGTATTGTAGATCATACACGTATTAAGTTCTATCTATGTAGCCATCAGACTCTACATTCTTATGCTAAAAAGAATGGTTGGAGTGCTGTAACTGAACTGTTTAAGTTCTTAAAAGTAGGTATAAAGATATATGATGAGGCACATAAGTATTTTGAGAATATATGTAAGATAGACTTTATAACAAATACATGGAAGACATACTATCTTACAGCAACTCCTATGAAGAGTGAGAAAGAACAGAATAGAATATATCAAGCTGCTTTTAATACTGTTCCTAAGATATCTCTATATGATGAAGAGATAGATCCACATACTAGATATCTTGCTATATTATTCAATTCACATCCACAACCATTTGAAATCAATGATTGCTTTGATTCTAACTATGGATTCTCTGTAAACAAATATGTGGATTATTTCATTACTTCTCCATCTTATTTTAAGATGCTAAAGATAGTATTGAATAGAGCATTGCTATCTTGTACTAAACCAGAGCATAAGATACTTATCTATATAGGAAAGAATAATGTAATACAGCTTACTTATTATTGGTTAAGGTACTATTATCCACAGTATACTATAGGTCTATTTAGTCAATTGACTGATACTAAACATAAGTTTGAGCAGTTACAAGCTAAGATAATACTTACTACTAGTAAATCATCTAAAGAAGCATTAGATATACCAGGTTTAAAGACTTCTATTATCTTAAATGAACCATTTGCTTCTCCTGTAAGTGCTAAACAGATATTGGGAAGAACTAGAGATAAAGATACAGAAATGATAGAACTAGTAGATGTAGGGTTTCCTAGTATAAAAAGATGGTATAAGAGTAAACTACATGATATCTATCGTAAACATGCTATATCTTGTGATGAGATATATATGCAAGATAATGAGATAAATCAAGCTGTATTAGATATTAGTAGAAGAGAAAGAGAAGAATGGGAAAAGAGTCTACAAGGTAAGAAGTTATTAACAGTAGCTGAATATGTAAAGAAGAAAGAGTGATATTTAATATAGTAGCTCTTGTAATAAGAGCTACTATATTTTTTGTAAATTTGCACTTAATTATATACTATAGAATTGAAAGGATGTGACCTATTATGGGAAATAGAAATAGCTGTAGTAGTTCATCTGTTATAAAGGAAGGAGGACCGATTATTAATATTTTTCAAGCCATTAAAAACCTAAAGAATTCAGTTTGTTCTGAGACGAATGATGGTAGTAGTATTAAGTTTAAAGATGAAGCAGTTAATACATCTACTAGTATAGAGACTAAAACTGCTTCTAAGAATAATGAATTTGAGCTTAAGTTTTTAGTAAATCCTAAGTATCATAAGTATATTAAAAATAATGCTTATCTAAAGACTAGTAAGATACAGGGGTATATAGGTCTAGATGATGATAATTTCTCTCAAGTAAGAATAAGTAAAAGAGAAGATAGAGATTATGGCTTAATTACAGTAAAGACTAAAAGAATTATTAATTTAAGAGAAGAATATCAGTATAGGATTCCTAGTGATGAAGCTTTAGAAATGATTAGTAAGTGCAAGTATACGATAAAGAAGATTAGATACTATATTAAAGAGAATGGGTATGAATATACTGTAGACTTCTTTGAAGGAGATAATATAGGACTAGTATTAGCAGAAGTAGAGTTTGCTGATAAAGAATCTTTAGCTGAATACCTTAATAAGTTATCTACTGTAAAACCTATATGGTTAGAAGATAATGTAACAGAAGACGATCATTATTATAATGATAATTTAGCTAAAGTTCCTTGGGGAGAGTGGTAAGTAATGAAAAATGAATTAGCTAGAATGCCTGGTAATATAGTCTTTATATCAGGAATGCATGGTTGTGGTAAAGATACATTGATAGAAGACTTTATGAAAAGAAAAGAAGAATTACCATTTGATGTAATTAGATACTACAAATGTGAGATGACTTCTTTTAAGATAAACTTTGAAAGACAGCCTAGAAGAATTGCTAAGTATGCAATAGACTTCTATAGAGTTATTAAATTAGCAATAGAGAATCCTAATTCTATGATAATAACTGATAGATGTGTATATGATGCATATTGCTATCTGAAAGCATTCTATAGACTGTATTGGTTTAGAGATGAGGAATATGAATGGATTAAGGATATACTGTCTGTTACATTTAAACCGTTTGATCTGTCTACTATAAATCCAGTAGTATTAGTTCCTTCATTTGAGTTTATTAAATCTAATTTAGCAAAGAGGCAGAAAGAGAAGGGTATTAAATGGCATGAAACTGATTTAGAATACTGTGAAGCTGTATATACTGCATATATAGACGTATGTATATTATACTGTGATTTTCCAGTAGATTGTATTATTATGAAAGAAGAAGATAGAGAAAAGAGGGTAGATAAGTTAATGGAGATAGTAAAAGATAGATGGGAGATATTTAAAGATTCTGATGATAGAAAGAATATGAAAGATAAAGTAGATTTGTATAAGTTCCATCCTTCTATTAGAGATGATGGTAGTGATGGTACTAATGTGTAAAGGAGTAAAATAGTATGTTAACAGAAGAAGAGATTGAAGAACAGCAGTATTGGAAGAAACAATTTGAAACAAAATGGAATGATTTAGTAAAAAGAGAAGGAAAATATAATCTAGCTAGATTCGATTGTGTAAAAGAAAGGTTTTCTAAAGAATATGGATTTGGTACTACAGAGTATTATAAGCACTTTGCTTTATTATTAGAACCATTTCCTAAAGATTTTAATATTATGGAAACATTAGAAAATGCTTTGCAGGAATTGAAAAATGAGAAGAGGGTGAAAATACTATGATGATATTAACACAAGGATATTGGAAAGATAGATTTGAATCTAATTATAAGGCAAAAATAGCAAAAGAAGGGAACCATTGTTTATGCACAATGGAATTTATAAAAAAAGAATTTAGTAGTAAGTATGGGTTTGAGACTGAAGAGTATTATAAACAATTTGCTCTATTTTTAGAACCATTTCCTCCTGTTAGATGTGAAATGTTTAAAGAATTAGATGAACGTGTACATAAAGAATTGAAAAGTGAAAAGAAGGTAAAAAATATGAAACAGGAAAAAGAACTTGTATTTGGTCTCTGCGAAGATGCTAAAATCGAAGGAGTAGATAAGTATTTAATTCCAAAAAATTTCTTTGAAGATAATAATGAATTTAGTTTTGAGAAGATTCATTTCCAGATTATTAAGTCTTTAAGGAATTGCGAATGTAATGTAACTGATTCTTTAACAGTTTATGTTAATGGTCCTATACCAGTATTAATAGGATTGATTAGGATATGTATATCGAATGTAATGTCATTGAAAGTTAAATACTACAATGGTAAGACAGGTGAATTTGATATGTATCAGTATGTAAATACAGATATGTGGAAACCTGAATTGGAAGACGGTGGATATTTGTAATTTTATAATATTTGAGTTATATACTATAGTAGTGAGTAATAGTATTAAACAACTTGGAAGGTTATAGAATACTATTATGAGTATTATTTCTAAGATACCCTTAGTAAAGGGTATATAATTAGGAGGAAAACAAAATGGATAAGGTTTTCGTTATTGAAGTACCGTCTATGTGTGAGTGTGGGTATCCCACATGGGATACCTTTGGTATTTATAAAACGAGAGAGGAGGCCATGAAAGACTATACGGTGTTATTACGCCAGGCAGAGTTGAATGGAGATGATAAACCAGCCCTTTTAGAGAAGGAATTTAAAAAGTCAACATTGGAAAATCCTGCGTTGGGCAGGGTTAAAGTACTGGTCGATGAAGAGGAGATGGTAGCTCACGTTGAGAGACCATATGTTTCGGTTCAGGATGTAGCAGCAAATGAGGAGGACTTCTGGACCGATGAAACCGAGTTTCACATTGATGCGATTATGGACGATGGCCATTATCGCAAATTTGAGTTCGAGAGAACTCTCTATTTGGTCATCAATGAGGATGACACTAGGGAGTCCCTCAAACAGCGTGCTCGTGAATTTGTGAAGAAGGAGGGATATGATGTAATCTAATATAATTTCAAACCCACCAGTTGGAGTGGCAAAGCATACCGTTTTAATCGGGAGCATCCAACCTCTGTTAGTATATATGATAATATAAAAGAAGAGGTTCCCCATTCCTCTTCTTTTTTTGTAAAAACATAAAGATTCGTAGGGTCTAAACATTGTAGTAATACTTGAGTTATTAATGCGATTGGAGGTTTTATGCTCTATGGAATCTACAATTAGGTTTACTGGTTTAGATTCATATCAGTGCAAACAACTTAACCATGTATCTATTGGAGAGAAATCGGAAGTAGAATACGAAGGGTCTAGTGTTACTGGTTTGGCTGTTAAAGATGAAGCACTATTTGATATGGATATTGGGGATCTCCCTAAACATGAGAATTTTACTTTGATTATTGGTTCTCTTTCTTTTTTGGATGAGTATAATATGAGTCCTGCTAGTAAGAAAGTATCCGGCTTCTTAGAGTTTGGTTATCCGCATAGTATTAATGGATTTTCATTTACTATAAATCCAGACTCTACTCCTAAAACACTTGTTATAGCAAAATCTGGTAATAGTGTCACTGTAACATTTGATACTACCGTAGTTGCTACAGCAAAAGATATGATAGGACCATTAAGATCTTTACATCTTATGAACAATCTATTTGAACCGTCTTATTATAAGTTCGTAGTAAATGATATTTCTTATAGTTCGTAAAGAGGAGTGTTAAATAGTATGAAAATCTATGTAAGTACTAATTCCTTATGTGAAGGAATTCATTCTGTTTCTGAACCTTTATTCTTAAATCCTGATGGCAATAGGACTAGATTTCCGATTGGGTGGGAAGGAAAAGGACGTTATATACCAGGTACATTAAGACTTGTTCGTATGTCTGATAGTACTGAATTAGATCCTGCTACATATAGTGAAGAGTCTAATGGTATATTCTTTAACTTTAATACGGCTCCTGCAGCTGGATCTTATAATGATATTGCAGTACGTTATCTAGTACGTCCTGAAGATTATTCTTTTAGTCAGGGTACTAAATACAGTGCATATCCTGGAGAAGAGTACTTCTTATTTCCTAATTGGAATAATGCTAAAGGATGCGGAGATGCATTCTGGGTAGCTAAATATACCGCTGCACATGCAGATGCTACTACATCTTCTCAGGGAACTAGCAGTATTCCTGTTTCTAAGAAGAATGTATGTAGTTGGACTAATACTACTTGGCAAGCACAAGTAAATAGTTGTCCTACTAAGGGTGCTGGTTTCCATTGCATCAGAAATAGAGAATGGATAAGTATTGCTATGTGGTCTGATAAGATTGGTCTTACTGTATACGGAAACTGGAATGGATATACTAATACTAGCAATATTGATGGGCAAGGTACTGCTATTACTAATGCTATTGGTGATAATAGTGTAAATCACGATAATAAAACCAATGTGTTATTACGTACTGGCATGGGTCCTGCTAGTTTCAGGCATAATGGGAAAATGGGTGGTATTAGCGATCTAGTCGGAAATATTTGGGAAGCTGTAGATGGTTTACAGTTAAGGGATGGAGTTCCTTATATATTGAGTAATGATAATACTAGTTATGTAGCACTTAGTGCCGGAGATATGAGCTCTAGTACAACTAATCCTACTTTGATTTCTTATATCAATAATAGTACAGATGATTTGCTCAATGAAGGACTTCCAGTAAATAGCGCAGGGTATGCTGTTCAAAGTGGACATCCCGGTGGTTTCTGGCAAAATCGCTCAGGTAACCGAATTTGTTATCGCGGTGGCGGCTGCGGCAATGGGTCCGGTGCTGGTGTGTGGGCTTTGAACTTGGACAGCGATGTCTCGGACAGCAGCTGGAGCACTGGCTTCCGGCTCGCCCGTTCGATCAACTAGGTCTATTTAGTCCATTTAGTCTACCGTATAAGCGGCCTTGTGGAAGGAGGGGGTATGAAGCCCAGCGACCGGAGGGAGCAAGGGCGACCCCCTCCTTCCCTAAAGCCGCGGACTCGTCTATCTGGTTACATGGTAAACAGATTTTAAGAAAGGCGCCATTGGACCGAAGGTCCAATGGCTGCTCTTTGGCAAAATTCTGGCCGGAGTCCGGAGGACGACGGCCGTTAAAGCCAAAGAGCATCCTGCGCCCCATGCTAGATTGTAATAACTATGTTTTATTGGCCTAAATATTGCTATCTAATTTATATCTCTTTTTATACAGTATAAATACTGTATAAAAAGAGATACGGGCAATATTAAAATTTGTTATTACTAACCATCTTAAATTAATCTATTCTTAAACGTATTTAATATTTTAACTAACCGAAAGCCATTGATCCAGTCGCTGTTCGAGACATCGTCGGACAAGTCCAAAGCCCACACACCAACACCAGACCCATTGTGGCAGTCGCCACCGCGATAACAAATTCTCAAATAAAAATAAAGAGGACCGTTATAGTCCTCTTTATATAGTTTTGTCTTTTAATATCCACCTTGCATGTTACCACCCATACTGTTTGGGTCTTGCTGCATACTACTAGTTGTAGCAGTCATTTCTGTTTCTGCCTCTTCATACATTTGGTCTATCTCTTCCATAGGTAAGAAAGTCTTAAAGTAGTAACGCATTAATCTACCAATAAATGCATTCCTTAATCCTTCATTACCACTCTGCTGATTATCAGGACCCATCTTCATAGTTACTATATTCTGTATTAGTTCATTAGCTACTGTTAGTATCTGACTAGTGTTAGTAAAGTTCAGCATAACAGGAGGAGGAAGTTCTACTTTAAGTTCATCTTCTACTCCATATTCTATCTGATATATCTTAGTAATCAATTCG
>Ga0310695_10014373_pt1 | contig 10707 bp, 27 predicted proteins | sample RumenRJG_04DNA_FD_203882 | JGI IMG/M metagenome (GOLD analysis project Ga0310695, IMG submission 203882) | Bovine rumen microbial communities from Lethbridge, Alberta, Canada - RJG_04 (v2) (version 2) | ecosystem: Host-associated > Mammals > Digestive system > Stomach > Rumen | place: Canada... | reverse complement strand
GAGCCTCCATCCGATGTTCATGGGGCACCTCCTCATAAGCACATTTACCCTTCCACCTTCAATCTTAAACGAATTGAAGAAATTCTCAATACACTGTTGACAACTTCAGCGGATTGAAGTTTAATAGTCCGTGGAGTTCAGCGGATTGAAGTTTGGAGGTGAACAATGGCGACGGTCAACACACTGACTGGCCTCGTGAACGGCGCGCTTGCGGAGAAGGGCGTCACGAAAGCCGAGCTCGCAAGTGCTCTCGGCATCAGTTCCTACGACACGCTGGGCAAGAAGCTGGACGGCACGAGCGGTCTCTCGCTCTTCGAGGCGAAGGCTCTCGCGCGGTTCTGCGACATCTCCGTGGACGAGCTCTGCACCCTCGTCTACGGGCACTAACCATTGTGCAACCGCACGAACGCACCTTGAAAACTGCAAGCGGTTGTCGGTTCTCGTAGCGCAGAACCGTCGCGTAATTCCGAGCGCCTTCTCCGGTGGGGGCGGGGCACCTCTCCTCTCGCATTGGTACCTCCTTTCACAGCTGCCACCGCTGTTCCTTCCGCACCGCGCGCCTTTCCCCCTTTCTGCGCGCATCGCACCGCCCCCGCCGCAGAGGGCACTCGGGCAAGTAAAAAGCCGCCCAGCTGGCACTGGACGGCGCGACGAAGTGAGGGGTGGGAACCCTCCTCACGGGAAGGATACAACATGGAGCGATTCTTCATCAAGGCAGCATGGCCGCTCTACGTGCTCGCGCTGATCGTCGGCGCTGGTCTCGCATGGTAGCCGACGTCATGGAGGAGCTGCGCCAGCTCCGCACGATGGCGAACAACGAGATTCTCGTCGACAGCGTCGAGCCGACGTGGCTCGGGCGCAGGCTGTACTACTTCATCAAGGAGGACGCCTACTACGTCTACGACCACGAGAATCTTTACCGCTACTTCGGCAAGTTCCGCAACCCCACGGACGCAAAGGCGCGGTGGCGCGGCTGGCTGAGGGCAGGTGAGTGGATGTGAGCGAGAAAGCAATCCGGGAGCAGTGCTCGAACGAGCTTTGTCGGATAAGACGTTCCTACGATCGGGACAGCTCGAGGACGCTCATGGAGTTCGACCCGGACTTCGGAGCGTACAGCCACGGGACGGGATGGTGCGGCGAGATTTACTGCACATCATGTGGCAGGCGCGTCTTCTACGTCGGGAACAACGTCGAGAGCAAGGTGTCGGTCGAGAAGAAGCTGCGCAGGTTGTGGCACGTTGCGAACGAGGTGGTCGAATGACGAACCCGAGCAAGCAGAAGGGCACGGTCATGGAGACCGCCGTCGTGAACTACCTGCGCGGCGCGTTCTCCGACACCGAGCGCACCATCCGCCGCGGCGCCCTCCACGGGCGGCAGGACGAGGGCGACGTGCACGGCCTCGTGCACAGGGGCGGGCGCATCGTCGTCGAGGTCAAGAACCGCAGGCGGCTGGAGGTAAACGACTGGCTGGAGCAGGCCGAGAGGGAGCGCGGGAACGCGGACGCCGCCTACGGTGTGGTGGTGTTCCACAGGAACGGAATCGGCCTATCCCGCATGGGGGAGCAGGGCGTCCTCATGACGCTCGACACGTTCGCCAGGCTTATCGGAGGTGAGCCGAATGGCGGAGACCTATAGGGACGCGATCAAGAGGTCGCTGGATAAGGTCGAGATAGGCGGCAAGCTTACGAGAACCATCTGCTTCGGAGAGTTCATCACCTCGATGGGGCCTATCGTCGAGCATCTTTCGGCGTGCATCCCCTACAGGGATGTGACCATCGGCGGGCATGATGGAAGCGAGTTCGCCCATCGTGCGGCGCTGTTCATGTCCGTAGACCAGTTCATCGACTGGCTCCTCGGGAAGCCCGCGGGGGATGGATGGTTCTCGGACGAGGCCATCATCGACCTTTTCAACGAATGGGCAAGCGAGGAGGACGACGATGAACGATGACATCCAGCGTTTCGCCGTGGCGCAGGCGCTGTACAAGGCTTTGGCCGAGCAGGTCAGGACAGGCGAGCCGGACAACCTGCGCGGGCGCGTCGACGACATGCTCCGCGCGGACTTCAAGGAGAAGGGAACCGACCGCTACCGCCTCATGGTCAACGGCGCCGAGGTCGGCACGCTCTCCATGCGGCAGGGCAGGGAGGCCGTGCGCCTCATCGTGGAGGACGAGCTCGCGTTCGTCGACTGGCTGTTCACGGACGGCATCGGCTACCTCTACGCCTACCTGCACACGCCCAAGGGCAGGCAGCTGGTGGACTACATGGCGTCCGCGATCGTCACGGACGGCGAGGTGCCGCGCGGCTGCACGGCCTACACCGAGCCCGCGCACTTCGAGGGCACCGTGGTCAAGGGATGCGAGATAGAGCGCGTCGCATCCGCCCTCGGGCTGAACCTGCCGCAGGCCGTCGCGTACGCATTGAACGGGGAGGTGGAGCAGGATGGGTAACCTGGTCATGGTCATCGGCAAGAGCGGTTCGGGCAAGAGCACGAGCCTGCGCAACTTCGAGCCCGGCGAGGTCGGCATCTTCAACATCGCGGGCAAGCCGCTGCCGTTCCGCAAGCGGCTCCCGAAAGCCGACCGCGTCGGATACGACGCGATCAAGTCGAGCCTCAAGAAGAACAGGCTCCGCGCCTACGTCATCGACGACTCGACGTACCTCATGCAGTTCGAGGCGTTCCAGTACGCCAAGGTCAAGGGGTACGACAAGTTCGTGGACATGGCGCAGTCGTTCGAGCAGCTGCTGGAGGCGGCGATGGGCACCGACGAGGACACCATCGTCTACTTCCTCCACCACCCGCAGTTCGCCGACGACGGCACGAGCAAGCCGCAGACGATCGGGCGGATGCTCGACAACCAGCTCAACGTCGAGGGGCTGTTCCCGATCGTCATCGAGTGCACGGTGAGGGACGGGCGGCACGTGTTCGTCACCGACAACGACGGAACCAACATCGCCAAGGCGCCGATGGGCATGCTGCCCGCGGTCATGGACAACGACCTCAAGGCGGTCGACAGCGCCATCCGCGAGTATTGGCAGCTCAAGCCCATCGTGGACGCCGAGCCTAACGTTGAAGTCGAGGGTTAGGGCGGCGCATATGGACCACGAAACCATCACCATCGACTACATCTGCCCGCTCACGCGGGAAACCTGCATCGAAAACAAGCCGACCAAGGAGAACCCGTTCACCGGCACGCCCATGCTCGAGAAGTGCGCATGGGGCACCCGTGATGGCGGCTGCGCGGTCGCCAAGCTGATGCAGGCGGTCTATTCGTTCACCAACAGAGGAGGCTACTGATGCCCAAGGTTGATTTCAGCAAGGTCGAGGAGAGCAGCGGCGGCGGCGGTTTCCAGCAGCTGCCCGAGGGCGCATACATCATGCGCATCGAGCGCATCGAGCCGCACGAGGACAGGGGCTACATCTTCGTGGAGTGGGACGTCGCCAGCGGCGAATGGGCCGACTGGGCGCGCGGCTCAAACTTCCCGCCGCGCGACGTGATCTCGTGGAAGAACGACGCGGCGCTCTCGATGGCCAAGCACAAGCTCCACATCCTCGCAGACGACAACCCAGGCTTCAACGCCGAGAAGGCGTTCAACGACGACGACTGGCGCGCGTTCGAGGGCAAGGTCTTCGGCGCGGTCGTGCGCAAGCGCCTCTACACCAAGAGGGACGGCACCGACGGCGAGGGCATCGAGATCGGGACGTGGAAGCGCGTCTCCGAGGTCAAGGCTGGCGACTGGAAGCCCATGAGGCCGCGCGACAGCCGCGACTACAAGGCGCAGGCAGCCATGCCCGTCGAGCAGCCGAAGCCCGGCGCCACCGACGTGTACGACGAGGACATCCCGTTCTAATCGCCCCGCAGGACGGGCGGGCGGCATCTTGACGAGTGGTGCCGTCCGCCCCCGACCATCGGGGAGGTGGGATGGAAGGTTTCGGAAAGCTCTACGGCGATGATGCGGACCATCTCGCCGAGATCATCGCGCAGTTCCCGCGCCGCAGCTTCGCAGCGAGGGTGCGCATGCTCCTTTTCTGCTTCGCAAGCCTCTACGAGCGCGATGGCGCCGCCCCGTACTTCAATGTCGGCATACGGCAGATCGCGGAGTTCGCGGGATGCGCCAGGAGGACGGCGGAGCGTTTCATGTCGGACATGGAGGCGGACGGCAACATCGTCCGGGTCGGCACGATGAAGACCAAGGCGGGCGAGTTCACGAAGCGCACGTTCTGGTGGCTCGAGCATGGCAGGGTGTCCGACATAAGTAGGACACCCCAGGGTACGAAACCCCGTGCAAGTAGGACACCCGTGTCCTACGAAACCCGCCCAAAGTCGGACACATCAGAAGCAGAGCTTCAGAATAGCGGCGAAGCGGCTCGCGCCGCTATCGCGGCGCGCTTCGCCGCACGCGAGAGGATGTGGGGCGATGGCGAATGAGGACGGATGCCATCGAGTACCTGCGATCGCAGTCGGCGCGCGCGATGCACGACTTCGAGCGGGAGCACGTGCTGGCGCCCGAGCCAGTCCCGCTCGGCATAGAGGCGCTGGACGAACGGCTCGGCGGCGGCATCATGCCGGGCGGCTTCACGGTCATCGGCGGCACGGCGGGCGCGGGCAAGTCCGCGCTCGGCACGGTCGCGGCATACAGCTCGGCGGTGCGCGGCGAGTGCCCGCTGTACATCTCCGTGGAGATGGCGGCGCACCAGGTGCTCGCGCGCATGGCCGCGCTCCATGCATCGTCGACGCTCACGCTCACGCGCTTCACGTGGTCGAACGAGCACATGATCATGCGGAACAGGATGCCCAAGGACGTCGCCGACCGCTGGGACGCCAAGGACATGGAGGAGCGCGAACGGCTGGCGGGCGCATGGGTCGACCGCTACGGCACCGAGGACGCCGTGCTCAAGGCGTGGCGCGACATGTGCATGAAGGGCATCGCCGACCGCGTGTCCGTGCGCGACGACGTCGTGTCGCTCGACCATGCGTGCGGCCTCGTGGAGGAGCGTGCGGCGCTCGGCGTGCGCGACCTGGTCGTCGTTGACTACGCGCAGCTGCTCGACGCCCCGGGCGAGTCGGAGTACGAGCGCATCACCGCCACGGCGCACACGCTGCGCGCGCTGTGCAAGGAGTGCTCCGTGCCCATGCTGCTCATATCGTCGCTGCGCAACATCGGCAAGGGCGACGACGACCCCGAGCTGTCGTGGTTCCGCGGCTCTGGGCACATCGGGTACGACGCGTTCGCCGCGATCGTGCTCAAGCGCGGGGAGCAGGTCGACGCCGAGACCGTGCTGCTCGACGCGCACATCATCAAGAACAGGTTCGGAAGGATGGGCACGGCGACGGGCATAGGCTTCAAGCCGTGCTGGAACAGCATCGTATGATTGGAGGGGTTGCGTTGGTTCTACTGGGATCCGAGCACGGCAATTACTGCGGGCCCGTAAGACCGACCGTATACAAGAGCGAGGTCAAGGCAAAGGCGCTCGCGATGGTGCGCGAGGGCGTGCCCAAGAAGGACGTGGCGCGGCACCTCGGCGTCTCGTACAGCACCGTGAAGGATTGGTGCCGACGCGAGGGCGTCAAGGGCGCGGAGGCCGAGCCGGACAGGCTGCACGAGTTCCCCGCGTGGGTGAGGTGCCGCATGGCGGCGCTCGGGTGGACGCAGCAGGAGCTGTCGAGGAGGTCGGGCGTCCACGCGACGACCATCTGCAACATCCTCGTCGGCAGGTACGGCTGCACGCTCGCCGTGGCGGTCAAGATCATCGACGCGTTGGAGGCGGCATGAGCGACGGGTTCGGCTGGATACGGACGCTCCACGGGTACGCGACGGGCGAGAGCGACCGCTGCATCAAGGCGTGCGGGCTCGCGCGCTGCGAGGGCGGTGTGCGGTGCTGCCCGCTGTTCAAGTTCGGCGTCGACAAGGTGAGCGTCGCGACCGAGGGCGGCGAGCTGTGCCGCCTGTTCGAGAGGAGGGACGCATGAGCGTCATCTACGAGAGCATCACGTTCGACCTCGATAAGATAACGGACGAATACATGCGCCGCGTCAACGCCGCCACCGACGAGCTGATGGACGAGAAGCTTGCCAGCATCGGATACGTGAAGGTCGTGCGGTGCGGGGATTGCAAGCACTACGAGGGAGTCCTGTGCACCAACGGCTTCATCGACGGCAACCCCGACGCTTTCTGCTCATGGGGTGAACGGAGGGACGCATGATCGGCTATTTCATCGCCGGCTGCATCGTCGGCGGGTGCATCTCGTTCATCGCCATGTGCATCGTGATTGGAGGTTCGGAATGAGCGACGTGAGCGACCTTTGGTCGGAGCTGCTTGTTCTCAAAGACGAGAACGCCAAGCTGCGGGAGCTGGTGCGCAACGTCGAGCACTACGAGCGATTCGGATGCCAAGGATGCCCGCATAGCGGCAGCTGCGGCTCCGGCACGCTCTACGACGAGGACTGTGCCATGTCCCTTGAAATCGAGCGTGGGAAGCGCGAGCTGGGAATCGAGGTGGACGCATGACCGCGACGGACGAGCTGCGCCGCCTGCTGGACGAGCGTGGGGTGGAGTGGTGGAACGAGACAGACCCAGAGCCACAGAGCATCACGATGGCACGAGCAGACGAGCAGCTAATCGAGTACCACGAGAACGCGAACGGCTCCACTGGCTATCACATCTTCAACATGCACGACCTCACACCCGAGCAGGCAGTCGCCGCCACGCTGGGGCCAAAGGTCACTGGCGATACCAGCGACGGCTACCACACTTTCAACGAGCTGTACCACCATCGCGCCGTGCTGTTCTCGGTCATCGTGCGCGACCACCGAGAGCTGGCATGGAAGTCCATGAGGCACCACGACGGTACCATGTACGACGGCATGTTCATCGTGGGCATAGAGACGCCCAAGGGACAGGCCACCTACCACTACGACATCGACCCGTACTGGGACATGTTCGACTGCAAGGAGCTTGACCGAGCACCCGAGTGGGACGGCCACTCACCTGCCGATGCCATCGAGAGGATTGCCACGCTGGGGAATGACGGAGCAGGAAGGACTGATGACGGAGTGATGGAGAAGTCGATTACGGCGCGGCACGTGGCCGAGCTTGAGCGAGAGAACGCGAAGCTGCGGGAGCTGGTGCAAGACATGTACGCCTGCATTGAAGCGTTGTGCTCGATGGTCGAGAACAGTCCTGGTTGCTCGATGTGTCCCACTAATCAAGATGAGGAAAAGCCGTGCGCAGCTGCCGATGTGTACTGCCGCATGCGCGAGCTGGGGGTGGACGCATGACTCCACAGGAATTGATAGGCGAGCTATACGACGCCGTTGACAACGACGACATGTACAGCCGTAGTTACCTCGTTTATGCGGTTGAAGACCTATGTACCGAGAACGCCAAGCTGCGGGAGCTGGTGCGGGATATGTACAAGAGCATGGACATGAGCTGCCAGTTCAGTCATGCGATTCCTCCTAGCACGATGGCACACATCAAGAATCGAGCGATAGGGCTGGAGGTGGACGCATGAGCAAGCATCGGCGCTTCGTTGACGGCGCTGGATTCACGCGCCACTGCTGGGAGTGCGCCAACGCGACCGACTGGGACGGCGAGGACGGGCGGTGCGCCGCCTACGATATGCCGGTCACGCGCTGCGACAGCCCGAACAACGTCTGCTCCGTGGGCCGCAAGTGCTGGAGCTGCTACGTGGAGGGTGGGGTGGACGAATGAGCGAGCACGTCTACGGGACGGACGGCCGCGAGGGTCACTGGCTCACGGGCGAGGAGATAGTGCGGTGCAGGGATTGCAAGCGTTTTGCCGTTGACCAGAGCGGCCACGAGTACCGCAGCGGCTGGTGGTGTCACAGGTGGAACACCGACATGGTGAAGCCGGACGGCTTCTGCGCGTGGGCATCGAGGAAGGAGAGCGAATGAGCATCACGGACGAGCTGAGGGATTGGTTCAAAGACCGAATGTTCATGGGGAACGGATGGCAGGAGATTCACGACATCGCCGACCGCATAGACGCAGAGCACGAGAGGGTCGTGCGTGAAAGGCGAAGGGGCTGCGTCTACTACGACCCTGAACGCCATTACTGCTCATGTCACGATTTCGACGTTAGCGGCTACGTCGAGCTGCCCAAGGACGCGGACGGCGAGCACATCCAAGCTGGGGACGTTCTGGACGGCTACGGCAAGACCATCGAGGTCGTGGAGTTGCGCTACGGGCGCAGCGGGTGGGTGCTCATCAGCCGAGACGGCAACGCCTACGCCGACACGTTCGCGTTCACCCACTACCACGCCCCGACCGTCGAGGACGTGCTGCAAAAGCTGCTAGAGCAGGCAGTCGGGTACAGCGATGCCCACACGACCGTGGCACTTGACGCCATTGCCGAGTACGCCGCCAAACTTCGGCTGGCAGAGAGCGAGGACGCATGAGCATCACGGACGAGCTGCGAATGTACGTGCAGGATTGGAGGGACACGCCGAGCCTCATGGACGGACTCGACAGGGGCGACATAGACGGGATACTCGAAGACTTCCTCCGCATCGCCGACCGCATAGACGAGCAGCACCGCAAGGCGCTGGAGAAGGTCGCTGCGATGGTTGACGAACCCGACGAGGCCGAGCGGCGCATCAGGGCTCTGGAGCATCTGACCGACGGGATGCTGCTCGCGGAGTCCGAGATGGAGGGGCGCATCTCCCTGCTGGAGCGCAAGCTGAACCACAGGGGGGCGGAGTGATGGCCGTCATGCGGAAGATGACCGTGCGCCTCCTCGAATCAGCCTCGCGCCTCTACGGGCAGGGGAAGTCGCAGCGCATGATCGCCGACTCCCTGGGCATCAGCAGGGGGACGCTCTGCTACTGGATGGGAGCCAGACCGGACATGTTCCCGCCGCGCGGGAAGCGCGACGAGTCGTGGTGGCGGAGGAAGCTGCCCGAGATCGAGGGGCTGTCCGACTCCACCGCCGCGAGGAAGCTCGGATGCGACAGGCACACGGTATGGAAGTGGAGGAGGAGGCTGCATGACGCACGATGACATGATCCGGGCCGTGTGGCGGCTCCACGACGCGGAGCGCATGCCCGTCTCGGCGATAGCGCGGAGGACGCGCCTGCCCGAGGCGGAGGTGCGCGCGATGATCGCGGAGGTGTGGGGGATGCCCGCGTCGGTCAAGGCGGCGGTCGGCATCCGGCACGAGTGGGGAGGCGATGGCGAATGAGCAGGGTCGTGATGGAGTACACCGAGTACTCGTGCGGCATCGATGAAGGCGAGCCTGACGGGTTCGGTATATGTTGCTGCCGAATCGGGGAGAACGACGCATACTCTCGGTGCAAGCATCTTCAGCAGATGCGGGCAATCAAATCGGTAAACTACAAGCTCTTCTCGGCATATGAGACCGAACCGGGCGACCTGCCCTATCCCGACTGGGTGTTTACGGCAGGTGGACGTGTCTACACCTGCTCGTACCTCGAGGTCGACGGGCGCGTCCTGCATAAGGAGGACGAATGACGGCGCGGGAGCTGTTCGAGGAGGCGCGGCAGGCGAGCTGGGAGCTGCACCGCCACGACATGCGCTACAACGCGATGGAGCGCAGGGCGCTGTCGCTCGGCGGCTCAAGCGACTCCAAGGTCGCCAGCGGCAGCATCCGCGACCGCATGGGCGCCGTCGACGCGATGGTCGACTACGAGCGGATGATGGAGCGCCGCGAGGCCGAGTGGTGCGCCGCGATAGACCGCGCCTACGCCGTGCTGTACGGCGCCGACTGGGACGGCGGCATCGCGCGGGAGCTGTCCATGAGCCACGCGGAGGTGCTGGAGTGCATCTACATCCAGCGCATGAGCCTCAAGGCCACGGCGGCAAAGGTGCACTGGAGCGACAAGAAGGTGTGCACGCTCCGACGCGAGGCGTTCGACTACATCGACGGCAGGATGGCCCCCGCTTAGGCGGGGGCTTTTTTCATGCGCATAGGGTCGCGGTCGTTCGCGGCGTTTCGTATTAGCGTGCTATGTGTGAACGTGTGGCCCGCCGACGAGCGGGCCTTTTCCCTTTGGAGGCTCCATGCTCACCGTCACCGAGCTCGCGCGCATAGCGTCGCGCTACGCGACCCGCATGGCCGACGCGATGATCGCGGCATGCGCGAGGCACGCGCTGGAGACGGGCGAGAGGTTCGACATCCCCGAGCGCATCGTGGCACCCCGCAGGCGCGGCAGGAGGCCGGAGGAGCATGTGGACTACGAGCGCATGGTGCGCTCCAACTCCGAGACCAGGGCGATGCGGCGATGACGAAGCCCAAGGACCCGTGGGACAGCCCGCAGGGGCGCAGGCTCAAGGCCGCGTGCTTCGAGCGCGACAGGGCGGCGAACGCCCCGTGCCATTGGTGCGGCAACCCCATCGACTACAGCAAGGGGCCGTACCGCAGGGGCGGCGACGTGTGGGCGTGGTCGCCCGAGCACATCCGCCCGCGCGACCGATGGCCAGAGCTGGCGCTGGTCGCGTCGAACATCGCGCCCGCGCACTTCCACTGCAACGCCGCGAGGCAGGACAGGGCGGGGCTGGCGGTCATGGGGGTGCGCAGCCGCAGGTGGTAGCCGAGCCATTCTAAGGCGTTCTAAGGCTTCGCTCGCAGCATACGGTCAACTGGACGTGTGCGCCTGCGATATGCGCTCAGAACGGCTCAGAACGGCTCACAGGGGTGTCGGAATCTTGACGCGCGCCGCCGCTCCGAG
>Ga0310695_10014371_pt1 | contig 10708 bp, 8 predicted proteins | sample RumenRJG_04DNA_FD_203882 | JGI IMG/M metagenome (GOLD analysis project Ga0310695, IMG submission 203882) | Bovine rumen microbial communities from Lethbridge, Alberta, Canada - RJG_04 (v2) (version 2) | ecosystem: Host-associated > Mammals > Digestive system > Stomach > Rumen | place: Canada... | reverse complement strand
CACCCATAAAAATCTGTGCAGGGTAGGCGTTATACCAAAGGAAACCTACCAAAGCACCAGTAAAGGCGCTGAGAAATACCACCAACTCTTCACATTGTGGGATATACATTATGTTAAAGTAAGATGCGAAGCTAAGGTTACTGGAGAAGTATGCCAATATGCCTAAAGCAACACAAACTATAGCAGAATTACCTGCGCACATTCCGTCCATTCCATCGTTAAGGTTGCTGCCGTTGCTGACTGCCATCACAACAAAGGTGGTCAGGAATACGAAGAATATCCAGCCAGCAGCACTGCGATGTTTACCAAGCCAGGAGAAAAAGACATCAGTGTAATTGAGGTTGTTGTTCTTGACAAATGGTATAGTGGTGGTGGTGGATTTTACGGGACTGCTCTTGTGTATGACGACCTCTGTACCCTGACCCTGCTTTTGGGTAGAGACGTTTTCACGAATGACAACATCTGGGGAAAGCCACAAGGTAAGGCCAACGATTAAGCCCAACAGTGCTTGTCCGACAAGTTTATAGATAGGTTTCAATCCATCCTTCGATATTTTCAGTTTTATATAATCGTCAGCAAATCCGATTACTCCTAGCCATACAGTGGTGACCATCATCAGTATGAGGTAGATATTCCTCAATCTTCCGAAGAGCAAACATGGAATGATGGTAGCAATAATGATAATAATCCCCCCCATTGTAGGTACTCCCTTCTTCTCAACTCCATATGGGTCAATTGAGCGGTCGCGTTGGGTCTCTGTACCACCATTGTTTCGCATCCATTTGATGAAATGTTCACCAAACCATATGGAAATAATCAGTGATAGGATGAGTGCCAATATGGAGCGGAATGATATGTAACTCCACATTCCTGAACCAGGGATGTTAAACTGCTCTAGAAATCGAAAGAAGTAATATAACATTGTTGACGTTTATTTTTCCTGATTAAACTTAATTCGCAAAAGCATTACGTAATTCTTCTCTATCATCAAAATGATGTTTTACACCTTTTATTATTTGATAGTCTTCATGTCCTTTTCCGGCCACAAGAATCACATCTCCCTTGTGTGCTAACATTACAGACGTTTTTATTGCTTCATGTCTATCAGCGATTACCACAACTTTTTTCATCTGCTGGGCGTTAAGACCTGCTAACATGTCGTTGATGATATCCTGCGGCTCTTCGTTACGAGGGTTATCTGATGTTATGATCACTGTGTCGCTTTGCTTTACGGCTTCCTGTGCCATGAGTGGGCGCTTACCCTTGTCACGGTTTCCACCGCAGCCACAAACGGTGATGATACGACCGTCTTGTCCTTCCATAACTTCATGGATGGCTTTGAGAACATTCTCCAATGCATCAGGGGTGTGAGCATAGTCAACAAGTCCCGTTATGCCACTTTCAGAATGTATCGGCTCCAAACGACCGGCAACGCTTTTTAAAGTACTTAAAGTTATGAGCACTTCTTCAGCCTCTTTGCCGAGCATACGAGCAGCACCATACACAGCGAGAAGGTTGGAAACATTGAACTTTCCAATAAACTGAACGCCTACCTCACGACTTTCGACACGACTTTCTCCGCTTTCTTCTATACCTAAATACATGCCTTCGAAATGACACTCAATGATACGAGCCATATAATCAGCCATGCGCTGTGTGGAATATGTTCGTATGGTAGCTTTTGTGTTCTGTGTCATCACAAGACCATTCTTATCATCAAGGTTTGTGATAGCAAATGCTTTTTTATTCAGGCCATCGAAGAAAGCTTTCTTTGCATCGCGATAGTTTTCGAATGTTTTGTGATAATCAAGATGATCACGTGTGAGATTTGTAAAAATTCCTCCAGTAAATGTGAGTCCACCAATTCTTTTTTGGGCAATAGCATGGCTGGAACACTCCATAAATGCGTATTCACACCCGGCCTCAACCATCTTTGCAAGAAGCTGATTAAGTTCTACAGGGTCAGGAGTAGTATGCTCTGTTGGATATGCCTCGCCTTCAACGTAATTGCACACGGTAGAAAGTAATCCACATTTGTGCCCCATGCGACGGAACATATTGTAGAGTAGGGTGGCGATAGTTGTCTTGCCATTGGTACCAGTTACACCTATTAACTTTAGCTTTTGAGTAGGATTACCATAAAAGGTGGTAGCGATGATACCTGCGATATCTTCCGTGCTATGTACCTTTATATATGTGACATTATCAACATAATCTGTTGTTTCTTCACATACGATGGCAGACGCTCCAGATTCAATTGCTTTTGAGATATACTGGTGACCATCCACCTGAGTTCCTCGCATAGCAATGAACAGGTGGCCGTTACTAATTCTTCTAGAATCAATGTTTACACCCGTGATGTTGATGTCAATTGAACCAATAACCTCAATGGGATTTATTCCGGATATGATTTCTTGTAGTTTCATCCTAACTCGAGTATTATTTTTTCACCTTTATTTATTGTGCTACCAGCACTCTTGCTTTGATGGCGTACTTTTCCTTTACCTTTCAGAATAACCTTTGCACCTCTGCTTTCCGCTTGGTAGACAGCATCGCGTGCTCCCAGACCAATTAGGTTCGGCATAGCATTTTTTATTCCACCATTGGCTTTTTCCCTACTCTTCTGCTCTGTTTTGTTTGCAAGTGCGAGCAATTCCTGGTGCGAAAGAACCTTGTGGGGCTTGGGCTTCGCATTTGGAGTATTGGAAGTCGTATGTGAAAGATCAAGTTTCGTATAAATGTTCTTGGCCATTATGCCTTCGGAAATATCGTGGAACACTTGTCCGGACATAAGACCTCCAGATGCAGGCAGACCTGCTTTCTGGATACATACTATGCAAGAGTATTTCGGTTTTATTCTTTCTTTTGTCTGTGGATCTATACCAGAAGGGAAATATCCGCAGAAAGACAGCAGGTAATGAGTTATTCCATTTTTATATCCACCATTGCTGGCTTTCTGTGCGGTACCGGTTTTACCAGATACTCCAAAGTTTTTTGAACCTGCACGTTTTCCTAAACCAATATCAACAACTTGATAGAGTATGGTTTGGATTTCTCGGAGAGCTTTTTCGTTTTTATAGATTTTCTCTTTCAATACCTGAACAGGATATTCCTTTATAATCTCTCCATTGTGTTCCACACGTTTTATAAAACGAGGGCGAACAAGTTTTCCGTCGTTGGCGATGGCATTATAGAATGTAACTACAGAAATAGGTGGAACATTGGTTTCGTATCCTATGCTCATCCAAGGAAGGGCGGTGTTACTCCAGTTTGTATATTGTCCCCTATCATTTTTCTTAGGCATGCGAACACGAGGAGGCATATACTCGGAAAAACCTAAATGAAGGTTTTCTGCTATGCCTACGCGATGTAATCCTTTCACAAATTCTTCAGGATGATTGTGATAATATTTGTCAATCAAAGCGCTGACTCCAATGTTGGAACTAACTTGTAAGGCTTTAGGTACACTGATGACACCGTATCCACCTCTATGCCAATTGTGATCACGCATCTTTGCACCATACATGTCTTTAATGCCACAGCCAGTGTTTATTGTCATTGAAGTGTCAATCTTTCCATCATCAAGAGCAACCAAGAAACTGGCTGTCTTAAAAACGGAGCCAGGTTCGAGCCAGTCGGCAATAGCGTGATTTCTGCCCTCAAAGTATTCTCCAGTATTAGGATCAAGGTCCATATTTACCATAGCTTTGATATCACCTGTCTCAACCTCCATAACGATTGCTACACCCGTATATGCGCCATCCTTTTTTAACTCTTTGATAAGTGCTCGTTCAGCGAGATCTTGTATGCCAACATCAATAGTCGTGATAATGTCGCATCCGTCAACAGCTGCTGAATCAAGTATGTCAACCCATCCGTTGAGGACCTTTCTACGATGTTTATATCCAGAATGCCCTTTGAGGAATGAATCGCAGGCGAGTTCCAAGCCAGAAAAGGCTATACCTTTTTCCTTGTATGTATCACCGATAACGCTTTGTGCGAGTGAACCATATGGACGATTGCGGACAGGGAATTTCTCTTCAGCAAAACCACCGATGTTCTTTCTAAGATTGAAAAGAGGAAGTTTTTTTACCTTTTGATATGTGGTATAGTCTATACGACGTTTGACAATACGCCAATAGCGGCTATTTTTATCGTAGCCCTGTTTTAAATATTCCTTGAATTCCTCAGCAGTCTTTTCTGGAAAAAGTTTGTTAAGGCCTATGCAAAGTTGATCGAGTTTTTGTGTGCTATTGCCTAAAGAATCGTACCACAGAGTATCTGCTTTACTTTCCTTTAGGGCTCTAAAGTCCATGAATATTTTGTATTCTGGAATATTACATGCCAGCTGTTGACCATCGCATGCTAGGATATTGCCGCGTACAGGGTCTACAGGAATACTGTCATATTTTAGGATAGAACTTACTTCAAGCCAATAATCTCTCTCTGCTGTCATGATGTAGAAGCCTTTGGCCAAAACAGCAAAGGCTACAAACGCAAGTATTACTGCAATACCTGTATAGCGTAGGAGGGGAATATTTGAATTAAAGTTCTTCACTATTTACTTTTATTAAATAAGGTGGCTGACTACTTGTCTTCAATGTGCTATCACCAGTTTCATATAGACGTTTCAAAACATTGCTTTCACGACTTTTTTCTGTAAGAATGCTACTGCAAACAATAGCTTTATTGTGGGCTTCAACAATTCGAGCCTCTAAACGATCGAGTTCCACAAGCTTTTTCTGACACATATATCGACAACTTATGTGCAGAATGAGAAGAGCGCAGATGAGTAACATTAATTTCATCTGTCTTTGTGCAAAACGTGCTATAATTACTCCACCCAAAGTACGTGAAATGGAAAAACGCGAAGAAGGCTCTTGTTCTTCTTTTGCCTCCTTCTTTATAACATCCTCGATGGTCTTGCTACCAAGTATGTTCCCTGAGTCATTCTGGGCTAAATCGTTGTCGATTCTGATGTCAAGCTCGTCACTCATTTTGATTTATTGTTTAATACCTATTCTTAATTTTGCGCTCCTACTACGAGGATTATCTTGAATTTCTTCGTTACTCGGCGTTATCACCTTGTTCGAAATGGGTTTAAGGGGCGTCTTGATTTTTCCGTACATGTCTTCAATTACCTTGCCCTCTATGTTGCCCCTCTTGATAATGTTTTTTACCATTCTGTCTTCAAGACTATGGTATGTTATAATGCTCAACCGTCCATTCGGGTTTAATAGTTGTGTTGCATCGGTAAGCATTTCCTTCAAGGCTGCCATTTCTTGATTGACTTCTATACGAAGGGCTTGAAACAGCCTAGCTAGATATTTTTTGTCTGTTATACCTGTAGCGTAAACCAAATCCATCGTTGTCCTGATTTCTTTCTCTTTACGCACTGTTGATATTGCAGAGGCTATCTTACGAGAGTTCTTAAATTCTCCATAGATGTACAATATGTTGGCAAGTCTCTCCTCCTCGTATTTGTTTACAATTTCTGCAGCTGTTATGCCTGCTCGTTTATTCATACGCATATCAAGGGGGGCGTCGAAACGAAAAGAGAATCCTCTGGTTTCATCATCGAAATGATGACTGGAAACTCCTAAGTCAGCAAGGAGACCATCAATTTTCTTCACTCCATAGTAGCGCATCCAATTTCTTAAATATCGAAAATTGCTTCGTATGAAGGTGAAATTGTCTAATGGAGTAGTGCTGGCAACCTCTTGCCAATTTCTTTCTGCATCTTCATCTTGGTCGAAAGAATACAGATGACCTGTTCCATTCAGTCTTTTTAATATTTCTCTGCTATGTCCTCCTCCGCCGAGGGTGACGTCCACATATGTGCCATTGGTTTTTATGTCTAACCCATCTACGCTTTCTGTGAGTAAGACAGGGGTGTGATACATAGGACACATATTCTTATTCGCTTGTATTTTCTTTTCCTCCTAATAATGCTTCTAATGCATTACTGAAATCTGTAGGATTTATGAAGGTAGACTCCTCGTCTCCTGACCATATTTCGATTGTATCTCCAACTCCAACAAATCGTACGGTTTGTTTTATTCCAGCCATAGATTGGGCTCTTTGTGACAAAAGAAATCTACCGTTGCTATCAAGGGTTATGAGTTCTACGTCACTAACAAATTGCCTGAATATTTGTTGCTCCTGTTTGTTCCAGCGATTTAACTTTTTACGCATGAAGTCCTCTTGCTCTATCCAGACTCTGTCAGGGTAGAGAATCAGGCACTTTTCATGAACATCTTTTCTCAATACAAGATGCTCAACACTTTCTTGCTGCAGCACTTTTCTGAATGTTGCTGGCAGGAAGACGCGACCTTTGGAATCTGTCCGAGCTTCTATGTTACCTAAAAAACGCATGCGCGAATCTTCAATTAAAATATCCGTTTGCAAAGTTACAAAAAAAATCCCCACTTTACCCCACTTTACCCCACTTTTGGCTTAAAAACGTATTTTTTAATAAAGTTTAACAAAAAATGAGTGGATATTTTAAATAAAAGAAGTATTTTTGCACGTTGAACGTGTAAAAAATAATATCTAAGAAAATATGGCAAAAAAAGCACTCTTGATGATCCTCGATGGATGGGGAATTGGAAAACATGGTAAAGGTGATGTTATATACAATACACCAACACCTTATTTGGACTATCTTAATGCAATTAGCAGCCACTCTCAGCTTCAGGCTTCCGGTGAAGATGTCGGTTTGCCAGATGGACAAATGGGTAACTCTGAAGTTGGCCACCTGAATATAGGCGCTGGACGTATTGTTTATCAAGATCTTGTGAAAATTAATCGTGCATGTGCTGATAGTTCAATTAGCAAGAATTCTCAGGTAAAAGAAGCATATGAATATGCAAAATCTACAGGTAAAAAACTCCATCTCATGGGCTTGTGTTCCGATGGTGGTGTACACTCGTCTTTAGATCATTTGTTTAAGTTGATAGAAGTAGGTAAGGAGTACGGATTGTCACAGCAACTTTTTGTTCACTGTTTCATGGATGGTCGTGACACAGATCCTAAGAGTGGAAAAGGATTTATAGAGCAAGTGACAGAAAAGTGCAAAGCAAATGATGCCAATATAGCAAGCATTGTCGGTAGATTTTATGCTATGGATCGTGATAAAAGATGGGAACGTGTTAAAGAAGCTTATGACCTACTAACTGCTGGAACAGGAAAAGCTGCTACTGATATGGTAAAAGCTATGGAAGAGTCTTATGCAGAAGGAGTGACGGATGAATTTATTAAACCAATTGTCAATGCATCTGTAAACGGTAAAATAGAAGAGGGGGATGTGGTTATTTTCATCAACTTCCGCAATGATCGTGCTAAAGAGTTGACAATGGTTCTGACACAAAATGATATGTCGGAACAAGGAATGACTACAATTCCAGATCTCAAATATTACTGCATGACTCCATATGATGCATCATTCACTGGAGTAGGCATATTATTCCCCAAAGAGAATGTAGAAAATACTCTTGGAGAATATCTTTCTCAGTGTGGTAAGAAACAACTCCATACAGCAGAAACAGAGAAGTACGCGCATGTTACATTCTTTTTTAATGGTGGTCGTGAGGCTCCATTTGATAAAGAAGACCGCGTATTGGTTGCGTCGCCAAAAGTGGCTACTTATGATTTGAAGCCAGAAATGTCAGCATATGAAGTAAAAGATAAGTTGGTGGAGAATATTAAAAAGGATATTTATGATTTCATTGTTGTGAATTTCGCAAATGGTGACATGGTTGGTCATACAGGAGTTTACAATGCAATCGCAAAAGCCGTACATGCAGTAGATAATTGTGTACATGACGTTATTGAAGCTGCTAAATCTGTTGGTTATGAGGCAATTATAATTGCTGATCATGGAAATGCTGACAATGCAATAAATCCAGATGGCTCTCCAAATACTGCTCACTCATTGAATCCAGTACCATGTATTTATGTAACTGATAATAATAGTGCTACCATAAAGGACGGTCGTCTTGCTGACGTTGCTCCAACAATTCTCCATATAATGGGTCTGGAACAGCCATCAGATATGACAGGAGAGAATCTTATAATAGATTAAATAGGGTGAAAGTTTCTATAGAACCTTCGTGGTTAGAAGTACTACAGAGTGAGTTTGATAAAGAGTATTTTATCAAACTCACTCATTTCGTTAAGGACGAATATTCTAACAATGTGTGCTATCCTCCAGGTGGAGAAATATTCAATGCTTTTAATTTGTGCCCATTACCGAATGTAAAGGTAGTAATATTGGGTCAGGATCCATATCATGGCCCTGGACAGGCAGAAGGCTTGTGCTTTTCCGTAAAAGAGGGTGTTACTTTACCACCATCCTTAGTGAATATACTTAAAGAGGTAAAAGATGATGTTGGGGCTGTTCCAGAGATAATTTCCGATAAAATGGGGAAAAAAATGTATAATGGAAGCCTTCGAAGGTGGGCAAAACAAGGAGTTTTGTTACTAAACACAACATTAACTGTACGTGAGCATATGCCATTATCTCATCATAATCAAGGGTGGGAGATATTTACAGATGTTGTTATAGAGAAGGTTTCGGAAAAGCAGGACCATGTTGTGTTTTTACTATGGGGCGGTCCGGCACGCAATAAAAAGAGACTTATAGATACCAGTAAGCATTTAATACTAGAAAGTGTTCATCCATCTCCTTTGTCAGCGAATAGAGGTGGATGGTTTGGTAATCACCATTTCAGTCTATGTAATAATTGGTTGCTGCAACATGGAATGCAACCTATTGAGTGGTAAGTTCTTTTGCCGCTGTGCATAAGGCTTCGTACCATTCGGGACCAAAGCGTCTAATCAAAGGTTCTTTTAAGAATTTGTATAAAGGTAAGGATAATTCCTTGCCTTTTATGATAGCATCTTTACATACTTCCCATCTATGGTAAACTAGTGCAATCATGCCATTGCTTAATTTTGATTCTCTGATGGGATAAAGTGCGCATGAAATGGGCTTGGGCCAATTTATTAGCTTTTTCCTGTATGCTCTTTCATAGGCACATAAGCAGCAATTATTGACGATATTATCGTTGTTCTCAATGTGATTGCTTGTATCAGGCCCGTTTAAAATTACATCTTCATAGCAAGTGAAAACGCAGTCTTTTCCATTGACAATCGATGTTACCAGGTCCCCGTCTTTGTCTGTGTATGCTACTCCTTGTGATGCAATGATAAGCTGGGCCTCAATTGACAGGTCATTCTTTATGGCTTCAAGATTGTCTTCTAGTAAAGAAATTTCTTCAAGCGTAATTGGCGCTCCTGCGTCACCTTCAATACAGCATTTACCTTTACACTTAGAAAGATCACAGCAGAAATCCTCAGTGAGAATTTCTGCTGATACAAGCACATTATCTATTTGGATAATCATTTTTTCATTGCCTCTTTGTCAATGATGGGGTTATGCATCAATATTTGCATAAGTGGCATTTTCCTCGATGAACAATCTTCGAGGCTCAACATCATCACCCATAAGCATTGAGAATATCTCGTCAGCATCAGCTGCGTTCTGAATGGTAACCTGTTTCAATAGTCTGGTATCTGGGTTCATGGTTGTATCCCAAAGTTGCTCTGGATTCATTTCTCCAAGACCTTTGTATCTTTGTGTGTGCAGACGTGTATCATCAGAGTTTCCTTCGCAGTATGTGTCAATAAACCTTTGTCTGTCTTCTTCAGTATAACAGTATTCTTTGTGATTCTTGTATGTGCATTGATACAATGGTGGAGTAGCTATGTATAGGTGACCTTCTTGGATTACCTGTGGCATGAAGCGGAAGAATAGTGTCATAATAAGTGTGTCAATGTGTGAACCATCGACATCAGCATCGGTCATGATAATAATCTTGTCATATCGAAGTTTCTCAATATTTGCTTCTTTTGAGTCTTCTCCATCCACTCCGAAACGTACTCCGATAGCCTGTAGAATGATGTTTACAGATTCTGCTTCGAATACTTTGTGCCATTGTACTTTTTCAACGTTCAGGATTTTACCTCTTAATGGTAGGATGGCCTGTGTGTGACGATCTCTACCCTGTTTTGCAGAACCACCTGCGGAATCACCCTCGACAAGGAATATTTCAGTCTTCTTAGGATCTCGTGACGAACAATCTGCAAGTTTTCCTGGTAAACCTCCCCCCGTCATAGGGCTCTTCCTCTGTACGCTTTCACGTGCTTTACGGGCTGCAATACGTGCGGTAGCTGCAAGTATTACTTTTTCACATATGGTATGAGCCTCTTTGGGGTGTTCTTCCAAGTATGCACCCATTGCTTCACCGACAGCCTGCTGAACATGTCCATTGACTTCGCTATTACCAAGTTTGGTTTTTGTTTGTCCTTCGAACTGAGGTTCTGCTACTTTTACTGATATGATAGCAGTCAGACCCTCTCTAAAATCGTCGGGTGCAATTTCTATTTTTGCTTTTTCAATTTTCTTTTTCAAATCAACATCTTCGTCCGCATATTTTTTGAGTGAACGACTCAATGCAATGCGGAAACCAGTTAGGTGAGTGCCGCCTTCGATTGTATTGATGTTGTTAACGTATGAATGGATATTCTCGCTATAATCGTTATTGTATAGCAGTGCTATTTCTATTGGTGTGCCATTTTTCTCTGTCTTGAGATAAATAGGTTCTCCAATAATGCTTGTACGATGACGATCTACGTAACGTACGAA
>Ga0310695_10014370_pt1 | contig 10708 bp, 13 predicted proteins | sample RumenRJG_04DNA_FD_203882 | JGI IMG/M metagenome (GOLD analysis project Ga0310695, IMG submission 203882) | Bovine rumen microbial communities from Lethbridge, Alberta, Canada - RJG_04 (v2) (version 2) | ecosystem: Host-associated > Mammals > Digestive system > Stomach > Rumen | place: Canada... | reverse complement strand
TAACTCCAGTTCATTATCTTTATAGCGTTCAACTGTGTTTTTTTGTTATTTTCTCTGAGTCAGTTTTTTGTTATATTTAAATAAAAGGGTTTATATGACAGTCAGAAAATACGAAGAAAAAGATCTTACAGCAATGATTCAAATCTGGAACGAGGTTGTAGAAGATGGAATTGCGTTTCCGCAGGAAGAGCTGCTGACTCCAGAAAGCGGAAAGGCTTTTTTTGCAGGACAAACCTTATCTTGTGTTGCAGAAGAAGATGGCAAAATTTATGGACTTTACATCCTTCATCCAAACAATGTTGGACGCTGCGGGCACATCTGTAATGCAAGCTATGCTGTCGCTTCCTATGCCCGCGGAAAACATATTGGTGAACAGCTTGTAAAAGACTGCCTTATCCAGGCAAAAAAATGTGGCTATGGAGTTCTTCAGTTCAATGCTGTTGTAGAAAGCAATATTCACGCCCGCCATTTATATGAGCGACTGGGCTTTGTACAGCTGGGCACAATTCCAAAGGGATTTAGAATGAAGGACGGACATTTTGAAAACATCTGTCCTTATTATCATGAATTGTAATCGACGTCCCGCCCTAAAGTAAAAGCCCCTGATAAATCTCCAGATCCTTATCTCCAAAGACATTGAAGACAACCTTCTTCACGCTGGAATCTGGATTTTCAGCAAGCCACATTTCAACCGTCTCAACTGCAATCTGAGCGGCAAGGTCGGCTGGAAATCTGAAAACTCCGGTAGAAATGCAGCAGAAAGCAACCGATTCAAGCTGATTTTGAGACGCAGTTTCAAGACAGTTTTTGTAGCAGTTTGCAAGCAGAATCTTTTCGCGCTTTCCCACGCTTGTGTAAATAATGGGGCCAACAGTATGAAGCACATAACGACTTGGAAGATTAAAGGCCGGAGTGATTTTGCAAAGTCCGGTTCCTTCTTCGTGCCCCTGTTTCTGCATCAGCTCGTTACAGGCAAGTCGCAGCTGAATGCCCGCAAAGGTGTGGATACAGTTGTCTATGCAGATATGAAGGGGCGCAAAACAGCCAAGCAGGGCAGAGTTTGCCGCATTAACAATTGCATCAACTTTTAGCGTAGTGATGTCCCCCTGCCAGAGGTAAAGTTTTGGGTTCCTTTCTGTCGGGCTTAAATCCGCAATATCCGTAATCCCCCGCTCCTGATTAACCTGCTGCAGGTATTCATCCTGTATTCTCAAAAAGTCTTCGCTAATGGAATATGGACCACGAATATTCATCAAAGCCCGGAGTATATCGCACTGACTTTTTTCATCATCAGGAATCACAAAGCCGCCTTCATTTCCGGGCACAAGACCCAGCTTAAAGCCGGCCCTTCCCTTATCTTCTTTTAGGAGTTCTGTTATCAAATATAATCTTTGCTCTTCCTGTGTCATAAGCTTTTTAAAACCTCATAAATGTCATTATTTACGCAAATACTCTGTTTTTCAATCTCGCCGGGAACCTCTGCCTCTCCCTTGTTTATGCAGACATAAACAGCTTTTGGATTTGCATAGGTCATCTTCCAGAAAGGATATTTAATGATTCCCGGAGTGTTACCACCAACACCAAGCTCCAGATAAACAATCTTTCCGTCTTTATTTTCATTCAGAAAATCTTCATAACGGCTAGCTGCCTTATTCCAGCCTTCATCTTCCACAAAAGTATCATCCGCCCTTAGGTTCATGCTCATAGGCTTTCCGCACACAGGACAGCGGGGAACCAGTTCAGAAGGAACAGTCATTTTAATTCCTTCAAAACCATTTTTCGGAAGTTCCGGACCACCATCATCCTGAATTACAAAGCCCTGTTCCCTGACCATTTTTTCAACAAAAAGCTGATTATCGTAAGTTTTCTTGTGACAAGGCTCCGAGCACTGCCAGAGACCGTAATCCCCCTGAGTATAAAACAGTCGTGACTTATCAAAGCCCGCCTTCTGAAAACAGTGGTCAACATTGGTCGTAAGGACAAAATAATTCTTATTCTCTACAAGCTCAAAAAGCTCTTCATACACAGGAATCGGAGCGTTCATGTAGCGGTTAATCATTATGTAACGGCTCCAGTAAGCCCAGTTTTCTTCAAGAGTTTTGTAAGGATAAAAACCACCGGAATACATATCATGAAAGCCGTACTTCTTTTCAAAATCAGCAAAATATTTTTGGAAGCGGGGCCCGCTGTAGGCAAAGCCTGCAGAAGTTGAAAGCCCGGCACCGGCACCGATGAGAATTGACTCTGCATTTTGTAAGATTGATTTGATGTTTTCCATTCTCCACCACTATAGATTAAAAACAACAGGCTTAGAAAAAGCTTTATTCTCTTCAAGTCCCTTAACATGACCAAGATTGTTCAGACTGCCGGAAATTTCAGAAAGATAGAAAACCTTGAACAGAGGATGATTTGCATCATTTTTATACAGCTGGTGAACTATGGAAGATTTTTCCATAATCATTTTCTTAACCGTAAGATTTTCTTCAAAGACACCCCTTGCACTCATGCGAATCCAGGCTGTATCAATTTCATTCTCCATAAGACGTGAGCCACAAAGGTCAATATAAGGATTCACAGAAAGCTCCTTGAACAAATCCTTCTGGCTGTTTGTGCAGAACGCCGCAAGCTTTCGCTTGCTTACCGAGTTTTTGCAAGCAAAAACTCGCAGGATTAAAATGCGAGTTTGCGTAGCAAACTCGTTAAGTTCGCCAACGGCGAACGACGCTTCCCATCCAAACCGATTGTTGCCAGATACTGTAAGCCTACTTTATCAAGATATTCTGCAATTTCTGTAACTGTCATTCGTGGCTCCTTTTAACATCATCCAGATTTTCCACAACATAATAGCTTGTCAAAATCAGGCTGATTAAAAGATATGTTTTACTGCGTGTTGTAACTTATATTTTACAACCTATAATCAATATAGCGTTGTAATTTATAAATGTCAAGTGATGTTCTTTATTTTTTACAACAAACATGGTGAGGAAAGACAAAAAAAGCCACCTCAAAGCAGGTGGCTTTATAAAAAATTTGGATGGGCGGCGTATCCATCATATCAGGTTCCCTTTCGGGAGCGCAGGGTGCCTTTCCTGCTCGTCAAATTTCACTATATTATTGCAGAGATAGAGAGGTTTTGCAACAAAACTCATTTTGTCTGAACTTCCACACATCCCGAATTATTTTTACAAATATCCTTCCGCTGATTCGATGGAACCTGCGATATTAAACTTTTCACACTCTTCAGGAAACTTCTTTGCAGTTTCTTTTATGCAGTCAACAAATTCCTTACTTTTTGTTTTTTCAACAATTTCGTCCCAGACTTCACTCATCCAAGAAAACTGACTAGCGGTGCAGTCATTTTTTACAAACTCTATAGTTGCTTTTATATCCTTTGTAAAAAGTTCAATCTCTTTTTCTATTAGAGGGTCTCTGACATAATAGTTGTTCATATCAGTAACTTCTAATTCTGCCTCAATTTTTGCAAATTCATCTTTTATCATTTCTTCCTCCTTTTACTAGGTTGGCTTTTTGCATTTGGATAAATAGATGTAATACTACCTTTATCATCAACCCACGCAATAAGACTTACACCTTTATATGTACCTGTCAGTTTCTGACGAGGTTGTGGACTTGCATTTTTCTTTAATGACAATACATATTCAGAAGCTGCTATAACAGTTTTGTCAGTCCAACTTTTGGGAAACCATGAATGATTATTCCCAGACTGCCTGAATTTATCCCTAGCGTTTGGAATATTTCCAACACGAACACCATTGGAATAAGTCTTATTCACCTCATATTTTATACCATTTGCGTCCATTACATCTATAGCAGCCTGCCCATGTCCACCCTTTTTAAGGCGGGCTGGACTTCCATCCTTCATGGTATATTCACCTTCAAAAGAATGAATTATTCCTTCATGATGAATGGCACGGCTCCCATAGCTTGTGTAATATCTACCGCTTACACCGCTACCCATTTTTTTTAGCTCCTTGTAAATGCTGCATCTTTGTCCAGTCGTCAAAATGCACAAACTGAACATCCTTTTTGAATTCCCCGAAAATTGAATCCGACATTGCTCCGTATACAAGAATGATTTCTGGCTCTATTTCTTTGATGAAACTCCGTAAACCTTCCCGTAAATGATGCTTGTATTCAGCAGTCTTGCAGCAACCGTAACTTCCAATTGAATAAATACCGTGCTTCTCAAGTCCTAAAAAAGCAAAAGGTAGCTCTGTTGGTATAATCCGCGTGTAGCTTCGCTCATCTCCCCAGCGAACATTCGGAATTACATTGAATCCTTGAGTTTGCAGGTAATGACCAATTTGGCGGTTCAGGTAAGTGTTAGTCATCTGTAATACCAAGGGCATGTCGTAATACAAACTGCAATCAGGTGAAATAACGCCTTTGAAGTTTTTGAGCGAAGAAATCTGTTCCTTTGTTGCCGTCAGAATATCGCGGAAGCGGATGTCATGCTCGTAAAAGCATACAAATTCATCGCATTTTTCTGACTTACTCCGCTCACTGAATGGAATCATGCTTTTTGGAATGATAAATTCATCAGGCTTCTTGATAAGCGGAATTTCAAGCAGTCCTGTAAAAACAGCTGTTTCCACCAGTTCGGCATTGAAGCCGTCGTCAATAATGTTTTTATTTGCTTTAATTTTCATATTTTCACCTCTTAATAAATTGTTAGGATTTGATTTAATCAGACGGCTCACTCGGATGACAGCAAACCGTCTGAACCGAGTTTTAAGCAATCTCTACAGTTTCAGAAATTGCTTCCACAAGATACTTGCGCTCGTAGCCACTCTTTCCGGCATAACGAGTGCGGACTACAATCTTGTATTTGCCACTTGTTAAACTCTGAGGAAGAGCAAACAGAAGTTTTGAGGGTAAGTTGTATATCAAAGTTGATTCAACTTTTATCCAAGAAGTCTCATCGCTGGCGACATTTCCGTTTTCATCAACAGATACAAACCAAATACCTGAATCATCTCCGCCGATTTTAAGGCTCGAACCTTCAAGTAATACAGATCCATTTGCCATAAGTGTTCCATCAGTTTTACCGCTTGCAACATCAATAACGTTTGTTATCACACCGCTTGGAGCGATATATTCTGATGAAGCAATTTCTACGTTCTGTACGGCATCCTTTAATGTCTTTGTTGCCGTGAATTTTACAGTAAGAGCAGGTTTACCTGTTTCTGTGTCTACAGTTCCCTTTCCTGCTATGTAGAAAGTTCCAAGTTCGCCAAACTTAACTGCATTTCCCGCTGCAAGAACTTTAAGCACCGTATTTGCATAAGCGTTCAAAACACTTGCAACAGTACCCAAATCCACAAGAGGAACTGCATCTGCCATAGCATCCAGAATGTTCTGCGTGCTGTAAGTAAACCGCTCCACTTTGCCGTAGAAACTTTCAGTTCCATCTTTTGCGAACTGGTTTTTCTGTAACTTAACGGAAACTCTTCCGTTAGCCGATTCCTGAAGTTTGATAAAAGCGTTGTTTTCGCTCATTTCTTTCTCCTCTCCGTCGTCCTTTGTTGCGCGCTAACAAAAAACGCGAAAATGTGGTATAATAAAAAATCAGCAGTATGAGATTTGCTGAAACCATAAAAGAAAGCGTTTTGCTTTTCTTTATGCTGTAATTTTACGACTGTGAAAAATGTGCAAAGACGACTTAGGACAAGTTAGACAGGCAAAAAGACAAGTTAGGACGAGTTAGAGAAAAAATGTCAGTTTCGTTTATTTTGGAAACGGTAGAAGATATAATCTCAGATGTTATAGAACGAGAAGACCTATTCTGGAAACTAATAGAGAATTCTGTAAAAGAAGGTGTCACTATAAAAAGAAAATCTCTTCCGAAAGTTATTAATGGAGAGAGAGACATCCCAAAAGATTTGGCCGCAGAGATAATTAAAATTGAAAATATCGATAAGAAGCACTTTGAGTCTTACATTGATAATTTTATAAAGAATGGAAATTCTGGTTTTATAACAGATACATTAATGGAAAATCTGCCAAATAATCCCTACGGAGTTAATACTGACAGCCTCAATGATTCAAATTGTGCGTTTTATTTTTCTGAAATCTGGTTTAAATATTTAAGATACTGTGCAAACAAGCCCCAAAAAAGAAATAAAAGCAAACCTGTTGCTATTGATCCACTGGATATTAATGAAAGAATCAAGAAAGTTGTAAAGGGCTTCAAATATATAGATGAAGCAAACACAAAATTTACTGATGCAAAAAAGGTTAAAGAAAAAATTGATAAGCAGAAAGAGTTTCACCTGTTCAAAAAAATTGAAGGCAATGTGAATGACTATTTTGATGAAATTCGAAAAATGTTTGTAGAAGAACAAGAAACGAATGATTTAATCTATGAACAAGTAAGAAGGAAAATACGAAATCAGTATTTAAGCCGAAAAGATAAAACTCCACAGGAAGTATTCAACAGTCTTGTTGATGGCCTTATGAATGAAGTTCAATCAAATGACCGGGAAGCTTGTGAATCCGTTATGTCCTATTTTGTGCAAAGCTGCGAGGTATTCGGAAAATGATGCTGCCAAACAAAACCATTTCTTACGATAATTCTGTAATCTCAAAGTTCCCAATAATCCTGAAATTGCTGCAAAATAAAAAGTCAGTAAAAGCTGGAGTGTTATATAAAAGTCTGAAAAAAAACTTTTCAAGCATTCATGTATTTGTTCAGACACTCGACTGCCTTTTTGCACTTGGAAAAATCAAGTTCAATGATAATGAGGAGATTGCTTTATGTTAAAGGAAATATACTGCGAGAAATTTATAGAAGCAGGTGTTGTTCGTCCAAAAATTGAATTTCACAAAGGACTGAATACAATTGTCGGAGTTGGGGCAAACGGTGAAAAATCTGAGAATTCTGTTGGCAAATCCACCTTATTAATGATTATCGATTTTTGTTTTGGCGGAAAAGCATTCTTAAAATCAAAAGCTGTCCAAATTATCGGAAATCATACAATCTGCTTTGCCTTTGATTTTGACAACAAGCCCTATTATTTTATGCGGACTACAGACAAAGAAGACAGCATATTTAAATGCGATGCAAATTACGAAAATCCACAAAACTATACAATAACAGAATTCAAAGACTGGCTTAAAGCGCAATATAAACTTAAAGATAATGAGGCATCATTCAGGGAAATTTTTGACACTTATTCACGATTCTATGGTGATGAAAAAGAAATATCTCCGAAAGAAATTTTGCGAACATATAATGGGCACAGTGGAACTGACCAGATAAGGACTCTTGAAAAACTATTTGAAAAATATCCGCTTATAAAAGGTGTTGTTGACAGAATTCAAGATTCCGAGAATTTGAAAAAAGTTAAGACCCAAGCAACGAAATTAAAAGTTGATATTTCTGATTTTAGAAAAATTGATGTGGAAGCAACAAAAGAAAAAATAAACGAACTAACAAGTCAAAAAGAGGAATTGCTTCAAAAAAAGAAAGACCATATACCGGAATTAGATGCCCAGAAAGCCAAAGAACTTGCAGAACTGAAAGTACAGCACAAAACACTTGCTTCCAGACGTTCCAGACTTTTAGCACGGATTGAAAATATTGAAAACGCCAGTTTTGAGACAGTAAAACCATCAAAAGCAAGTTATAATGCATTGTTGGAATTTTTCCCTAATGCGGATATTAAGAAAATCGAAGAAATAGATTCCTTTCACGAAAAACTGAATAATATCCTTGCAGAAGAGCATGAAGAAGCTTTGGAAGAATACAAATCTGAACTGGAAACTGTTCAGGCAGACATTGAGCGTATTGAAAAACAAATAGCTGATTTTGGAAATGAGGAAGATTTTACAACTGCATTTTTGCTTGAGTTTTCCAGGATTCAGGGAGAAATCGACAGATTGAATGCATTGTTAAATGAAGATACAAACAGGAAATCTGCCGCAGCAAAAGTTTCTGCTGACAAAAAAAATCTTAAAAATGATGAAAAAAATATTTTGGACGATATTGAAAAATCTATAAATGAAAAACTTTCAGCTTACAGCGAAGAGATTTTAGGAAAAGATATAGAGAACATTCAGTTTCATTTTCCTACAAACGCAAGTTATGAACTTGGCTCCCCTTTAGATGACGGAACAGGTACAGACTACACAAGCTTGATTTTGTTTGATTTGGCCGTGTTGAATCTTACAAAACTTCCTGCAATTATTCATGACTCCTATTTGATTGCAAATATCCGCGGAAACAGACTTGAAAATCTTATAAAAGCCTATGCAGGTGTATCTGAAAAACAGATTTTCCTTTCCATTGATGAAACGGACAAGTTGAATGCCGATACAGAAACAATTGTAAATAGAGATGACGTTCGTGTAATAAAACTTCGGCAGGGTGGCGGCGAATTATACGGTTATTACTGGGGCAAAAAGAGCGGTTCTGCTTCTGGTAAATAGATTATTTACCACAGGCACAAAGTTTATTTACATGTGGTAAATAGTCGTTTTTCTTGAAGAAAATTTACGGTTTTACTCCATTGGCTTAATCATCTTTTCGATGAATGCGATTGCTTCCTCGGACAAACCGTATTTCTTGTAAAGTTGCTCGTCGCTTTCAGAAATTGGCTTGCTCCAGTCTATGTCGCTGTTTGCAAAAATTACCACACGGATTCGAGATTGCTAACGCAATCTCATCTTACCCCTTTATATTGCAGATCCTTGAATCGATATAATTCCATTCTTCATCTGTAATGTTCCACATTTTGCATAGCATTTCATCGTTGTAGCATTTTTCATACGTTTCTAAGTCAGGAACAAAACAAAAACACTTCTTTGTAACATCTTGAGAAACAACAGCTTGTAAAAGTAAAAATCGAACAGTCTTTGTGAGAATATAAGATTTATAATTTAGAACTTCTCCTTCTGTATCAAAAGCACCTAAAACAATAAATGATTCAGTACAACATTCACCAGGAGCTGCAATTCTAGTGTTTCCATCGTAATAGAATCCAACTGGTTTTGTAAAATCTGTTTGTCCTGCAATGGGAGCTTTTGGTGCTAAAAATTTCCACTTGTTAAGCAAATTGTTTGAATCATCAACATCTTTTGCATTTGCAAATTTCTTTCCAATTTTTTGAATAAACCAACAAGGAATACCTTTATCCTTAGGAGGATAATTTGTTGGAAGCCCAAAAGGCTTTCTTGATGAACAACGAGATTCAAGAGTTTTAGTATACATTGTATTTACTCTCTTTATAATTTCCATTGCCTTATTATCTCTAACAAAAATTTCATATTCATTTAGTTTTCTTTCTGCAAGAATGCATTTTCCTCTATTCATCGACTTTACAATACAGGTTTCATTTTGCCTGTCATTTCGCAAGAAATAGCAAATACCACCCGCTATATCAACAGTGGGAAACAAATCACTACAATTAGGAAAATCAACTAAAACTTTTATATGGTCGTCATTAAGCATTGATGATCTGAACTCATCAAGACCTTTTCCTCCTGCATACCATCGAGCAGGCATAATCATCGAAACGAAACTTGGCTTAAGTTTTATAGCATTTTTCACAAATAGATTATAAACAGCTCCAGCTGATGTTCCTGCTCCTCCGTCCATTTCCTGGTATGGCGGATTTCCCACGATTGCGTCAAATTCCATTTTTCCATTTCCTTTTTTCCAGAAGTTTTCTGATATTACGTCTTTAATGAATGAGTCACTTTTGTTTTTCAAATCATTTACAAGGTGGTCGAAAGCGTGAGCGTTGATTTTTGTATTTGTAAAACCGCAGAGGGTTCTTTGCGTAATTGCCTTTGCCATGGGAGTTTTGCAGATTACAAAAATGTTTTCTGTGATTGTCTCTTGCCAAAGTGCATTTTCTGCCATTTGTGGATGAAGACTCTGTTTTGCCCTGAAAATCGAATAAGCACAATAAAGCGGATAAAGACCTGTCTTTGAATTTATTTCCAAAATCTTTGCATTTGCGTTGCCAAGAGTTTTCTCTGTCACATTTTCAACTTCTATAAAATGCGGACTTTCATTTTCTGCGATTGGCTTTTCATAATCCTTATCAAAGAAAGACCAGCCTCCAAGACAGTCGCCCATGTGCATGTTCACAACGCGCCAAGGAGTCAAAACCGTTTCCTTGTCGGGATTTCTAAAGTAGGAGAATATTTCCGATATTTTTCGTGTTCGCTCAGTTACATTCAGTTTGTCTGCCGCAAGGACAAGATTACGGATTCTTTTTCCCGCTGCAATGAAAACATCTTCATCATAGTATTTTTCAAAGTCAGCAAAGTTTTCTTTTGTAACACCGCGGGGCATGAACTCTTCCCAGGAAGTATCATCCACAAGCTCAACAAATTTCTTGAGGGTAATGTCTTCCGTAATCGGGATTTCGTCTCCCTTCTTTCCTCTTGCTCCGTAAATCAAAAGCGGCATACGGATAGAGATTCCACGCAAAATGCTGATTGCAGTCTGCCGCATTTTTTTGGCTTCTTCCTGTTTTTTTTCTGCTTCCGTCTTCTCGTGCTTTTCCGCAAGCGGCTTCGGCTTTGAAAGATCTTCGTACTCTTCTTCGGTTAAGCCTTACTATCATTACCATAGGAATTTCTTTGTTGGTTTTGAAACATTCTTCATAAAATCCATCAATGACAAATCCAGCTCTAAAACAAAGGTTAAAAATATCTTGTATGGAACGATGATAAT
>Ga0310695_10014368_pt1 | contig 10709 bp, 5 predicted proteins | sample RumenRJG_04DNA_FD_203882 | JGI IMG/M metagenome (GOLD analysis project Ga0310695, IMG submission 203882) | Bovine rumen microbial communities from Lethbridge, Alberta, Canada - RJG_04 (v2) (version 2) | ecosystem: Host-associated > Mammals > Digestive system > Stomach > Rumen | place: Canada... | reverse complement strand
AAAGAAGTAAATGGATTTTAACTTTTAATTTTTTTTCAATTAGAAATTTTACTTATGAAGATGATAATATGAATCAAAATATTATTTTTGAACATGAAGGAACATATAATTTTATTATTAATTATGAATTAAATTTTATTTCTTTAGATTCTGAATTATCAATTCATTTATCTAGTTTAATTGAAAATGTTTATGAAAATTTATGTACTAAAGCAATTATTAAATATAGAAGTAGTGAAAAATTTACTTATGTTTGTAATGAAAATATTAATATTAAAAAGTTTCCTAGTTTATATTTTTCATTAAAACCAATTGATCATATGTTTGAATTAGATTATACTGATTTATTTGAAAAAAAAAATAATACTTACTTTTTATTAATTGTATTTTCATATAATCAAGCTACAAGAGAAATTGGTTTGCCTTTTTTAAGAAAATATAATCTTGTTTTTCAAGAAAATGAACAAGTAGTTGGTTATTATTTAAATAAAAATCATGGAGAAAAATTGTCTTTATTTGTTTCTATTTTACTTATTTCTATTTGTATTAATATTTTATTTATTATTTTCTTTGTAAGAAGATATTATAAAAGGAAAAATATGAAAAAAATTGATTATACTTATTTTGATGATAAAGAAAAACAAATTGGGGGTTTAGATAATATTGATAGTGAATCTTTAGATAGTTAATTTATTTAATTATAATTTCAAGATTTATATTTAAATTTAATAAATCTTTATTAATATAAAAAAATGAAATTATTAATTTCTAAATGTGATTATCTTTCACATAAAGTTTCATTAACTTTAAATGAAAAAGGAGATGTTGGTTATAAAACTTTTATAGGAGGATTAATAAGTATATTTTTAATAGGAAGTTCAACTATATGTATTTTATATTTCATATTTAGAATGTTTAAAATGGATGATATTTATATAAATCATTCAACATATATAAATCCATATATAAATTTAACATATTCTCATAAATTACCTTTTTTATTAAGATTAACAGATACAAATTCAGAACCTTATAATGAAGATGAAAAATTATATTATATTACAGCAAGTATTTGGTATGGAGGAACAAATGATTCAAATTTATCTTATTCTGCAAAACAATATTCAGTTTCTTTAAATGTTACTAAATGTGATATTAATAAACATTTTAGTGATGAATATAAAGATTATTTTAAAAATATTATTGATTTAAATACTTATTATTGTTTAGAACAAAGAAATAGTTCTCAAACTATTTATGGAATTTATGGTAATATTAATCCTTTTTCTTATTATTCTTTAACTTTAAGATATTGTAAAAATTCTACTGAAAATAATAATTCATGTTATTCTTATGAAAAAATAGAAAATACTTTGGATTATATGTATCTTGATGTTATATTTATTGATTATACTATTGATTCTATGAAAAAAGAAAATGTAAAAGAAATATTTATTAGAAAAGGAAGATATGAATTATCATCTATATTATTTAAAAGAATTTGGTTATATTTTGAAAATATAAAATATATTGTTGATAATGGATATATTTTTTCACATAATAAAATAGAAAATTTTCATAGATTAGAAACAGTAACAACTGATTTTAATATTTTTCAATCGAATTTTTTTTGCACTTTAACAATTCTAAATTCGTTAAAATTGTCAATTTATAATAAACAAAGTAAAAAAATTCAAGATTATCTTGCAATAATGGGAGGATTAGTTAAAATAATGACATTATTTTGTTCAATGTTAAATTATTATAACTCTCAAAATTCATATTATTTAAAATTAATTAAAGATTTCATAATCGAAAATAAAGAAATGAATAATTATGAAAAAAAAAATATAAGAAATACATTTTATTACATTTCCAATATTAGCGGTGATAAAATTCTAAATTTTCAAAACAGTAATGATAATCTCATCAGAAAAAAATCACTTCAATTAAATCGTTTAAGGAGAAATGCAAACAATTACAATAAGATTAATTCTTTATTATCAATTAAAATTCTTCCTTCATTTTTCCATAACAAAAATCATAATGAAATATTATCTTTCTATAAAGAATTCATAAATAATAGATTAAATGTTTTTAATGTATTAAAAAAATTAGAAACAATTAATTTATCTAATGGAAAATTAAAAAAAAGTATGTCTGAACATATCCAAAGTGATTATCTTGAAAATAGTAATAAATTAAGGATAAAATTTATTAATAAAAAATAATTTTAATTTCTGCATATCATTTATAAGTTATTTGTTAATTAATAGTATTAGGATTTTATTTTTTTGAATATTTAATTCTATATATTTTTGATAAATATTTGATATTCAAAGAAATAAGAATTATTTTATTTTTTTAAATAAATTAAAACTTTTTAATTTGTTTTATAAAATATTTTATTATTTAAAATATATTATATATATAGAATATAAATTTTAAAAAAATGAAATTATTAATTTCTAAATGTGATTATCTTTCACATAAAGTTTCATTAACTTTAAATGAAAAAGGAGATGTTGGTTATAAAACTTTTATAGGAGGATTAATAAGTATAATCTCAATAATAATCTCAATCATTTGTATAACATTTTTTATAATAAAAATGTTTAAAAGGGATGATATTTATATAAATCATTCAACATATATAAATCCATTTGTGAATTTAACGTATTCTCATAAATTACCTTTTTTATTAAGATTAACAGATACAAATTCAGAACCTTATAATGAAGATGAAAAATTATATTATATTACAGCAAGTATTTGGTATGGAGGTTCAAATGATACTTCACTTTCTGGAATTGCAAAACAATATTCAGTTTCTTTAAATGTTACTAAATGTGATATTAATAAACATTTTAGTGATGAATATAAAGATTATTTTAAAAATATTATTGATTTAAATACTTATTATTGTTTAGAACAAAGAAATAGTTCTCAAACTATTTATGGAATTTATGGTAATATTAATCCTTTTTCTTATTATTCTTTAACTTTAAGATATTGTAAAAATTCTACTGAAAATAATAATTCATGTTATTCTTATGAAAAAATAGAAAATACTTTGGATTATATGTTTCTTGATGTTATATTTATTGATTATACTATTAATTCATATAAAAAAAATAATGAAAATGAAATATTTATTCGAAAAGAAAGATATGAATTATCATCTATATTATTTAAAAGAATTTGGTTATATTTTGAAAATATAAAATATATTGTTGACAATGGATATATTTTTGAAAAAAAAAAACTTTTAGATTTTCATAATTTTCAATCTGTAAAAACCGATTATAATATTATTCAACACGATTTTTTTTGTACATTAACAATATTAAATAGTCCAAAATTGTCAACTTATAAAAAGATTTATACAAAAATAGAAGATTACTTAGCAACAATAGGAGGATTAATAAAAGTAATAACATTAATTTCATCAATAATAAATTATTATAACTCTCAAAATTCATATTATTTAAAATTAATTAAAGATTTCATCATTGAAAATAAAGATTTAAATAGTACAATAAAAAACCCAAGACGACATTCACGTCTTTTTAATAGTAATTTTATTAAATATGATAAAATATTAAATCTTCAAAATAGTAATGAAGATTTAATATTTAGTAAAACAATGGTTAATAGTAAATCAAAAAGATATGAAAATCATTATAATGATGTAAATTCATCTCTTTCTACAAAAATTCTTCCTTCTTTTTTTTGTAAAAATAATAGGGATGAATTGTTAATTTATTATAAAGAATTTATAAATAGTAGGTTAAATGTTTTTAATATATTAAAAAAATTAGAAACTATTAATTTATCAAAAGATTTAAAACATAAAAGTAAATCTGAACAAAATGAAAATGAATCAAATATAAATTCTAATAAATTAAAAATAAAAATAATAAAATAGTTAATGATGATTTTGTTAAATTAGTTATTCAGAAATAATAATTGATATTTTCCTTTAAATTATCATTTCTTTATTTATATAATTTAAAAAATTATATAAAGTATAAATAACATAAAAGTAAAAAAAATTATTTCAAATATAAAATAATTAATTTTTATACTCTAAATTATTTTATTGAAAAAAATTTTTTTTGACTAATTTCTTTTTTATATATTTTTTTTTTATTTTAACAATTTCATCATTTTCAAACAAAATATTTTTCTTTAAACAATTTTCAACAGGGTCAAAATATTCACCAATACCATTTTTTTTTCCATCAATAAAAGGACCTTTATAAATAGTACCATTACTATAATAATAACTCCCAAAACTTAATTCACTATTTTTAAATTGACCAAAATAATATTCATTATCATCCCAAAATAATTCACCATATCCATCTTGATTATTATTTATAAATTCTCCTTCATACCAACTTTCTTCTTGAAGATGATATTGAATTCCTTTATCAATTTGTTTATTTTTATGAAAATAACCAATTTTATAATCTCCATTTTTATAAATTAAAATTCCTCTTCCTTCTTTTTCTTCTGTTAAAATATTTATTTCTCCTGAATATATTGTTCCTTCTTTTTCATTTTGTTTATTAAATACTATTTTTATATCTTTTTTTTTATTTTTTTCTTTATTTAAAGGGGGATATTCTTTAAATATTTCATTTAAAATTGATTTTGTTATTATTAATTTTTTTCCTAATGAACATATTTCTGAAGAAATTGTTTTTAGTCTTTCATTATTGCTTTTGTTAAATAAGGAATTTGTATTCATTTTTATTATTAAAGGTATTTTTGATTCAATAAAAATCATTTTTATATTAGTTTCATTTCCATTTGATTCTGTTTCTGAAGAAAATGATTCATTTATTTTTATTATCATATCATTTTTCTTTTTTGAATCTGTGTTTATTTCATTTTCATTATTTTGTTTTTCTAATTTTAATGTTTTTTTTTCTTCATTATTTTTTTTATTTAATTGTATTTTGTATAAATTTTTTTCTGAAAAATTTATTTGATTTAACTTGTAAATATTTTTCTCATATGATATATTATTGAACAAATTTTGAGAAAAATTCTTTTTATTAAATAATGTTTCTAAATTTATTTTATTATCTCCAAATATATTATTATTATTTATATCAATGATTAAATAATTTTTTAAATTAATAAAATCTTGAAAAGAAATTTGTTTAAAATCTTTAAATTTTAATATATTTTTAACATTTTGTATTATTTGGAAATTAATATTTTTATTAGTAAAATGAGAAATATAGCAATCTAGAATTTTACTACATAATAAAATTATATTTTTATTTTTTTCTTTAAATTCAATAATATTATTCTGAAACTCTTTTAAAAAATCTTCATATAATTTCTTACCCATAATTTCAATTTCATTAATCATATTTTTTCCTTTTTCTAAATTCTTTTTTATTTCTTCAATTTCATTATTTGAAATTATTTCATATTTTGACTTTTCCTTATTATCATGTTCACAATTACAATAAATACATTGATTTTTAAAACATTTTTCACAAAATTGAAAATAATCATTTAAATCAATTTTACATTTTGAATCAAATTTATTTTTACTGACACATTTGTCTGGTATATAATTTTTACATTGATTACAATAAAATTTCTTTTCCTCTTCCCAATAATACAAATCAATTTGTCCTTTATTACAATTATAACATTTAAATTTATTCAAATTTATTGTATTTAAATAATTATTTATATCTATTTTATTTAAATGTGAATTTTCACATTTTGTTTCAATGAAAATTTTATCATTTTCAAAAATTATTTTAATAAATGGAATTAATAAACATTTAGAACAACGTAAAGAATCAAAATCATTTTCATTAATCATATTTATATTTACTTTTTTAAAAGTTGTTTCCATTAAGGATTCTAAATAATGTCATTTCTCAATAAAAATATTAATTATGATATATTAATAATAAATATATTAATTATGATATATTAATAATAAATTATTATTTTTGATATATTAATAATAAAATAATATATTTTTTAATTAAATATCTATGTTCATTCTTTAATTTTAAAAATATTATTTTCTACAACGAATATCATTTTTAAATTCTAATCCAATTTCCCATATTTTTTTTTTAGAATCATAATAATCACCTCTTCCATTTTTTTTTCCATTTTTAAAAGAACCTTTATAAATACTTCCATTAGCATAATAAAAAATACCGAAAAACATTTCAGATTGAATAAACTTACCAAAAAAAAATTCTTTATCATTCCAATATAATTCACCATAACCATCTTGTAAATCATTAATAAATTCTCCTTCATAATAACTTTCTTGATCATTTAAATAAAATATTCCTTTAATTACTTGTTTATCATTATGAAAATATCCAATTCTATAATCACCATTTTTATAAATTGTTATTCCTCTTCCTTCTCTTTTTCTTGTTTTTGAGTTTATTTCACCTGAATAAAAATAATTATCCTTTTCATAATATTCATTATATACAATTTTTTTATTTGTATTATCAAAATTAATTTCTGGATATTCTTTGAAAATATTTTCTAATATATTTTTATCAATATATTTTTCTGAATATTTACATATTTCTAATGATATTTTTTTTCTTATTTCTTCTGAATTTCCTTCATTTGTGTTTAATTTAATTATTAATGGGGTTTCTAAATAATTTATTTTTATATATGGTTTTTCAATTATTTCTGTTTCACTTGAATCTGATGATTTATCATTTATTTTTATTGTAATTACATTCTTTTGAGGTGTTATTGCTGGTGGAGAAATAATTTTATTAATTATAATATTATTATTTTGATTATCCTTATTTGAATTTATTAGAATTTCATTTTTTTGAAATATCTCTTTATATTTAGAATTATTTTCTATTAAATTTTGAATCATATTTATAATTCCTATTCTTAAATTATTTTTTTTTGTATTTTCATCATTTAAATTTTTTTCATTTTCTATTATATTATTCTTTTTTTCTAATTTTGAATTTTCAACAATTAAAATTTTATCTAAATTAAAATAATCTTGATATTTAAGATTTAGATTCTTAAATTTAAACATATTTCTTACATTATTTATAATTTGATAATTAAGACTTTGTGAAGAGTCATGATATTCATAACAAGAAATAATTTTTTCACATAATTTGATAATTTCATTATTTTTTTTATTAAATTCAATAATATTATTCTGAAGTAATTTTAATATTTCTTGATATAATTCTTGTGTTTTTTGATAAATTGTTTGAATATAATCTTTTAATTGATTTAAATTATTTTTTAATTTATTAATATTATCTTTACTAATAATTAAAGAAGTATGAATATAATCTGGATTATTATCATGTGGACAATTACAATATAAACATTTATTTTTATTACAAATTTCACAATATGAAAAATAGTCTTTTAAATGTGTTTTACATTTTGAATCATATTCTTTTAAATCAAGAAATTTAAAGAAATCTTTTTTTAAATTTTTACAATTAAAACAATAAAATTTATAATCATTAACACAATAATAAATATTATTTGTCTTATTTTTACATATATTACAAGTTAAATTATTAATTCTTTGAAATTGTAAATAATTATTGATTTCTATTTTTTCAGAATGAGAATTTTCACATTTTGTTTCAATAAAAATTTGATCATTATCTGTGTTAATTCCAATTAAAGGAATTGAATAACATTGTTTACATCTAAATAATAATTGGTTATTGGGTTCTTCTAATAAATTCATTGGAAAATGATTATTAAAGGCGGTATTCATTAATTAATAAAAAAAAATAATTTTTATTTTATAATATATAATTTAAATAATTACCATTAATTAAAAAAAATATAATTAAAAAAACTAACTAATTCTAAAAAACATAAATTTGATATATTTTATTTTTTATTATAAAAATAAAAATAATTCAAAAATAAACTTCAAAAAAAAAAACAAAAATAAACAAATAAAAAAAATATCAAAAAAAAAAAAAAAAAAATTAAAAAATTAAAAAAACTTATTTTTTCTTTTTCTCAACAACAACATCATTTTTAAATTCAATATCTTCCCAAACATTATAAACAGGGTCATAAACTTTACCAATTCCATTTTTTTTTCCATTTTTAAATCCTCCACTATAAATAGTACCATCTTTATAATGATAATCTCCATTAATTAAGCAACTATCATAAAAATAACCAAAAAAATAATCTCCATTATCCCAATAACATTTACCAAAACCTTGTTGTAAATCTTCAAAAAATTCACCTTCATAATAAAATAATTTATCAACATAATGCCAAATACCTTTTTTTTCTTGTAAATTATTATGAAAATATCCAATTCTATATGAACCATCTGGATCAATTAAAATTCCTCTTCCTTCTCTTTCTTTTGTTATTAAATTCATTTCTCCTGAATAAAATGAATTGTCTTTATATAAATAGTTATATACTATTTTTATATTTTTATTTTTTTCTGTTGTTTCAGATGGATATGTTTTAAATATTTCTAATAAAGTTAATTTTATGTTTTTTAATGTTTTTGTTATTTTGAATATTTTTTTTTTCTTTGATTTTGATATTTCTATATTTTGACTAAGGGTTTCTGTTTTGTTTTCAGAGAATGATTCTTTTGAGTTTGATGATAAATTTGAATTTATGTCTGAGTTTTCTTTTTCTTTTATTTTTTCTTTTGTTTTTTCTTTTTTTATTATTGGCCTTTTTAATTTAATGTTTTTTATTTTTTGTTCAACACATTCTGAATCACTTGATATTGATATTGTTTCATATAATACTTTATTATTATTATTTTCTTTTTTATTGTTGTTATCATCTTTATTAGATTCTTTTTCTTCTATATTTTTATTTATTATACTAGTATTTATTTCATCTTTTTCTGAGAAAAAATTATTATTTGTTTGACTTGATATTTCTATTATTTCATCATCAATATTTTCAATAAATTCAATGGTTGAATTATTTGAATTTGTAATTTTTGGATATGAAAAATTAATTGTTTCTATTTGTAAATTTAAGTTTTTATAATCCTTATTTTTTGAAATATTTTGATTTTCATTTATTTTAATATTTTCATTAATTGAACTATTTAAATCTTTTTTCATATTAAATTTTATTGAATTTTCATTTGATTTTTTTTCAGTTTCACCATAGTTAGAATGTGAATAAATTGAAATATTATTTTCATTATTTAAATTAATTAATTTAAAATTCTTTTGTCCATATAAATTAAATTTAGAATTGATTTTATTATCTTTAGACTCAGAATAAACATTAAAAATATTATTTTTATGATTTTTAAAACTATTCAAAGCAGATTTACTATTAATTATCTTCATACAAGTAAGAGATAAATTATTAATTTCATTTAATTTATTATTTTCTTTATTATAAATATTAGAATTTATTTCTTGTAAATTTAAATAAGAATTTTTATTATAATAATTAGATGAATCATCAATAGTTAATTGAGAATTTTCTAAAATAGAATAATTATTTAATATATTAAAAACATCATAAATTGAAGGTTTATTAATTAATTTAAATTTAAGAACATTTCTAACATTTTGAATAATTTGATAATTAATATTTTTATTTAAAACATGATGATCATAGCAATTCATAATTTTTTCACATAATTTAATTAAATAATAATTCCTTTCTTTAAATTTATTAATATTTTCTTCTAATTGAATTAAACCTTTAAAAGTTTTTTTATAAAAATTAATAACTACTTTATTTATTGTTTCAATAAATTCTTTTCCTTTATTTAAATTAATTTTAATATTATTAATTTCATTATTTGTAATTATACAAGAATTATAATATTTTTTTTCTTTATCATGAGGACAATTACAATAAATACATTGATTTTTTTCACATTTTAAACAAAAACCTGAATAATCTATTAAATTATTTTTACACATTGAATCAAATTTTTTTATATTAATTGATTTTTCTGGAATATTATATTTACAATTATTACAAAAAAATTTTTTACTATCTGGCCAATAATATAAATCTATTTTTTGTTTATTACAATTATAACATTTAAATTCATATAAATTAGAATTAAAAGAATTTAAAAATTTGTCTATTTCTATTTTTGAAAAATGAGAATTTTCACATTTTGTTTCTATTAATATTTTGTCATCTTTTATATCTATTCCAATAAATGAAATTAAACCACATTTTTGACAACGAAAAATTGAATCTTCTTTAAATGTTAATATGTTATCTTTTTCAATTTTAAATGTTGAATCCATTTAGACAAAAATTAGGATTGTTTCTTAAATAATATATTTATTTTATGATTGTTTTTATTGTTTAATTTTTTTTTTTATTTTTTTGTTTTTTTTAAGAAAGAGAATAATGATATTAATTTTGAAGAAATTATCAATTGATTTTTTCATTTTGAAACTTAGTTTTTCAAATGTTTTGAAATGTTTTAATTTTTTTTAAATTATCATTTTATTAGAGTTCAAATTAATGATTAAAGAATTAATAAAATTTATTAATTAATATATTCTTATTTAAATATATTACAAAAAAAAATTTTTATTATTATTATATATATCTAATTTTATTTTATGGGGTTAATAAAAAATAAAATAAAAATTTAATGAATTTTTGATATGGGGATTGGGGATTGGGGTTTGGGGGTTGGGGGGTGGGGGGGT
>Ga0310695_10014367_pt1 | contig 10710 bp, 3 predicted proteins | sample RumenRJG_04DNA_FD_203882 | JGI IMG/M metagenome (GOLD analysis project Ga0310695, IMG submission 203882) | Bovine rumen microbial communities from Lethbridge, Alberta, Canada - RJG_04 (v2) (version 2) | ecosystem: Host-associated > Mammals > Digestive system > Stomach > Rumen | place: Canada... | reverse complement strand
TAAAAGCCTTTTTAAGTGCAGGAACAGCAAGATTTTTATCTCCAAATTCTATAACACGGCAATAATAATCGTATGCCAGCTGATATTTTTTTTCACCCTCGTAAGATTGTGCCGCATAAAATGTTAAAGCGGCATAAACTTCTGTAGAAAAAGCCTGTCTATCAAGTTTTGAATAAAACCTCTGTGCAGCAGAAAACTTGCCTGTTCTGTTATACGAAAGCATTAACTTTTGAGCAATTTCATCGTATTCTGATTTAGAAAAATAGTTTCCATTTGAAGCACTCTGCTCAAATAAAGGCAAAGCAGAAACATAATCTTCCTTTGCAAAATAGATTTTTGCAGCATAAAAAACAGCTTTATTATAAAGTGACTGATTACCATCAGTTTTAGAATTACGGCAGGAATTATAAAAGTGAACAAGAGCCTTGTCGTTATTACCGCTGCCATACTCCGCCATTGCAAATAAAAATTCAAAGCGGGTTTTGTCAATTACTTCGGAATATGATTTTTCCAGCCTTTTAAGCACCGATTTTGCTTCGGTATTCTGCTTAATATTTATAAGAGCTTCAGCCTTAAGCATAAGGGCATCTGCAAGGTAAACTGATTTTGGATAGTATTTTTGAAGTAAACCGGTCTTTTCTATTACACCCGGGTAAAATTTTGATTCTGAAGAAATTTTAATTTCATCATACAGTGAATTTTCAGAAACCTGAAAATTTTCTGCATTTAATAGAAGCGTCGCAAAGGTAAGTAAAATCAGAATAAAAAAATGTCTTTTCATAGTTTTAATTCAGGGATTCAGGATAAAAACGGTCAGAAGCTTTTACTCTTGTCAGATAAATATAATCCTCTGAATAAACCTTACAAAATTCTTCCAGAGAAATTTCTCTTCCATCTTTAAATACTACACACGCAAAACTTCCGTCGTCCTTAAAATATGGAAAAAGAACCAGACACTGATTAAAAACTTTTACTTCTGGTGTTACAGTTCGGTCTGTTTCCCGTAATGCAGCAAAATAAAAACTGCCCGGCTCTGTAGAAGCAAGTACATACAAAACAGCTTTAAGGTTTGGAATTACATACCCGGAATTCTCTATAAATGTAACCGTATTAGAAACGCCTTTTTCGGTTATGCTCGAAGCAAATGGATTTATTGTAACATCAACGCCAGACTGATTAGGTTTATACGTTGTACCCGAATACACAGAGATAACACCAGATGCAAGATTTCGAATCCAGTCAAGCGCAAAAAACAGGTTAAACTCTCTGGACATTGTTCCAAGATGGCCGTTTTCCTTCACTTCAACAGTTGTTGCAAGGAGCGGAAGACGTTTTAAGCGTCCATTAGAAACAGGCTCTACAAGTCCGTCTGCAATCCATTTTAAAAATCCCCAGGAAGAAAGCATAAGCTTGTTTTTTTCAATTTCTTCAGCAGGAATTTCTTTTCCAGAAAATATATCTACAAGATTATTATCCTCATCGTAAACCGCATTGCTCAGATATTTGATTTTTGAAAGCTTTGAGCGGATTACATTCACCATCTGTCGAACATTTATATACTTATCTTTGTCTGCAAGAACATAATTCCAGGGAAGTTTTCCCTTTGTGTAATTCATAATATCTTCAAAAGATGCTGAATAAAATTTTTCAAAAGGAATTCCTGTAGGAACCCCGCGAGCCGCATAATTATTAAAAATCACAAGGTCAGAAACAGCTGTTTTTGAATTTGATGACGGACTGAACTGAACATAAACCTCGCTGTTTTTTAGGAAATAATAGCGTATTCTAAGAGGTTTTCCATTTGATTTATCGCGTACTAAAACCCAGCTTCCGGGTGCATCACCAGGATAAACATCCTGTGAATCTGTATAGGAATATTTGTCTGTTACAACATTTACCTGAATAACTGCATGCGGAGATACAAAAATATTAAAGGTAGATTCGCTTTCTTCCATGCGAACCTGAAATTCTTCACCGGTATTTCCAAAATAAGTTTCTGCAGGCTTTCCGCGGACAGTTTCCAACGAAGCTTCAAACCACTCTTCCTGAAGTTTACTACGAATTTCTGATGAGTCTGGAATGCCCAGAGAATTAAATGCAGCAAAAAGCGGTGAAATAAAAATCAAACATGCTGTTAATAAAATTAGCCTTTTCATATTCAAATTAAACCTTTGATATTCAGGCACTTCTAAAATGCATTACGCATTTAGAAGTACACTTAATTAAAACCACAGCATAAACTGAAAGTTACGCTTCCTGCGCAGGATCTGTATCCGTTGCACCTTCTGCAAGCCTTATTTCCGGATGAACTTTTTTTCCGTCCGGCATAAGAATCATTCCGTCGGCCTGTTCATCAGGATGTTTTCCAACCGGAGCATTTGAAAGCAAAAGCTTAAGCCTGTTCAACTGATTTACTTCTGAGCTGCCCGGGTCATAATCGATTGCAGAAATATTTGCAGTCGGGAAGCGGCGGCGAAGTTCTTTAATCATACCCTTTCCAGTAACGTGGTTAGGAAGACAAGCAAACGGCTGAACACACGCAATACTTGGAGCACCCTCGTGAATAAGTTCTACCATTTCGGCAGTTAAGAACCAGCCTTCACCTGTAATATTTCCAAGCTGAACAATGTCATCAACACCTTTCATCATTGTATAAATTGAATTTGGTGCTTCAAAGCGACGGCTCTTGCGCAGATATTTCTTCATTTTGCGGCGGTACAAATCAAGTCCCCATACAAGAAGACGGGCATTTCGTTCTGTCTTTTTAGGGAATGCCAGCTGCTTGTGTCGGAAAATTCCTGTTGCAAATGTGTAGAAGAAGAAATCCAGTAAATCAGGCATTACACATTCTGCGCCTTCGCGTTCAATAGTTTCTACAATCTGATTGTTTGCAGTTGGATGGAATTTTACAAGAATTTCACCTACAACACCGACTCTAGGCTTTTTAATTGCCTTAAGGGGAAGATTATCAAAATCGCGGATTATATTACGCAAAAGTTTATTAAACTTTGGAATTGAAACATGCTTTTCAAATGTATGCTCAGCAATTGAATTCCATTTTTCGTAAAGCTGATTTGCACTACCCTGTACAGCTTCGTACGGGCGAGTACGGTAAAGAACACGCATAAATACGTCACCAACAACCAGAGACTTTACAAGATTGTCTACCAGTTTTGGAGTAAGCTTAAAGCCCGGATTTTTTTCAAAACCCTGTGCCGAAAGTGAAAGAACAGGAATATGCCCCCAGCCCGCATCGTTTAAAGCACGACGGATAAAGCCAATGTAGTTTGTAGCGCGGCAGCCACCGCCCGTTTGAGTAATAATCAGGGCAACTTTATCCAGATCATATTTTCCACTTTCCAAAGCAGAAATCATCTGACCTGCAACCAGTAAAGACGGGTAACAAGCATCATTATTTACATACTTAAGACCGGCTTCTATTGCTTTTGGATCTACAGCACCAAGAACTTCAAAATTATAACCGCCGCTGTTAAATGCTTTCTGCAAAAGTCGGAAATGAATTGGCGACATCTGAGGTCCAATAATTGTATAATCCTTTTTCATATCTTCAGTAAACACAACACGGTGATATGCAGAAGTATGAACCGGAATACGTTTTTTATTTCGACGACGTTCCTTTACAGCAGCAATAAGAGAACGAATACGAATTCGTACAGCACCAAGATTGCTTCCTTCGTCAATTTTAATCAGAGTATACATTCTGTTCTTTGCACGAAGAATTTCATCGACCTGATCGGCAGTAACAGCATCAAGACCGCATCCAAATGAAGTGATTTGAACAAGTTCAAGATTTGCCATTTCGCTTACAAACTGAGCGGCACGATAAAGTCTGTTATGGTAAACCCACTGGTCAATAATGCGCAGAGGGCGTTCAATTTTACCAAGATGAGCTACAGAATCTTCTGTGAATACAGCCATTCCAAGCCCATTTATAAGTTCTGGAATTCCGTGGTTTATTTCAGGGTCCAGGTGATATGGACGGCCAGCAAGTACAATTCCGCTTCCACCCTTTGTAATTATTTCTTCAAGAGCGTCTTCGCCTGCCTTGCGTACATCTTCGCGGAATTTTTCCTGCTCAGCCCACGCAGCTTCCACCGCTTTATGAATTTTTTCTTTTGTAAGAGCCGGGAATTTTGGAAGCAGTTCCTCGCAAAGTCTTACTTCGAGACGCGGCTTATCGTAAATTGGCAGGAACGGATTCATATACAAGATAGAAGGATCCTGACGCAATGCATCAACATTATTTCTGAGAACTTCCGGATAACTTGTTACAATAGGACAGTTATAGTGATTTCCGGCTCCCGCATCTTCCTGATGTTCATAAGGCGCACAAGGATAGAAAATAAACTTTACTCCCTGCTGCAAAAGACTTTCAACGTGACCGTGGCTGATTTTTCCAGGATAGCAGACAGATTCAGAAGGAATTGTTTCTAGTCCTTTTTCGTAAACCATTCGGCTTGAACGCTGACTTAACCTTACTCTAAAGCCAAGTTCGTTAAAGAACGTAAACCACAACGGATAATTTTCGTACATATTAAGGACGCGAGGAATTCCAACATCGCCCATTGGAGCATCTTCCGGTTTTCGCGGAATGTAACTGAACAAGCGTTTATACTTCCATGCAAAAAGGTTCGGAAGCGGACCTGTGTCGTCATCGTCAAGCATTGTTGCTTTTTTATTGCTTGCGTCAATTATATTACCTTCAATTTCAGCACCTTTTTCGCAGCGGTTACCGGTAATAAAGGTTCTCTTTACATCACCTGTTGTAAATGTATTGATTGTAAGCAGACAGTTATTCTGACATTTACCGCAACGGCGAAGTTCAAGATCAACATGGAAATTTTCAAGCTCTTTAAGACCTGCTATTCCAGAACGAACATCGTGAACGGTTCCTTCCGGTTCACCAGGCTTTGGTTCCATTAAATCCTGCCACTGGTCGTAAGCAATAAGGGCAGAACCGTAAGCCCCCATAAGACCTGCAACATCCGGGCGGTAAACCTGAACGCCGGCAATTTTTTCAAAAGCACGAAGGATTGCATCATTAAAGAAAGTTCCGCCCTGAACTACAACCTTTTCGCCAATATCAGAAGCTTTGCGAAGTTTAATTACCTTAAACAAAGCATTTTTAATTACAGAATAAGAAAGTCCGGCAGCAATATCAGCAACAGAAGCACCTTCCTTTTGAGCCTGCTTAACACGGCTGTTCATAAATACTGTACAGCGGCTTCCAAGGTCTACAGGCTTCTGAGCCATAAGTGCAATTTTACCAAACTCTTTTACATCCATTCCCATTGTGTTTGCAAAATTATCAAGGAATGAGCCGCAGCCGGCAGAGCAGGCTTCGTTCAACTGAATGGAAACAATTGCGCCATCCTTCATACGAAGACACTTCATATCCTGTCCGCCAATATCCAGAAGGAATTCAACGCCAGGAACAAAGAAATTTGCTGCACGGAAATGAGTAATTGTTTCTACTTCACCGGCATCTACACCAAGAGCTGCCTTAAAAAGAGCCTCGCCGTAACCTGTAGAAACAGCACGACCAATATATACATCATCAGGAAGCTGTGAATATAAATCTTTAAGAACCTTTACAGCAAGTTCAACAGGATTTCCCTGATTATGGGCATAAAAATCCCAGATAATACGACCGTCTTTATCGATAAGACAAGCCTTTGTTGTTGTTGAACCAGAGTCCAAACCAAGGAAAACAGGTCCGTGAGTTTTTTTCAAATCTCCGCGTTTAGCCTTCTGTTCAGAATGGCGAACCTGGAATTCATCAAGTTCAGCCTGATTTTTAAAGAGCGGTTCAAGACGCTGAACTTCAGAAAGTTCTGCGCCAACAAGATTTTTTAGATTTTCGCGGAATTCTTTAATTGTCGGGAATTTAAATGAATTATCATCACCATTAAACTTGCGTTCAGCTCCAAATGCACATCCGGAAGCTACAAAAAGCTGGCTGTCTTCAGGAACAATAATTTCATCATCTTTAAGTTTAAGTGTTTCAACAAAACGTGCTCTAAGCTGATCCAAGAAGTGAAGCGGTCCGCCCAAAAAAGCAACATGACCGCGAATTGGCTTACCACATGCAAGCCCCGAAATTGTCTGTGAAACAACAGCCTGGAAAATAGAAGCTGCAATATCCTCGCGGCGCGCACCTTCATTAATCAACGGCTGAATATCAGTTTTGGCAAATACACCGCAGCGTGCCGCAATCGGGTAAATCTGCTGCATTCCTTTTGCAAGCTCGTTCAAGCCAGAAGCGTCAGTTTCCAGTAAAGCCGCCATCTGATCAATAAATGCACCGGTTCCTCCGGCACACGTACCGTTCATTCGCTGTTCAACGCCGCCTTTAAAATATGTAATTTTTGCGTCTTCACCGCCAAGTTCAATTACAACATCTGTCTGCGGAATAAGTTTTTTAACGGAAGTTGTAGCGGCAATAACTTCCTGAATAAACGGGATGTTAAGCCACTGAGAAACAGAAAGTCCGCCTGAACCAGTTACCTTTGCTGTAATCTGATGATTTTCACCATCGGGAAGCTGCTTCTCAACAAAATCAAGAGCTTTATTTACAACATTTATAATGGTACTGCGGATATCAGCCCTATGACGCTGATAGTCACCGTAAATCAGTTTATCGTTATCATCAATAATTGCAACTTTTACAGTTGTAGATCCAACATCTATTCCAAGCCTTATAGGCAAACTATCTCTATTTTCCATAATCTTTATAATTTTAATGGTAAAAATCTACTTAGTCAAACCGCAGAAGATTTGTTTTATTTCCGAAATAAATTCATTTGTACTGGCATTCAAATCCTTTAAGAATGAATTATCTTCCAGAGCGCCGACAACATTTTCCATTTCGCGGCTGCTTCTGTAAGTCATATTACGGTAATAATCTGTATAATCTTTTTCGCGGCTTAAAAGCGATGCTGTATAAATTTCTTTAGCAACAACTATTACATCGTCCGTAACATCACGATACAAATCAATTGAAAATTCTTCGATTTTGCGTGAATACAGGAATTCCAGAAGATAAAGTGAATAACGAACCTTATACTGACTGTAATAAAATTCACAGACATCATAAAAGTTATGAATGTCCTGCCAGTTTGAAATTTCGCCCTTTTTGATTTTCTCAAAAAGCTCACGAATTCTTGCAGAAGGAATAATCTGACCACCGGCATTTTCCCATTCGGTATAAAGCGGAAGCTCACGGATTTTTTCTATAATTTTAACGGTAAGGCACGGCTGACCAAGAGACTTACAATATTCCATTAAAGTTCGTGTTGCAAAATATTTTACAATTTTACGGTAAGTTTTATAGGCCTGTACAGGTTTGCAAATAACGGCACCGTATTTTTTCTGACATACAGGATCAGAAAGTGTAAAATCGGCATGAGGATTTTGATGAAGAAAATCTTTTGCCATCTGATACATTTTTTTTGAATCAACAACACTTTTAATTGCAGAATTTTTGCTTTTCTTAAAATGATCAGCGGTAAGGCCAATTATACGCTCTATTGCGGCAAGAACTTCCTGCATTGTATCCGGAGCAAGCGGATCAAATTCTATATTTTGAATTTTAACCTGACGTTTATCGCGTTTTTCAAATTTGATTTTATTTCTTGTAATGGCAAACATATCATACATAAACCACCACGCAGGAATAATATGAATTGACTGATCTCCGTTCGAACCCGGACTTACAAGGGCAAAAGGATAAGGAATATCAAGTTCATACTGATAGCTTCCCTTTGAAATTAAATCAAACGAAGCAAAACGAGAATTATGCTTAAAGTCAGAACAAAGTCCCGGCCAGAAACCGCGTTTTGCAAAAATTTCTCCGTCCGGTGAACGACTATTGTGATTACTTCCGATTGTTGCACCAGCCGCAATATTACTCTGCCCCATTACAGTTGTAGCAATAAGGAAAGAAGAATTATGATGCTGCTCGTGGAACGGATAAATAAGGTTATTTAAAACCTCACAGCAGGAAATTGTAGAATTATCCCCAAGAACAGAGTTTAAAAGACGTGCGCCATACTTTACCTGACAGTTTCTGCCAATTACAAAACGAACTGCAATTGCCTGATAAAAAACTTTACTGCCATAGCCAAGAATACCGTTTACCATTTCTACACCTTCGCCAATCTGACTAGGCTCTTCTTCTGAAGACAAAATTGTAATATTTTTAAGCTTAAAGGCACCCTTTATGTACGCACCGCGGCAAATTTTAGAATCCTTTATGATGTTTGTGTTTTTTATGACTACGTCATCTTCTACAATACCAAAAGTGTTTCGTTCCTTAGAAAAATCAGCTTCGGTAATTTCTACAAAACGATTTAACAGCTCTTTGTCATCGCGATAGTGAGACCAGATATAAGCATCGGCGGGAATCATGCTTTCAAAAGGAAGAATTCTGCGACCGTCATTTTCGTTTGCAACACCAATCCATACACGGTGTTCTTCAGGTTCATCCTGCTTTAAAATTCCGTTTCCAAATTTTGAATGGTTTGTACAGCACATTTCCTGAATATTAAAAAGAATTGTGCGTGAGCCGATGCGGTAATTATCAAGATAAGCAACATTGTTCACTGCAAAATCATCAGCAAGTACAACATTGCATAAAGAAGAATTATATATACCGCAGTCAAGGATTAAGTCATGATACGAAAGTTTTTTATTATTCAGTTTTCCCAATACAATAAAGCCCGAGAAAGAAGAATGTCTTATTAAGGAAGGCTCAAATGCACCTTCTTCTGCATCAACATAAAAATTTGACCAGGAAGGATTATCACAATAGTTCAGATTATTTTTGAGAATTTCAATTTCAGAAGCTGTAAGATTTCTCTTTCCAGCCAACAGTTCTTTTGGCACACAAACAGTCTTTGCTTTGCCAGATGATTCAACTTTTACCATACTACACAGTTTACAGCAGAAACCGCCGGTTGTACATTACCCGCGGTTGTGCTACTGACCGAAAACAGGATTTTGTGGTATTATGAAAAAGTGATTTTACGACATAAGTTAGTTTTAGCCGCAATGGCTCTTTTTTTAGGAAGAAATTTTTACGCTTCTCCTGCAAATAAAATTGAACAGTTTACGCTTGAAAACGGAATGGAAGTTTTTCTTCTTGAAAACCCTTCTGATGCGCTTATTCATATTGAATACACCTGCCGCTCTGGCTTTTCTTTTCAGGACAAGGACAACGCTGGCTTTTTTAAGCTTTACACAAAGCTGTTTTCTGCATCATTAAAAAACCATCTTACAGATGCCCAGTGCAACGCAGATTCATCAAGATATTTTATAACGGCAACGGCATCGCAGGCGCAATCAGTTCTTACAGAGCTTTCGGACACAGCATTTAATCCGCAGTTTACAGACGATTTAATTTCGCTGGAACTTTCAAAACTTAAATCAGAAACTTCAACTGCGGCAGAAGATATGGGAACTTTTATTAATTCGGCAATTGATTCCAGAGTTTTTTCTGCAGAGCCCTGGAAGCACGATTCTGGCATTTATCCTGAACTTTTCAAAAAAACAACAGAAAAACAGGCGCGTACAAAAATACGTTATATTTCAGACAGATTTTATACGCCGCAAAACAGCGCAGTTTTTATTCACGGAAACATTAATTCCGAGCATTTTCTTCTTTTGCTTAAAAACACCTTTGGACGTTACAATTCAAGTTTTAAAACCCCTTTTACAAATTCAAAAAAAAACAATCTGGACTCACACAAAAAATTCGTAATTCATAATCCGCAGATTTCTCAAGATTTAATTCAGGTTGTCGTACAATACTGCACGCTGCAGCCGGAACAAGGCGATATTTTTGCAGCCGCTTTTAACAATAACAGTTCAACTTTTAAAAATCAGACACTCGAACTTACAGACTTAAATATTCCCGGCGACGAATACATAAACGTTCAGTCAGCACATAAAAAAGACAACTCAAGGCTTATTTTTCAAACGCTTTTGCAAAAACCGTCCGACAAGAAAAAAGAAAAATCATCTCAAAAAACAGCACAAAAATTTGTAGATTCGGTAAAAGCGGCCGCCGCAAATTTGCAGGACGGAGAAATAAATCTTGCAAAAAATGTAATTTGCGCGCAGACGGACGAAATTGCGGGCACGCCATCACTTTTAATGGAAAATCTTTCGGCATGGTGGGCTCTTGCACCCTACAGCGCTCCAAATTCCGTTTCTGAAAATGCTCAGAACGAAATGCCGGAACTTGTAAAAAGTTTTCTTTTACGAAAACAGCGCATTTATTCAACTGACTGCGCACAGGCAAAGACCTTCTTTAATGAAGAAGAACCTTTTGTTTTTATAATCACAAATTCAAAGGACTATAAAAAATATAAAGCTGACTATGACAAGGCAGGCTATTCAGAAATTACAGTTAAAAACGCCTCTTGGTATGTAAACCAGCTTAATAAAAATATTGACGAACAGTTCAAACCGGATGAAACGCCTTTTTACAATATCACAAAGCTTAAATCTGACGACAACAATTATTTTGATAAAAATTTTCCAAATATAAAAACAACACGAATGAACAACGGAATTCTTCTTGTTACAAAGAAGGATGAAATTACTGATAAAGTAAGTCTTTTAATCTCCATAGCAGGCGGAAAACTTAACAGCGCAAAAGATCACGGCTTTGAAGAAACAATGATA
>Ga0310695_10014366_pt1 | contig 10710 bp, 7 predicted proteins | sample RumenRJG_04DNA_FD_203882 | JGI IMG/M metagenome (GOLD analysis project Ga0310695, IMG submission 203882) | Bovine rumen microbial communities from Lethbridge, Alberta, Canada - RJG_04 (v2) (version 2) | ecosystem: Host-associated > Mammals > Digestive system > Stomach > Rumen | place: Canada... | reverse complement strand
CATTAAATGGAACGGTTCTAAAAGAACCGTTCCTAGGAACGAACCCTTGGTTCGTTCCATTAAATGGAACGAATGTAAAACATTCGTTCCTAGGAAAGGGGCTTTAGCCCCTTTCCATTATTTATCGCTATAGTCCATGCCGGGAACCTCAAATGGATTAATGCTCGGATCGAAGAGGTCTTCTACCTCGTGGGTAGCGGGAACGAAACCGTCCTTGCTCTCTACAGGTGTCTCCTCGATAGTCTTATCGTCGTTATAAGCCTTGACGCTCTCTTCTCTCGCTTTTATCGCTTCTATGTCCGGGCGTCCAAAGTTTGCAAAGTCAGGTCTATACATGAACTCGGAACGGTAATAATATGTATTTCCCTGATTAACGCCCTCTTCTGCGGTAAAGGACTGTATCTGTGCAAACCTATTTGCCTTATACTTTTCAGCATCCTCACGGAACACGAATACAGACTTGAACGGATGACGTTCGAACTTATGCTGTGCTCCTGTTGCCATCTCAAGACCTGCCTTATCGCAAGCCTTTTCAAGGCAGTTTACATATCTGTTGAACTGTGCCTTGGATGCTTCATCGCTTCTTGCCATGAACTTTACCTTATCGGAAACAAGAACATTCTCTGTCTCACCGTCATGCTCATAAGGTTCTTCAATATGGAACTGGGCGGTAAGCATATCCGCTCCGTTCTTTGTAGAGCCTGTCTGATAGAGTGCGTCACCCATTACCATTCCGAAAACATACGGTGCTTTCTTCTCTTCCCATTTGCCATCGGGAGTCTTGGAACGTCCTGTTCCCTGCTCTGTTACCTCAATTCTGCAATTGCCTGTACCGAAAGCCTTTGCGGTCATCTCCATGTTTCCACCCTCTGTGGGAATGCCGTGTCCGAGAGCACAGAAGTCCATGCCCTTTTCAACGCCGTCTGCTCCGCCTGCCTTTGTAACATCGCACTCTATGGTGCGCTGTACGTCAGCCCATTTGCCATCAGCCTGCTTCATGTTTTCAGTTACGGTAAGGGTAACGACGTTATCCTTTACCTCCTTGACTGTTCCTGCAACAGCCATAAGTCCATACTCGTTGAGTCCTGTCATACAATAGTTCATACTTTTTTCCTTTCATTTGCGGGGAGACTTCTTCTATCTCCCAAAATCTCATTACATTGTTTTTATGGTTAAAATTAATTTCAGACAGCAGGATTTTTTAATATTTTTTTATTTTCTGAATCTTTGCCTTGCAAAGATTCAGAGTTAAAGCTCGTAGAGCGAACGTTTTTCATCTCATCACTGGGTGCAGTATTTTGTGATGACGATCGGAAATTCTTTATGCAGTGCTTCCTGTGATGTATTACGAAGTTTTCTTCCTGCCGTACCGTCCGACACCACTATGCCGTACTTATCGCACATGGCTTCGATCACGACATATTTCTGCGTAGCTTCGTTCCAACCCGCAACATAGACTGTATGCACACCGGGATTGACAAGTACCGAACCTGCGGGTAGTCTGTCGTTTTCTCCCCATGTCTGACCAAGACCTGCGAGAGACCTTGTATCATATCTTCCTGAACCCATATATCCCTGATGTCGCCAGATACACGATATGAAACCGGAACAATCCGCTGCACTTTCATTGGACGCTCCCCAGACATAAGGCTGTCCTACACGGCCGAGAGCGTATGCTGTCATCGACTGAACACCCGGCGGTATCTGTCCTCCAAGCTGTGAGTTTATGCCCGATATATCAGCCTGTGACATACCTGCCATCATTTTGTTTATCTGTGCGTCTGAAAATCCGCCATTCACGTTGCCCTGACTTATCTTGACATCGAATTCTTTCCAGTAGTCAGTACCATCTTTGTAGCCTTTAGATCTGTCGCCTGCGATGTCGCACGCCATACTGACAAAAGTATTGACATCTGATTTTCTCGTTTTGGTGTCCTCATCCATTTCGGGGTGATTTGCATCAAGCCATGACTTTCTGTCGGACTGGTCGTACCACGGTGAGTCGAGGGAATATGCCTCTTTGTTCCAGAACACGCATCCGCCTTCGTAAGACACATCCTTATCGGGGTCTTTATCCTCTTCATCAACGGCAGGGAAAGAGAGCTTATAAGACTTGTTGTCATTTCCCGGATTGAACCCTTTACCAAACACGGCTTCAAGCTGTTTCTTGTGCTTCTTGAATATACCGCCCGACTTGCTTTCGGGAAGTGTGTCACCTGTTTTCCAGTTGTCTGACTTTATAAGGTTCTGAATGTCCTGCACATAAAAGATGTCCATCTGCGGAATGATACGTCCGCCGTCTCTTCCACCATCCTGCCATGTGACGGTCACTCTGCCTCTCTTATGTGCTTCGTTTGGCAGACTGATGGGACTTCCGTCAGCCATCGTAAAAGTGTTCGAGTTCTTATCCCATTTAAGGTCGGATCCCGATATGGCGATCGATTTCTCGTCAGACCATGTATCAGTCCATTCAAGACTTTTGTTTGTTGTACTACCCAATGAGAAGGCACCGCATCCGTCGGCTTTTATGATGTTTTTCGCATCACCTGACATTGAAGTAGAGTCTGTTTTTCCGCTTGCCACATCACTTGCGTTCGCACTTGTATAGTGGTAGTTGGTATGAGCGTCAAAGTTTTTGCTTGCCTTCTTCTGGGCAACAAGTCCTATCTTTACAGGGATGTAGTTACTGCCGTCCTGAATTACGACTATATCTCCCGACTTTATTCCGCTCCATGATGTTTCGTTCATAGGAACACGGAAGAAATGGTCTCCGTTTTTATTGTCTTCTGACTGTATAGATGACAAAGATACGCTATGAGCACTGCTCTTTAACTGTGCAGATACAGTCTCGGTTTTTTCCACCTGATTTTGTTTTTCCGTTGTTACTACCGCATTCAATATCTTGGGATTACCAACGCTTATTGAACTCGGAGACGTGCCGTCACCATTGTTGCCGTAGTTATTCTTCGACCATGTGATGTTCGCAGGGTTTCTCTGCACATTTCCGCTTGCATCCTTGTACCAAATGTTGTCGCACGCTTCCCTTGTGCTGTCATCAAGTTCACCATAGTTCGTGTAGATATAGCTGTACTGATTACCCTCGTCATCTTTGAGACCACCTTGAGAGTTATGCGAATATATACTGTCTTCCGAATCATTGTTGTATGCGGGATTGACAACTATCTGATGGTTCAGACCTGTCGTACCGCCATGATTTTTTGCAAGACCTTTGATATAGTCGTTCTTCTCATCTCCAACCCAGAGAGCCGTCATATAGAGAGCCATGTTCGTGATGGTGTCGCTTGTCGTTTCGTCATCTTTTGCAAGCGATGTTCCCATGAACCTGACTCTTGCCATCGTAAGTGCCTGCAAGGTGTCTGATATATCGGATGAACTCTCACCGTACTCATTCGTTATGGAACGTACATTTGCTTTATCCACCGTGACCGTACCTGTACCGAGATAGCCCGAATATTTCTGTGCTATACTGTCAGCCTGCCCCTCCGCAGCTTTCTTTGCGGAGTCAGAGTAATAGTCAAGGTAGCTTTTCTGATAGTCCTGTAATGCCGTAACGGTCGCCTGATAGTAGTTCGGAGCGAGTTCGTCTTCGTTCTTGGGATTGCCCTTTGTAGCATCGGATCCGCCCACCATGATGCAGATAAGACATATCACTACTGCGATTATGACGACCAGAAAAAGAATGATAAAGAGAGGCAGTAAAGCTATGAGTAATTTCTTCAGGAGTTCTCCTATTGCCTTTTTCGCAACATCCAATTTGAGTTTTTTGGCAACATTTGCCCTTATCCTTCTCCCTAACTGTCTGAGCCTGTATCTGGGACTGTACTTCCTGTAGAACCGGGCAAGCCTGTTGTTATGCATCTTGTTCTGTAATCCGGCAAGATATCCCTCAAATCTGTTATCTTTGTCAGAGTTCCTTCCTTTTCTCGAACTTATCCTTGACGAGGACTCCTTTTTCTTCTTTCTTTTCTCTTCCCGCACATTAAGCCCATCAAGCTTTTTCTTTGCCTTTTCGGCTTCCTTGGTGTTCGTCTTGGCTTTTTCCGTCAGGGACTTTCGGGTGGTAGAAATCCTTGCATCCCGCATGGACTCTTTGATGTCGTTACGCTTGTTATTAAGTATTCGCTCTTCGGCATGAACGCTCTGTAATCCCTTTGCACCTGCCATGTCGGCAAATTGTCTGTTTCGTAAGGCAGCGTGATGTTCGTGATGTATCTTCGCAAGCTGTTCGGCGTTCTTCTTATTGCGTTCAAGAACTTCCCTGTAATTCCCCTTGCCCTTTTCATCAAGGAGTGCGGTATGGTTCTTTTTATTGATGTTCTTTATGCTCTGCTTGTCTTTTGCTATCCCCTTTTCAAGAGAGTCAAGCTGTCTTTTTTCTTTGTCGGTAAGGACACCTTTACTGCGAAGTTTGTCCAGTTCGTCTTTCTTTCCCTGAATGCTCTCCCGGAGGTCGCTTCTCTTTTCTTCCCTCTTGTCAAAGTTCTTAAGACGCTGATCGGCGACCGCAGAACGCATAAGGTCGTGTGCCGATTGTGCCGTTTCAAGCTTTCGCCTTGCGGAACTTATCTTCCGACGGCGATCGACCATCTCCTGTCCGACAAAGTTATCGCCCCCGTCCTGTGTCCGCTCGATCACGGCACGTCTGGCTTCATATCTCCTGCCACTTCTGTTTTTGACTCTGTGAGTGCTTGAAAGACTTGTCTCCTCTCCCTTTTCCTTTGCATACTGCCGTCCAAGGTCGGAAATTCCCTGCAACACGGGGTTCAGAGCATATGCGTCATTACACACTCCCCTGTTTTCAGTATTCAGGATAGATTTTGCATTCCCCTTTATTATCTCGACATCGGAGTCAGCAAGAAGTGCCTTGTCAACTATGCCATTTTGTGACATATACTCGGTCTCGGCACGCTCATACGCTTCTTTCTTGGTGATCGCCGGACGAACCATATCACGAAGCAGTTTGTTGCCGTCAAAGGAATCTGATAAGTCGCTGTCATTTAATTCAGGGTGAGTTCTTTTCTGATATGCCTTTGTCTCCGCTTCGATCCGCTCCCAGATCCTTGCACCCTGTGTCCTCTGGTCATTGAACCGCTGAATGTCACGACCGTGCTGATTCATAATGTCCATCTGACGGTCGGAAAACTTTATCGTGGTAATGCCGTTGTTTTTGGTATAATCAACGGCTGCCTTGTACCCGTCAGAAGACGACAGATTTCTCTTGTCCGTAAGATAACCTACGCCTGATGACCTGTCGTTCGTTGCCCATTGAGACATCACGACCGCAGATGACATCGTTGCCTGTTCTGCCTTTGTGAGACTACTGACGTCAAGAATGCCGTTGTTCTGCTGTATCTCCTGTCTGTGTCGGAATGCGATGTCCGCCTGTTCGCTCGTCATCATGTTGGCTTCACTTGCAGGAGCTTGCCCGTTTGCAAAGGAGCGGAATGACGCACTGTTGAATCCGCAGGTGTCCTCCATATCCTTTGCTTCAGGGTGGTACATCTTCTTCATCTCGTCATAGACGTTGTTCCCTAAAGATTCCTGCTCTTTGATGAAGTCTGTAGCATACTGTCTCTCATCCTCACCACGGTTATATACATCACTGTTAAAAGTGAACTGATTACCAAACGTAGTAAGATTAAATATTTCCTGAAATCCTGATCCTACAAGAGAACCATCGTTTGAACCCTTTAACTGACGGTTACCATCAGGATCTATTTCCTCATGTTTCTCTCCCAGATCTCCAAGGTTACGATCCATGTAGGACTCTCCTAACATGGATGCACCATTACTTACCATCTGACCATCTAATAAACTTTTATCCTTGTCTGCCATGTTAAACACCTTTCACCTGAAATTTGTTTCTGACAGTTTTATGAATAAAACGTAAAAGATAAAAATTCTGACTTAACAGGCTGAATGACATAATTACCTGATGGATAGGATGTATGGGAAAGGGGTAGGAAAGTGTTTGACAGGGTTTAGAGGATAGGGTAGATGGAAGATAGTGTGCTTGAATGGATTGGGTGGATTGAAGATGGGGTGTATAGGGAGAGTGGAAGTATGGGTATGAAAAGCATGAGAGAATGCGGGTTTGAATTGGTACATATAGAAAACTCACTTTTTGCACAAAATTTCCGAAACTTTTTTCGTAAATCGTATGAACAACTTGTGAATAATTCAGACAGTATGCGAAGTATGGCTTACCTATAAAGCTTGTTAGTGATTTACCATTTATTACGTTTGTTACCGACTTTCTGCATTTGTATTTCTTGCTTTACTTATCTCACTTCCTATCAAATTGAGATGTCCTATTAGCATAATGCAAACTATCTGAACTGCTCACTTTACCTGATTATCCCAAATCCCCCAAAATTCCTTAAACACCTAAATTACCTAACAAGCTAGTAATATATGTTTCTCTTACGACTTGCGTTATCTCCATTCTACATTCTCTATGTGGTACACTCTTCTCCTATTGCATACCCATTCCCTCTTTGCATTCTGCTTTACTCATATCACATAGCACATTCAACCTAGGTTTAATACCTTGGCAACATTGTTTGCACTTTCAACCTGTTCGTCACAAACGTGATAAACAATACGAATGAGATAAACAATGCGAACGAGATGAAAAGTACGAATAAGATGAATAACATGAGCAACGTGAACATGATGAATATGATTACCTGCATTACAAATCTACCGCATACATGTGATACGGTAATGGCAGAACGCGGAGTCAAAGTGACCTATACGTTCAGGATAGCTTGTGCAAAAAATGCGTATTTGATAAATCCTGACAAAAGTAATGACAAAACAAACTGTATTTTTGGTGAAAAATAAATTAGTCACTATGATAAGATAGAACACACAAGAATTGAGAAAGCGGGGTGACATGAATGATAAAAATAATGATAGCCAACCAAAAGGGCGGAGTTGCAAAGACGACAACGACCATCGAGCTTGCGTACAATCTGAATAAGCGTGGGTATCGTGTGCTTGTCGTTGATTTCGATCCGTCCATGAACATTACGAATTATGCCAACGATTACGAAAAGGGAATGCCGACCGTAAAGAATGTTCTGGATGAGGACACGCCGATAGGAGATGCCGTGCGTCACGGTGACTTCTTTGACATACTGCCGGGCGATGCGAAAATGAGTGACGCTGCGAAGATCTATACAGACCCGAACGATTACTTCAGACTGTCAGACGCACTGAATGAAACAGACGATTATGACTTTACGCTCATTGACAGTCCTGCTCAAAGGTCAGTCATCTACTACATGGAATATCTGGCATCCGACTATATCCTTGCCGTAACGAACCCTGATCAGGATGGAATAAACGGCATAGTGGAAATGAACAAGGATGTGAGGGTGTTCCAAAGGCACTATAAGGACTGCGGGATAAAGTTCTTGGGATCGCTTCTTACCATAGCAAAACCCAATACTAATCTTACCAAGGTAATGTATGAGCAGTTGAATGACCTGTCGAAAGACCTCGACTGCCGACCATTCAAACAGATAATCACGAACACGAACAGGTTTGGTGAGATAAAGGCGATGGCGACATTTGTTGAGGAATATCTTCCCGAAAAGGATCCGATAACAAAGTTTTACGGAAACGTAGCGGGAGAGATACTGGAAAGGATAGGGGAATGATGAAAGGTAATCCGAAAGATACACTTGCTGCCAAGGTCAAAAACAACGCAAGCAGGGCGAAAATAGAACTCGAAGCGGATGACACTCCCGCTTCTGACATCTTCCACAAGACCAACGACATATCGTTGCAGAAAAGCAACGACATGTCGTTGCAAAAAACCAACAATATGTCGTTGCACAACGAAAGCAAAAAGTCAGAGACTGAAGACAAATCTCTTCCGCATGAAAGGCGGTCTAACGGAAAGACGAAAGACGGAGAGACGCAGTATGTTTATCAGCTTCGAATATCCGAGAAGAACAGATTTTGGTTAAACACCTATGCGGTCAGGAACGATAAGACGGTCTATCAGGTGGTTCAGGATGTGATACACGAAATGACACCCGTGCTGAACAGCGAGAAAACAATGCTCACCATAGATGACTATAAACCGCTTCATGGCGGTAAACAGCTCACGATCTATCTGACGGAAGCAGAAATAAATGCGATAAAGGATGGGGCAAAGAAAAAGGGACTGAAACTTATCCGCTATGTCGATAAGCTCCTGAATATGTATAGGGCGAAATATGATGGGGAATGGGATAAAATAGCATACTTCGAGTCTGATAATAAGGATTGACGGCACTTTAACGAACTAACGAAATGTTTTCGGAAATCTTGTGCAAAAAGTGAGTTTTCTATATGTACCAATTCAAAACCGCATTTTTTCAGACTCGTTTCTACACCTGTGCCTACACCATGTTTCCCCATCCACTCTACAAGCTCGTTTTAACCCTAACCAAGGGAACAGCTACCAAAGAGTCCTCTAACCTGTCCTTCAACCTATCCTTAAACTTTGTCTCAAACTCTATTTCAAACTTTGTTTCAAGTTCTACTTAAACCTTGTTTCAAACTTTGTAACAAACCCTGTAGCAAACTCTTGTAACAAACTCTTGTAATTTCACAAAAACGTGGTATATTCAATGCGTCACAAATTCCTTTGCTTTGGTTATTGGAGTTTGACTTGACACTCCGTCAGAAACGCTCTCTGCTAGAACTCACAGGGAGCGTTTTTTCATACAGGGAAAATTTGTTCAGTTTGGTATTGCATTTTTCAGAAGTTTGCAGTATCAATAGTTTACGAGCAACACCTATACCCCGCGGGTGTTGCACCAATCCTTCTCAATATGTTGATGAATAGCTAGTACGAATGAGAGACGTTCAAATCGAACGTCTCTTTTTCGTTACGCAAAAAATTTTCATTTTTTTTCAAAAAGTTTGTAAGTGCATTAGCTTTTTAACCATAAAAATTGCGAAGAGCTAAATTTAGAACCACAGGAAAGGAATGTAAATGGGAACACAGGCATTTAAGACACAATCAGGAGTATTTGATGTGACGTTCCCCTCTGCCGGGGAGAACAAGACAGTAATAGCGATAGACGGCGGGTACAGTGCGGTAAAGGCTATCGGAGAACGCAAGGGGTGCATTTTTCCATCCTACGCAAAAGAGATACCTGAAACGTCAAAGATCGTTGGCAATCTCGCACATGACGCTATTCTTTTGAGAGACAACATTACCCATAAGCTCTGGGCGGTAGGCTCTCTTGCCGAGGAGATGATCGACAGGAAAGATCTTGATGAGACGACTGATGAATATCTCTACCAGAGATATCGTTATCAGACCGAACTTTTCCGTACGATCATATCCGCAGGACTTGGCATCTGCCTTGAGGGAACAGACCCCGAGAACGAAGTCTATGTGCAGACGGGACTGCCGTCAGCGTATGCGAGGGCAGACAAAGATGAGCTGCTCTGCTCCCTGTCAGGCGAATACAACTTTGACATTAAGGTCGGAAATTCAGTTTATCGGCACATTGAACTAAACGTACCGAAAGAACATATTTCCGTAATTGAACAGCCGCAGGGAACACTGTTCTCGACCGTATTCGATAAAGATGGAGAGCAGATAAATAACAGGGTGAAGATACTGTCGAGTTCTGCTATCGTTTATGACATCGGCTTCAATACGGAAGATGAGTTTGTCATCCGAAACGGCGTAAATTCCGTTCACAAAACTTATCTTGATACAGGTATGAAAACTGTATTTCAGAAAACGATCGACAACCTGAACAGGGAATACGGCACGGACTTCAAAGTTTTTGAATTTCAGAAGTTCCTTGAAAAGGGTTCAGTCCGTTACTTTGACAGAAAGACTCATTCCACCAAAGAGATACCGTTTGAGAAAGAACTGCGGAAGAACAATGAGCTGATATGTAATAAATCCGTTGAGAGACTCATGACGGAGTTCGATGACCTTTTGAACTACAGGTATCTTATCGTAACAGGCGGTACAGGTGAGTCAAGGTTTGCACAAATCAAAGATATGCTTTCAGGAATACATGGACTTACAGTCCTTGCCGGGAATGAGAACGATACGAGCCTTCCGTTCAGCTTTTCCAATTGCAGAGGGTACTATATGTACCGCTATCAGATGATAAAAAGAGGTAAGTAATGGCTAGCTTTCGTTTGAGCTTAAACATAACGGAGGACTGGGATCTGATATGCCTGTTCCATAATTTGAGAAGTCCCACGTCGACAGCCTTGTGCCGTAATGTTTTGGACGCATATTTGTCAGGACAGCCTGTACAAATGCCGGTCGTTGACCTTGAGGCAAGAGTGCCGAAAGATGCAAAGAGGATTTATTGGATAACTCTTACTGATGAGCAGACCGAATTCCTGTCCTCCTTTGACGCAAGACGGCGTTCATCAGTTGTGCGTCTTTTGCTTCGAAGGGGATTGTGGGAATACTGCCTGAAACTTTTAGGAACGGTTGAAACAGTTGCCCCTGAAGATGAAGTCAAGCACCACACCAAAAAGACAGACGTTTGTTCTACGAACTTTAACTCTGAACCTTTACAGAGCAAAGGTTCAGATGACAAACTGTTGCGTCAGAAACCTGCCCAAAACGACACGACTATGCAAAAACCTGCTCCATTTGATGAAACAAAACGTGAACAGGAAACTACGTCAGTGAGTGGAACGAAT
>Ga0310695_10014365_pt1 | contig 10710 bp, 6 predicted proteins | sample RumenRJG_04DNA_FD_203882 | JGI IMG/M metagenome (GOLD analysis project Ga0310695, IMG submission 203882) | Bovine rumen microbial communities from Lethbridge, Alberta, Canada - RJG_04 (v2) (version 2) | ecosystem: Host-associated > Mammals > Digestive system > Stomach > Rumen | place: Canada... | reverse complement strand
CGGGGCAAATGTGATGGGCAATCAACTCGCTATCGGCCGACACGACCAAGTCTAACTCGATGCAGGTGGCACCATGGGCCACAGCTTGCTCGATGGCTTCGAGACTGTTGGTGTAGTGCAGCGAGTCAATCATGCCCCCACCATGGGCGATGTACTCATGGCGGGGAACCTGTGGCTCGTTGTCGCGCACATAGCAGACCATGGCTACAACCAGAGCCGCGGCCATGGTCAATGCCGAAGTGCTAAATTTAATGCGTTTTTTCATTCAGCGTCAGTCGCTGAGCATTTTCTCCATCGAGCCGCGTGGCAGGCCTTTGAACGTGCCAATGTTGGTTACCATCTCGCTGGCCGTCAGACGCGAGACTTGCAGGTCGCTGTAGTCGCTCACCATACTCAGGAATTGCTTCTTCATGCCCGGCACAGCCTTCTCGATCTCCTGTTTCATCACGTGGTTCATCTTGTCGGCCAGGTTCTTGTTCGATGCCTTCATGTCCACGTCGTCATAGAACTGCGCCATGCCGGTGGCAATCTTCATGTGCAACCTTTTGCCGTCGTAGGTGTAGGTGCCCGGTGCAATCATGGCCAGCATCACTGTGCCGCGCTCAATCTCCTGATCCATGAACATGAGCATGGTGCATGTGCCGTCATCATCAAAACTTGTCATGATTGTCACTGTGGCTCCCTTGAAAGCCTCGGTCTCGGCCGCCCACTCGTGGCTTGTGAGCGATTGTGCTCCTGCGGTCACTATGACCACGATGGCCATCATCAATGCAAATAATCTTGTTTTCATACGCTTGATACCTATTTAACTATCTAGCTGCAAAGGTAGTAAAATGTGGTGATTTGACCAAATTAATAACTATTTTTTGGAGAACAGTTTATCATCATGCCAAAGCAAAAGTTAAGAAATGGTGGGCAGGTCGGTGATGAGGCGCAGGATGTCGAGTGCCTGGGTGACGGTGGTGACCTGCTCGATGCTGAACGAGCGGCGGCCGCCCTTGTCACGTATGTGGCAACGGCGCGGGTTGGCCTGCAAGTACTGCAGCATGCGGCCGAATGCCGGTGACTGGTAGTAGGCCACATTCTCCTCGCCCACAAAGTAAGTGTACATCATGCCGCCCTTGAGGGCTATCTTCTCAATGCCCAACCGGCGCGCATAGCGACGCAACGGCACGATGCGAATCAGTTCCTGAGCCATGGCCGGGATGGGGCCAAAGCGGTCGACCAGGCGCGACTCGAAGCCCTGTACCTGCATGTCGGTCTCCATTGCGTCAAGTTCGCGATAGAGTGTGATGCGCTCGTTCTCCTGCGGCACGTAGGTGGCTGGGAACATGAGCTCGAGGTCGGTGTCGATGGTACAGTCATTGACAAACTCTTGATTGTCGCCGCCGGCGGCTTGGGCCTCGTCGGCAAACTCCTCGGCAAACTCCTCGGTGCGCAGCTCGAGCACGGCCTCTTTGAGAATCTTCTGATAGGTCTCATAGCCCAAATCGGCGATGAATCCGCTCTGCTCGGCGCCCAGCAGGTTGCCCGCGCCGCGGATGTCGAGGTCCTGCATGGCGATGTGGATACCCGAGCCGAGGTCGCTGAAACTCTCGATGGCCTGCAGACGCCGCCGAGCCACGGTGGTGAGCGGTCGGCCGGGAGGTACCAGCAAGTAACAGAATGCCTTGCGGCTGCTGCGCCCCACACGGCCACGCAACTGGTGCAGGTCGCTCAGGCCGTAGTTCTGTGCATTGTTGATGATGATGGTGTTGACGTTGGGCATGTCGATGCCGCTCTCGATGATGGTGGTCGAGAGGAGCACATCGTAGTCATGATTGGCAAAGTCGATGATGGTCTGCTCCATCTGTTCGGGCGGCATCTGCCCATGGGCCACCACTACGCGAGCGTCGGGCACGACGCGTTTGACCATGTCTCGGAGGTTGTAGAGTTGCTCGATGCGGTTGTTGACAAAGAATACCTGTCCGTTGCGTGAGAGCTCGAAGTTGATGGCCTCGGCCAAGACGTCATCGTCCAGCGTGCCCAGGGTGGTGAGAATGGGGTAGCGGTTGGCGGGTGGGGTGTTGATGGCACTCAGGTCGCGAGCTCCCATCAGCGAGAACTGCAGCGTGCGGGGGATGGGCGTAGCACTCATCGTCAGGGTGTCGACGTTGACTTTGAGCTGCTTGAGCTTCTCCTTGGTGGCCACGCCGAACTTCTGTTCCTCGTCGATGACCAGCAGGCCCAGGTCGTGGAACTGGACCGTCTTGCCGATGAGCTTGTGTGTGCCGATGATGATGTCAATCTTGCCTGCCGCCAGGTCGGCTAGCAGTTGTTTGACATCCTTGGGCTTGCGGGCGCGGCTCAGGTAGTCGACACGCACCGGGAAGTCCTTGAGCCGCTCGCTGAACGTGTTGTAGTGCTGGAAGGCCAGCACTGTGGTGGGCACCAGCACGGCGGTCTGCTTGCCATCGACTGCAGCCTTGAACGCGGCACGGATGGCTACCTCGGTCTTGCCGAAGCCCACGTCGCCGCACACGAGGCGATCCATGGGTTTGGCGCTCTCCATGTCGGCCTTGACGGCTTGTGTGGCCTTGAGCTGGTCGGGCGTGTCCTCGTAGATGAACGATGCCTCAAGCTCCTGCTGCAGGTAGCCGTCGGGCGAGAAGGCGTGGCCCTGCTCCTTGCGTCGCTGGGCATAGAGCTTGATGAGGTCGCGGGCGATGTCCTTGAGACGACTCTTGGTGCGCGACTTGATCTTGTTCCATGTGCCGCTGCCCAGCTTGTGTAGGCGCGGCTCTGTGCCTTCCTTGCCCCGATATTTCGAGAGCTTGTGCAGCGAGTGGATTGACACGAAGATGGTGTCGCCATTGAGATAGGTGAGCTTGATCATCTCCTGCATCTTGCCATTGACTGCTGTGCGCAGCAGGCCGCCAAACTTGCCGATGCCGTGATCCTCGTGCACGATGTAGTCGCCCACCTCAATCTGGTTCAGCTCTTTGAGCGACAGGGCTAGCTTGCCTGAGCGGGCGCGGTCGCTCTTGAGGTTATACTTGTGGAAGCGGTCGAAAATCTGGTGGTCGGTGAACACACACAACTTGAGGTCGTCGTCGACAAATCCCTCATGCAACGTGCGCAGGCAGGGCTCAAAGCGGATGTCGTCTTTGCGGTCGTCGAAGATGGCGCGCAATCGGGCTATCTGCTTCTCGTTGTCGCTCAAGATCAATATCTTGTAGCCGCGTGACAGAAAATCCTTGAACGACTTGCTGATCAGGTCGAAGTTCTTGTGGTAGATGCCCTGCGGTGAGCAATGCAACGTCAGGCGCGCGTCGCTCTTGAGGGCACTCTCGCCGTAGCTGAAGTCGATGCGCCGCATCGAGTGCAGCATGGCAGTGAAGTGGTCCACGTCCACCACCTGGTCCATAGCGCCCTGGTCGCCCTCTTGCGCGATGACGGCACTGGTCGACATGCCCTCGTCGGCAATCTGGCGCACACGGCTCTCAAGCCACTGTGCGTCACGGCAGATGAGCATGGTCTCGGGCTGGATGTAGTCGAGCAACGATGTACCTGAGGCGCTCTGGCTGCCGTTGCCTGCAAGGATGCCGATGCTCTTGACACGCTGCTCGCTGAGCTGCGTCTCGACGTTGAACGTGCGGATAGAGTCAATCTCGTCGCCGAAGAAGTCGACGCGATAAGGCAGCTCGTTGCTGTAGCTGTACACGTCGAGGATGGAGCCGCGCACCGAGAACTGTCCCGGTTCGTAGACATAGTCGACCTGTGTGAAACCCAGCTCGCGCAAGCGTTGTGCGGTCTCGACCTGGTCGACTGTCTGACCCACGGCCAGCTCAACCGTGGTCTGTTCGATGGTCTGGCGCGAGGCCACGCGTTCGGCCAGTGCCTCGGGATAGCTCACCACCCACCGCAGCACCGGGCTGGCATACCACTGGTTGAGCACCTCGGTGCGCAGGATGCCATTGGGTGCGTCCACTTGGCCATACTTGATGTCGCGCTTATATCCGCTGGGAAAGATGAGCGCTTGGCTCTCGTCGGTGAGTTGCACCAGGTCGTTGTAGATATAGCCTGCCTCGTCCAGGTCATTGGCTACGATGAGGTAGGGCTGCTTGCGGCGTGGCAGACGCGAGAACAGCACCGACGAGGCCGAGCCGGCCAATCCGTCGATGACCATCGTGCCGCGCCGCCGGCCGTCCAGCAGCTGGCGCAGTGCCTCTTGCCGCGCGGGCCCGCAAAATAGGTCACATAGTTGCTTGATTTCCACTAATTCCGAATTTTGGGGCAAAATTAGTGTTTTTCGGCGACATGGGTCAAAATTAATTTGTAAATTTGCACCCGATGAAATGGATGCGACATATCATGTGGATACTCTTCTTGGGCTTTGTGGCTCTGGTGGCGTGCAACTCTAGCGGCGGCCAGCGGTCGAAGCGTGATGTGCCGCCCAAGCGAGAGGGCGCACTCATCGACGGCATCGACGTGTCGAGCCATCAAGGTGAAATCAACTGGGAGAAGGTTACTGCCAATGACGACATACGCTTTGCCTACATCAAAGCCACCGAGGGTGAGACCTACCAGTCGCCGCACTATGTTGACAATGTCACTCAGGCTCAAGACAACGGATTGCTCGTGGGCAGCTACCACTACTTGTCGACCACATCGCCCATACGCCAGCAGTATGCCAACTTTGTCCGTGCTATGGGCGCAGTCAGACAAGACCTCATCCCCATGATTGACGTCGAGGAGCGTGGACAGTGGTCACGCAACCAGCTCATCGACAGCTTGTCGCTCATGGCTCAGATGCTGGAGCAGCACTTTGGGTGCCGGCCCATGATCTACTCGACCATGGAATTCTATAACCTCAACCTCTCGCCACAGTTCAACAAATATCCCCTTTACATAGGCCGTTACTCTAATTCGGCGCCCGACATCAGCTGGGAAGGGAACTACACCATCTGGCAGTTTAGCGAGGACGGAATCATGGCTGGCATCAACGTCTATGTCGACATGTGTCGTTTCCACCCCGACCACGACCTGTCCGAGCTGCTATTGTAGCTCAGGCACACTTGTCTGAACAGATTTTCTGATTCCGATCGTCACCGAATGGGTTTGAGAACGATATAGCTATAACATACAAATGATATGAGAAAAACGACTGCAACCATGCTGCTGGCGGGTTTGATGGCCGCCGCGGCAGTCAATAGCGAGGCTGGCGAGGCACGACTGATGCGCTTCCCGGCAACCAATGGCAGCGAGGTCACCTTCAGCTATGCTGGCGACCTCTACCGTGTGTCAATCCATGGGGGCGTGGCACAGCGCCTGACGTCGCACGACGGCTATGAGGCCTTTGCCCGCTACAGCCCCGATGGCCGTCAACTGGCGTTCACTGGCCAGTATGACGGCAATACCGAGGTCTATGTGATGTCCAGCGAGGGCGGCACGCCGCGGCGCGTGACCTACACCGCTAGCAACCCGCGCGATGACTGGGGCGACCGAATGGGGCCCAACAACATTGCCATGACTTGGACTCCTGATGGCAGCGGCATCATCTATCGCAACCGCATCAGCGACAGCTTCGACGGCCAACTGTGGTGTGCCCCAGTGGCCGGTGGCATGTCGCAGCAGTTGCCGCTGCCCGAGGGCGGCTTCTGCAGCTATAGCCCCGACGGGAAGAAGCTGGCCTACAACCGCGTCATGCGCGAGTTCCGCACGTGGAAGTACTACCGCGGCGGCATGGCCGACGACATCTGGATTTGGGACACGCAGGCCCAACGGGTGACCAATGTGACCAACAATGTGGGGCAAGACATCATCCCGATGTGGATAGGCGATGAAATCTACTACATCAGCGACCGCGATAAGACGATGAACATCTTTGTCTATAACACCGTGACAGGCGCCACCAGCAAGGTCACCAACTACACTGACTACGACGTGAAGTTCCCAAGTTGTGGTGGCGGGCTCATCGTGTTTGAGAAGGGCGGTTACCTCTATAAACTAGACCCCGCGACCAAGCAGGTGAACCAAATCAACGTCGAGCTGAATGACGAAGGCGGCTGGGCGCGCACCGCTTTGCGCCCCGTCAAGGACTTTGTCACTGCCGCCCTGCTGGCTCCGGATGGTAACCGCATGGTGGTCACAGCCCGTGGCGAGGTGTTCGACTTACCGGTCAAGAAGGGTGTGACGCGCAACCTGACGCACACTCCCGGTGCCCATGAGCGTGAGGCCAAATGGAGCCCCGACGGCAAGTGGATTGCCTATATCAGCGACCAGACCGGTGAGACTGAGTTGTGGATGCGTCCCGCCGAGGGTGGCGATGCCATCCAGCTCACCCGCGACAATGACACGTATATCCGCGACTTTGCGTGGAACCCCAAGGGCGCAAGCATTGTTTATACCGACCGTGAGAACCGCATCGTGCTGGTCGACGTGGCTGCCAAGAGCAAGGTCACGCTGGTGCAGGACAGCATCGGTGAGTTCCCCACGCCCTCGTTCTCGCCCGATGGCCGCTGGCTGGCCTACAGCCAAACGACCCCCAACGAGTTGAGCGTGATCTACCTCTACGACATTGCCGCCCGCAAGGCTCATCAGGTGACCGAGAACTGGTATGACAGCAACTCGCCTGTGTTCAGCAGCGATGGCAAGTATCTGATTTTTGCATCGGGGCGCGATTTCAACCCCATCTACAGCAGCGTCGAGTGGAACTTTGCCTATCGCAACATGGAGGGCATCTATCTGATGATGCTGGCCCAGGACACTCCGTCGCCCTTCCTGCCCACCGACGACCAGGTGACCACGGGCAAGGACGAGCAGAAGTCGGCCGATGCTCCTGCTGACAAGAAGAATGCCAAGGGCAAGAAGGCCGATGCAACTCCGGCCATGAAGGTCGACCTGGACGGCATTGAACACCGCGTGGTCAAGCTGCCGATCAACGGTGGCAACTATGGCGCATTTGCCAGCGACGGCCAGCATGTGTGGTACTATGGTGGTGGCGGCACGCACGTCTACGACCTCAAGGAGCAGAAAGACGAACTTATCGCCGCTGGTGCCATGATGCAGCCCTCGGCCGACATGAAGCGGGCCGTGTGGTTCAAGAGCGGTGAGGTCTATGTCACCGACCTCACCCCGCGCAAGACCGAACTCACTGAGGCTGTAAACCTCAATGACATGATGGCCGACGTGGACTACGAGCAGGAGTGGAAGCAAATCTTCAACGAGGCATGGCGAGCCTATCGCGACGGCTTCTACCTCAAGAATATGCATGGTGTGGACTGGAATGCCATTCACGACAAGTATGCCGCGCTGCTGCCATGGGTCAAGAATCGTTTGGACCTGACCTATGTCATCGGTGGCATGATTGGTGAGTTGGCCTGCGGCCACGCCTATGTCGACGGCGGTGACCACATTACCCCCGACCAGCAGTGCATCGGCATGCTGGGTGCACAGCTCGAGCGTGACGGCAAGGCCTATCGCATCAAGCACATCCTCAAGGGGGCTCCAGAACGCAGTGAGTTGCGCTCGCCCTTGTTGGAGCCGGGCATGAATGTCAAGGAGGGAGACTACATCGTGGCTGTCGATGGTGTCAAGACCGACGATGTGGACAATATCTACACCCTGCTGCGTGGCAAGGCCGATGTCATGACCGAGCTCACCGTGGCCACTAGTGCCAGCGGTGCTGGCGCACGCAAGGTGGTGGTCAAGCCCATCCAGGACGAGTATCCGCTCTATCACTATGAGTGGGTGCAGAAAAACATTGCCTATGTCAACGAGAAGACCGGCGGCCGTGTGGGCTATATCTACATTCCCGACATGGGGCCCGAGGGACTGAAGGAGTTTGCCCGCTATTTCTTCCCGCAGCTCGACAAGGAGGCCCTCATCGTCGACGACCGTGGCAATGGCGGCGGCAACATTTCGCCCATGATCATCGAGCGACTGCTGCGCAAGCCCTATCGCATGACCATGTATCGTGGCAGCAACCACAACGGCCTCATCCCCGAGGCCACGCTCAATGGCCCCAAGGTGCTGCTGGTCAACAAATACTCGGCCAGCGATGGCGACCTGTTCCCGTGGAGCTTCAAGGAGAACAAGATAGGCACCCTCATCGGCACCCGCTCGTGGGGAGGCATCATCGGCATCAGTGGCTCACTGCCCTATATGGACGGCACTGACATCCGTGTGCCCTTCTTCACCAACTATGACACGCGTGGCAACTGGATTGTCGAGAACCACGGTGTGGACCCCGACATCCTCATCGACAACGACCCCCTGCTCGAGTACAAGGGCATCGACCAACAGCTCGACAAGGCCATCGAGGTCATCCTTGACCAGCTCAAAGACCGCAAGCCTCTGCCCAAGACCCCGGCACCGCGCACCCTGCACGACCTGGGTGTCGATTGATGCACCCAACACAATGATTATCCCCCGACTCGCAACCGCAAATCGGGGGATGATTATTGCTTAAAGCTTAATGCTTATCGCTTATGGCTTAAAGCTTAAAGCTTATCGCTTATCGCTCCTCATTTGGCCATCTCCTCAAACGAGCGTTTGATGATGCCAATGGCCTCCATCAGCTCTTTCTTCTTGATGCACAACGGCGGAGCGAAGCGGATGATGTCGTCGTGGGTCGGCTTGGCCAGCAGGCCGTTCTCCATCATCTTCAGGCAGATGTCCCAAGCGGTCTTCTTGCCGATGGGCTTGGTGACGATGGCATTGAGCAGTCCACGACCGCGCACCTCGACGATGAAGGGCGAGTTGAGCTTCTTGATCTCGTCGCGGAAGATTTTACCCATCTTCTCGGCGTTCTGCACCAGTCGCTCGTCTTTGACCACCTTCAGGGCCTCGACGGCGACGCGGGCAGCCAGCGGGAATCCGCCGAAGGTCGAGCCATGCTCGCCGGGCTTGATGTTGAGCATGATGTCGTCGTCGGCAAGGCAGGCCGAGACGGGCAACACGCCACCACCCAGGGCCTTGCCCAGGATGACGATGTCGGGGCGGATGCCGTCGTGCTCGCTGCACAGCATCTTACCGGTGCGTGCGATACCGGTCTGCACCTCATCGGCGATGAACAGCACATTGTGCTTGTGGCACAGGTCGAAGCATTTCTTCAGATAGCCGTCATCGGGCACAAACACGCCAGCCTCGCCCTGGATGGGCTCGGCGATGAAGGCGGCAACTTCTTTGCCATACTTCTTGAGTGCCTCCTCGAGGGCTTTGGGGTCGTTATAGGGGATGCGGATGAAGCCTGGTGTGAGTGGTCCGTAGTCGGCATACGAGCTGGGGTCGTTGCTCATGGTGATGACGGTGACGGTGCGTCCGTGGAAGTTGCCCTCGCAGCAGATGATCTTCACCTTGTCGTTCTCGATGCCCTTCTTGACTGTGCCCCAGCGGCGAGCCAGCTTCAAGGCGGTCTCGACGGCCTCGGCGCCGGTGTTCATCGGCAGCACCTTGTCATAGCCGAAGTACTGGTGGATAAACTTCTCGTACTCGCAGAAGGCGTCGTTGTAGAATGCGCGCGAGGTGAGGCACAGCGTGTCGGCCTGGTCTTTCAGGGCCTTGACGATGCGGGGATGGCAGTGTCCCTGGTTGACGGCCGAGTAGGACGACAGGAAGTCGAAGTACTTCTTGCCCTCAACGTCCCACACATAGATGCCCTCGCCACGGTGCAGCACCACGGGCAGTGGGTGATAGTTGTGTGCGCCATAGCGGTTCTCCAGGGCCATCAGGCGCTTGCTTTCGGTTTGGGTTCTCTTAGTTGTTTTAGTTTCTGGTTTAGTTTTTTTCGTTGTTGCCATAACGTAAAATAAGTTTAGAATCGTTCGTGTGGCAAAAGTACGCTTTTTTTGTGACAAAACTAGCAAAATCCACAAAAAATTTCATTTTTCCTGTCATTTTTCGTAGTCAGGTCGCAGCGATGCGTGAGTTTGATGGGCATGTGATGCATGAGCGAGCATAGCATGGGGCATGGGCTGGATACCTTGCTTAATGTGCTATTTTAGTCCCAGATGGCGTGTTTTCGGCTAAAAAAATTGGAGCTTGGCCAAGTTTTTCCTAATTTTGCCCCCTAGTTTTTAGCAGAATTGATAATCAAACCGATAAATCATGATGATGAAACATCTATTTTTTTCTCTCGTCCTGACGCTTGCGTCGTTTGCGTTAGCACACGGGCAAAGTATGAAAATGGTGGTCGATTCACGCGGCAATGTCGTGGGACGCTATGTGAGCACAGGTAGGAGCACCTATACAATCGATGTGCAGGACACCGGCACAGTGCCCAAGGCTGGCCACCGAGTGGTCACCTTCAGTGCCGCCAACGGGCAAGGCATCATCTATCGCGACCAGTCGCGCACCGGAAACATCAACGTGCGCAAGAGCCCGTCGACCGGTGCTGCCATCGTGGGCAAGATTCCCGACAACATGGTCACAGGTTGTGTGCCCGACACCTATCCTTGCTTGGGAAAGACCAAGAATGGATGGTACAAAATCCGCATCGACGGCAAGGTGGGCTATGTGCGTGGCGACCTTGTCGTGTGGGATGGTATGGACACTTTTTGAAGCGATCGTATGCTAACAACTACCAGCGCGTAGCGCGGTCTAAAGTCTAACGTCTAAAGTCTATTTATGTTTGATAACCAACCAAAAGGATTGTATGCACTGGCACTGGCCAACACGGGTGAGCGTTTCGGCTACTACACGATGCTGGCCGTGTTTGCGCTCTATCTG
>Ga0310695_10014359_pt1 | contig 10714 bp, 14 predicted proteins | sample RumenRJG_04DNA_FD_203882 | JGI IMG/M metagenome (GOLD analysis project Ga0310695, IMG submission 203882) | Bovine rumen microbial communities from Lethbridge, Alberta, Canada - RJG_04 (v2) (version 2) | ecosystem: Host-associated > Mammals > Digestive system > Stomach > Rumen | place: Canada... | reverse complement strand
TGCTCAATCACCTTGTTCACCTCCTCGCGAGAGCGCCCCAGCAGACGAACCAGATACAAGTGGTGCGAACCACAATGATCCTCATCTTGATGGTTAAGCACAGCCACATTCAAGCCCTTCAGGGCTGCATTATACTTGGCAACAATATCCTGTCTCCTCTTCAGCATTCCCGGGTAACGTTCCATCTGCACCAATCCCAGCGCAGCCATAATATCCGTCATGTTGCACTTGTACCACGGGCCGATGATGTCATATTCCCATGCACCCAACTTTGTCTTTGCCAGTGCATCCTTGTTCTGCCCATGCAGGCTAAACAACTGCGATATACGGTACAGCAACTCATTCCATGTCTCACCCTCCTTCTTAGGCACATTAGGAAGATAATCCAAACCTGAAACCTGAATCTTGGAACTTGAAACCGGAACTTGTTCATTGCCAAATGGCAAGTTCCACGTCAGTGAACCTCCTTCAGCAGTCGTAAAGTTCTTCACTGCATGGAAGCTAAACGACGAGAAATCTGCGATAGAACCAGCCTTCTTTCCTTTGCGGATGGCACCAAATGAGTGTGCACAGTCAGCAGAAACGATAATACGACCTATCATCGCTTGCAGCGCATTATTAGCCTTAAACAGGCTTTTCTTGTGCTCCACAATCTCATACACCTGGTCGTAGTCTGCCACAATACCAGCAATATCCACAGGAACTATGACCTTCGTCTTTTCCGTGATGGCTTGCTCCAGCTGGTCATAGTCCATCTCCACGCAGTCTTTTTGGCTGTCTACGAACACAATCTTCGCCCCCACATGCTGCACAACGCTGGCCGTGGCGGTATAAGTATATGCCGGCACTATCACCTCATCCCCAGGCCCAACACCCAGCAGGTGCAGTACCATTTCCATGGCTGCTGTAGCCGAGTTCAGGCACACGGTCTTATCCGTCCCAACATATTCTGAGATTTCCTGTTCCAGTTTTTTTGTTCTCGGTCCGGTTGTAATCCAACCCGACAGAATAGCTTCCCTTACTTCATTTACTTCCTGTTCCGTCATGTCTGGCGGAGAAAATGATACTTTCATAATCGTAGATTTTATATGATTTATATGATTTGTGATGACAGACTCGACCGCAGGTCAAACCCTGCACTCTCACATTACCCTCACTATACTCTCGCTCTACCCATACTCATTGAGTAAGCCTAGAGTATGCCTGCAAGCAGCCTAGAAGCAGAGTGATTGCTAGCTATAAGCAGCCTAAAGGCAATCAGCCCTCAGAAATATTTCCATTTCCTTGCAAATCTTAAATACTTTTCGTACCTTTGCCTCAAAAATATGAAAATTATGGAAGCAATAGTAAGATCAAGGCGTACAGCAGATAATTATTGGAACATCATTAGGTGTCTTAGCCCAGATGCTAAATTAGACCTTATAGCCATGTTGACAAAGTCGCTGAAGAAAACGACTCCCAAACGTGTATTAGCTAAGAAATATTATGGTATATGGGGTGACGATGGCATGTCTGACGATGAGTTTGTGAAGGAGCTTAAATCTCTTCGTAGTTTTAATCGCGAAATCATAGAACTGTAAATATAAGCAATTAACGACAAATTAATGGCCAATTTCTGGTAATTATATGTTTAAAGATTTTCAGGTCACATCTTCCTTCTTCCCTCTTCCTTCTTACATCTAACATCATCCTTCTTACATCTTACATCTTCCTTCTTACATCATCCTTCATCCCTCATCCTTCGTTTAGCCCTCAGCCCCCAAGAGACGAAAATCATTCTTTCAGATGATGTAGTTATGTAGCTGAAAAATTCAAAGAATATCATCATTAAGCAAAAACTGTATCAGTCCCATAAAGACAATCCCGTTATTGTCGGTATAGGTAGCGATATCATCACCTACGATTACTATCTTTCTGAAAGAATCGTTAATCCGCTTGAGTGATTTCAACTCCTGTCAATAAGCTGTTGCAGGTATCGCGGTCTGTTGATATAATTTGCCATAATTGCCATCCTTTATTTGCTTCTAATTCGAAATTTACTGTAAAGTTACACAAAATTTCGAATTGCAAGCATTATTTAAGCGAATATCAATTGAAATTTAACGATTATTCATTTTTCAAAATACCCCTATCACCTTCGCTTATACCAACTGAAGCCCGCTGAGGAGGAAGCATAGATGTGACCGTCATAGGTGGTTGCAATTTTTAGCTACATTGCCATAAAAGGTATATATCTTTCGGGCCGCACGAGGCTTAATGATGTACTTCATATCAGTCCTGTGCGTAGATATAATCTATCTCCTTCGCAATGACATCATACAACTCATCGGGTGTCATGTCGCGCTCAGGCAGTGGATGCATAGTGCTATACTCGTTAAGGCAAGCCACCTCCTCTTCATCGAGACCAGCCTCACGGGCAATGTCCTCCCACTTAATCGAGAAGTCCCTTGCTGTAGAGCGCCAGGCGATGTCGTGTGATTTCTCCTTAATCTCGTCATACGACAATTCCGCATATTTCGAGATAGAGTCGTTCAGAGCCTCTTGCTCGTTCTTCGACAGCTTGTTCAGGTCAGCGTCCACCAAAGGATTCACATACATCCAGTTTTCCACCTTAAAGAATTTTCCAAGTCCCTCCGTGTCAGGCAAATAAGAATCGCCACGTACCATCTTCAGCATATCATACATTCTCGAAGGCACAGGACCGGCATCCATGGCGATGTACGTATCGCCAGTGATAGGCTTTCCCCACTCTGCCAGATGCTGTCGATCGGCAAAGTAGACAATCTTGAAAATCTTATGAAAGTCTTTCCTCTGCACGCGGTTAGCCACATACAGCAGAGCATTCAGTGCTTTCGTCTTGTCAAATTGTACGTTCATAATAAATAGGACTTCGCCTAACTTCGCAGTCGTTTCGACTGCAAAGATAAGAAGAATTCTTGATTCTTGCAAGATTTTTGCATTTTTTCTGCGATTTCTTCCCTCGCCCCTCTTCCTTCAAACATCAGCCCTCAGCCTTCCGCCCTCAGCCCTCGTTCATCCCTCTTCCTTCTTCCCTCTTACTTCTTACATCCGCCTTCTTCCCTCTTCCAGATTCCGGGCATGATTTCTATGCTAAAGTAACTGCTCGAGCTACATTGTCATTATCTTCAATAATTGTTGCTGTATCGCTCATCGCTGCATAAAAGCATTTATCGTATGGATGGTATCCAACAAGTTGCCCACTGTGGTTTCTTTTCCCTCTGCACTTATTACATTGTCGTCCTTTTCTGCATAATAGGAATATTGAGAAGAGGCTATACTGATAGCTGCATCGTCCTGCTCGAGAAGCAAAGTTCCATTAACATTAGGAAATAGAGACCAGTCTTCTAAATCGGAAGGGCGACATGACTTTAAGAAACTTTCCATCAGTTTAACAGTATCACTAACAATAGGAATAGCTTCTCCATACCCATCCCAGCCTGGTTCGAGTTTAGAAAACTCTTTCAGACGACGCTTCATATATGCAAGATTCTCATCAGCTACTTCTGATTGAAGCTGACGATAGATAGCACGCTTAGTATCGATGGGCAGATGATTAGAGTGCAGATAGCGTATTACCGTATCAAATGTAGTAGGTGAATAAGCTACTGCTGACTCTGAAACCTTCATTGTTACCTCGTCCTCCATAATTCTTATTTCTTAATTTGGGCGCAAAGTCAGTGCAAACCGATTGCAACGCGCCCTCAGACCTTTAGGTCAGAGAATGCAATCGAGCTCGCTCGAATTGCTGAGGTGCAGCCTAACTTCGCAGTCGTTTCGACTGCAAAGATAAGAAGAATTCTTGATTCTTGCAAGATTTTTGCATTTTTTCTGCGATTTCTTCCCTCGCCCCTCTTCCTTCAAACATCAGCCTTCATCCTTCGTTTAGCCCTCAGCCCTCAGCCTTCTGACTTCAGACTTCCTTCTCCCCTCTTACATCTTACTTCTTACATCATTCCTCCTTCAGCCTTCAGCCTTCCGCCTTCAGCCCTCAGCCCTCCGACCTCGAAGCTCTCTTCCCTCTTCCATCAATACTTTCTTCTATCCGATGCCTCGATGGATTCTAAGTACATGTATACCGTCATCCTTGCGGGTAAAAGCATACCCATTGATGATAATGTCGGCCTTATCGGCAATGGTCTTAATATCAGGCATAAGCTATACGGACGTTTTTAATGGGTTTGAGGAATGTGGCAGAGTCGATATACAACCCCTCAAGGATAGGCTTCAGGTCGATGTACTCCTCCTCAGGCTCAGCATTGTGACTGTACTTGGCAAGCACCACCAGATAGCCATCATCCCAACGTAGTACTTCAATATACCGTTCCAGACTATAGGGCGCCCGGAAACGTATATTGTAGCCACCATAACTAAAGGCGGTAAAGCCATCTGCACTACTTAGCAGGGCTTCGTGGCTTTGGGGAGATGTCTTGTTATACTCTGTCATCACTCATATTTTTTTGCAAAAATAGGTATTTTTCCGCTATCCAGTTTAGAAATTAATCCTTTTTAACTTTATCTATCTGTATTATACCGTTAATCCTTAACCCTTAATCGTAAGTGCCCTTAACTAGTTTTGCCTTCTTCAATCTTCCCTCTTCCTTCTTCCATCTTCCATCATCCCTCAGCCATCAGACATCCGCCCTCAGCCCTCAGCCCTCGTTCTTCCTTCTTACATCTTCCATCATCCATCAAGGTATCATTCCTTGTTTCCGCAATTCCATAAGTCCCGTTTCGATTTCCTCAATCGAAACGCTGCCTCCCCACATCCTGTAGACGTAAAGAGGTGTTATACACCCAAAATCCATAGAACCAGATCTTGCCTCATCCTCAATAAATTCCCTTAGCCTGTCAATCAGACTCATTTCCTTTATTTCTTTCATTTCTGCGGGACAATTAATAAATCTGTGCTATCTGTGGTATCTGTGTGACCTTTCACTTCAGGACATCGCAGTCCTGAATCGGTTCAAACTTACCGTCCTTCACCTCCAATATCACGCTACCCGATTCCAGCGAACGGATGGTATGCCATTGACCAGCAGGAATATTTAACGCCACAATTGGACCATTAGGATTTAACTCTATGGCCTCAGTACATATCCGTTCCAGTTCATCATAATATTCCTCCACCACGCGCCCTCTCAGGCATACCACCGTCTCCGAACTCTTCTGGTGGCGGTGTATGGGCACAACGCTCTCCGGCTCAATGGCATTCAGCATGCGCTGTGATTGATCTTCTGTACTATTGCGAAGGTCATAATTCATCCTTAACCTTGGTGACTCTTTGGCTTTCGCCGTCAGGTCATCCAATATTGCTTGTGTTGTACTGCAATAACCAAATACGTTTCTATCATATTTTAAATTTTTAACCAACTTTATCGTTTCGCCTTAGTGCAGGCTGTTTGTCTAAAAAATCTGGGAATTCGTCTTTACAAAAGTTAAACTCGTACCTTAAAGGTTAAACTTTTTAAGAACGTAGACGCCTATAGTCGTCTACACCATCTCGCTGAATAGTGGTATCTTTGTAGGCGGTTGGCGCTCATTGTGCCGTCCGACACGATTATTATTTACAAATTAATTAAAATTTAAGGTATCTATGAGTTTTTTCAAGACTCCGCCTATCCTCCCTATGGAGGCAGGCCCAGAACGAGAGCTTATGGCGCGTATCCTCTTCGGAGTGAAACGCATTAAGGGGCTCACTACAGCTCTCGTAAAGACAGCGGGTGTAAACGCCAAATGGCTTAATCCCGACGAGCCCCGCAACTTTCCCGTTAAGCGCTTACTGCGCATCACACTTCACACCATGTACCGCCTCGATCGCGAGGAGTTCAAACAGCGGGTCGACGCGATGATCGACTACACATACGATCACATCCTTCCAACCTATGCCGACTATGTTGACCATCAGACAGGCAAGCGGAAGCAGCGACCACCCAGTATTAGGCGTCTGTATCGACGCCGCTACCGGCTTTCCTATCGAAGATTAATAACTCATCAAAATATATGAATAACGACGCTTTTTCTATAGTTAGTAGCAGTCAGGCAAAGTTATGCCAGACTGCGAAGACTGCGGCAGCCAACAAGAAGCTGACGCCCCACGATGAACTGATGCAGCACAGGGTAACCCCCGAAACCAAGCTGCCACCCCTGGAATTTCTGTTCAAGATGAACGGCATAGAGTGTTTCCCGCTCTCTGAACTCGTGGCCAACACGGGTAAGGCGAAGAGTGGTAAAACGCTCTTTCTCTCTATCGTCATGGCATGTTGCATGAAGCGTAATGTGCTTGGCTTGGAGCGCATCCGTGAAACACCTATCCGTGTGCTGTGGTACGACACTGAACAGTCCGCTCAGTCCACGCAGAACATCCTCTGCAATCGCATCATCCCATTAAGTCACACAGAGGATAATGGTCACACAGAAATCACAGAAACCACAGATACATCTTACATCAGCCATCTAACATCAGACTTAAACGACCAGTTTTTCGTCTTCAACGTCCGTGGCATTGGCTGGGAGAAAAGGCGCGAGCTGTTGACTGTCGCCATCAGCGAGATACAGCCCGACCTCGTGATTGTCGATGGCATCAAAGACCTCATCACCGACATCAACGATGGCACGCAGGCCACGATGGTGGTGGAGGATCAGATGGGCCTTGCCCAGGCCTATAACTGTTGCATCGTTGATGTGCTCCACCAGAACAAGAGCGACACCGACCGCAATATGCGTGGTTGGATTGGTACCGAGCTCACCAACAAAGCTTTCGAGGCGTGGGCGTGCTCCATCGTGCCTAATACCGAGACCTTCAAGGTAGAGCATGTCATGTCGCGCATGAAGCGATGCCAGGATAATCTCTATTACAAGCTCGACGACGCAGCACTGCCTGCTGCTTGCGAGAAGCCCGACGAGCAGCCTCGCGATGCTAATGGCCGTTATGCCTCTAAGAAGAAGCCTGAGGAGCAGGAGAAACCTGCCAAGCCTAAGTACGATATCAACTGGAGCAAGCTCAACCGCGATTATATCCTGAAGAACGATATCGAGGAGCCTTTGCCCCCCGAACAGATTCCGTGGGATCTGGTCAAGCTCTTTACCGATGGCATGGAGGGTTGGTCGTTCAAGCGCTTTGCCCAACTCATGGCAGTAGCCATGCGTATAGCCGGCATCGAGGATAAAAAGTATTATTACTACCTGGTCGATTGTGCCGTGGAGCAGCATATCCTGGCTCCTGGCAAGGATGCCTACAATCAGCAGGGCTTCTTCCTCAACTCGCCCGAGCAGCGTCAGCGCATCCTGGCGTATGAGGAGGAGCAGCGCCGCAAGGGCATGGAGCCTGTGCAGTCATCCCTCCCATTCCCTGAGTCCGACAGCAATGATGTACCACCCTACTAGGCAGCCCCCCCTATATATCGCCCTTTTTTATTATAAAATAAAAAGGGCTCTGTATATATATAGGGGCTCCAAGTAGCCCCGCCGTTGAAATGGTTTCATGTTTCAAGTTCAAGGGTTCAAGGAGTTTAATTATATTCGTGTAATTCGTGTGATTCGTGTTCAAAAAATGAAACTTTCGGAGTTATTATCTCGGTGGTCATTCAAGTCAATTGGCCGTGAAATCGGCCTTGACGTTCAGATGGTCGAAGGTCATTTGGTATATACACCACTTGACCCTAACGACCCTCGCTACTCCGTAGACTTCGTGATACCCACTATGAAGATGATTTCTGCCTGTCGTGCCGACGACTTCGACTTCTTCCAGCCCTTCATTGCTGCCGGTAAACTCACAGTCGCTGATATGCACCATGCAGCGCAGCGCTATCACCTCGGCAAGACTAAGAGCGGCCAGCCCATGTACTGGATGATTGACGATATGCTCCAGCCCCTCGATGCCCACATCGGTCAAGATGCTTGGATCTCCCAGCTCCTGAAGAAGCGTGAGCCCCTCCTCAGCTCCTGGCAAGTCCATCACTGCCTCTTCGGCCTGCATTTATTAACAAACACAAATCTCACTAATCCTACTAATAACTTTTCTGCGGTTTCTGCGATTTCTGCGGGACAAAAAGATTCGTTAGATTCGTTAGATTCGTGTTCAGAAGAAAGACCCATCTGCGTGGTTGAATCAGAAGCATCTGCCGTGGTTCTATCCGAGCTATTCCCAGACTCAATCTGGATGGCCTATTGCACAGTACCTCACTTAGACATCGACCTGTTCGAACCTCTTCAGGGTCGTACAGTCACCATTTATCCCTGCACCGACCCCTGCATGTCGAATCTCCTCTTCTTCGAAGAACTCTGTGAGTCTGTCTGTAAGTACTATGACATCACCCTCTCCGTTGACCGCACCCTCGAAGATCATGCCACCGACGGCCAAAAGTCCCGCAACATTGACCTCCTCGACTACCTCCGTGAATCCCTATCTCACACAGATCCCGCAGATTAATTCTAAAATTCTCTAATTCTTGATATTTATGAATAGATCCTATAGAAAATCAGAACTGGCCGCCTTGGCCGACGTATCCTATTCCACATTCTACCGTTACCTCAAGTCACGTAGAAAGATACTCTCAAAGCTTGGCTGTAAGCTCAAAGCCCAAACCCTCCGTGGTGAAGCCCTCGCTTTCGTCTGCCGCGACTACAACATCACGCTACCTCCTGAAGACCCCGAACCTCCAAAGAAGCATGTCAAATTTCGGTAGATGATAATGTCCCGCAGAAAGAAAGGAAATAAAAGAAATATTAAGTGGATGACGATTCTATCAGATGACAGTCATTACTATGACAGCTTTGTTCAGAACAAAGGTTTTTATTTGTCGGAAGTGTATTGAAAAACTCGTTTTCATAAGCACTTCAGTCAAAGAAAAACATCATCATCTGAAGAATCTACCGCTTTAAATTCGTATTATTTGTGTTCGAAAAATAATATTTCTGTAATTTCTTTTATTTCTGTGGGACTTAATAAAACTGGTTATTGATTATCCGATGGATACTGTCATTGAGGATGTCATCAGTATTGAAATTTACAAGAATACCTACCTGTAGGCCTAATAGTCTCAGATAAGTCCTTGTCTGCTTCCAGAAAACATCCTGCATTTCCTTTACGCTCTTTAGCTCTACGATTATTCTGCCTTCAACTAACAGATCGAGACGGAGCTGAGTCTTAAGAATGTGACCATCATAGTGAATAGGCACTTCTTTTTGCCTTTCAACTGTGAGACCACGTTTCTGAAGTTCATAAACCATGGCCTCCTCATAGACTGATTCCAGCAGTCCTGGCCCAAGGTTTTTATATACATCGTATATAGCTCCTCTTATCTGGTAGGTTATATCATTGTCTGTCATTGCTTCTCCGTTTTTCCTGCAAAGGTACAAATTTTTCTTTATTTCTCATTTGTTGTCCTGCAAAAATGATTTCCTTCATTTCTTTTATTTCTGCGGGACTTTAATATTTCTTTGGCCGATGTTCGTCATTGTTCGTCACAGTTCGTCAGTGTTCTTCATTGTTCGTCAACGCACTTTCCGAATGTTGTACCTTTGCATTGTCTTCGAGAGACCGAAATTGCAGGTACGTGTACTAACAATTTTTCCTACGTGCACTAGCAAAATTTCCTACGTGTACCAGCAACGAGGCCCTCAGAAGCAGTGAGAATTTTAATATTTTATATTTAATTTTTAATTTACCAACAACATGTCTTTGAAAGTAAAAGCAAAAGAAAAGCTCCAGAAGATTGGCAAGTATGCCGACTCCTACCGCTACGTCATGATGCCCGAGATCTACTCGACGCTGACTCAGGACAAGGTCATCAAGGAGGCAGCTCTTCGCAGTGGTGTCAATCAGGGCGTGATGCAGGCCTGCTGGGATGCCGCAGGCGAAGTCATCAAGGCTTGGGCCACTGAGGGTCACTCTGTTGCCCTCCCCGGCCTCGGCACCATGCGCTTCGGTCTTCGTGCCAAGAGCTGCGCTAATGTCAACGAGGTCAAGACCTCCCTCATTAAGACCCGCCGCATCATCTTCACCCCTGATGTCGACCTGAAAGACGAGCTCCACAACACGTCCATCCAGATTACCTGCTACGATCGCAATGGCGAAGTCGTGAAACGCGTCACCTCTTCTGACCCCGGCACTGTGGAAGAGCCTGAAGATCAGGACACCACAGGCGATAACGAAGGCGAGAACGGCTCCACGAACTCAGGTAACAACGGAGGTTCTGACAGTGGTGATAACACCGGTGGCGGTGGTGACAACCCTGGCGACGGAACTCTCGATGAAAATTGATGTCTGACGTCTGAAGGCTGCGGTTGAGCGAGAGCAGAACTAAGCTCGCTTAGATTCTGCCGAGCGTAAGCAGGCTCGACCGCAGGTCAAGTCTGAGGTCTGACTAGTCCGGGGTGTTGCGAGGAGACTCCTGAAGAGGTTCAACAATCACGTCTTCCCTCTTACATCATCCATCTAACATCTCTCCTGTACGCAGCCTGCTAGTCAGTCCTTGGACTTTCCTTCATTTCCTTTATTTCTGTGGGACTATAAATAATTATTTGGTAATTCTTTCTAATTTCTTTCCGAAAAATGATCAAAGTAAACTGGAACAACGTAGCTAAGGTCCTTAAGTTCCTTGCCACAGTCATCACTTCTGTTGCCGGCACTATTGCCGTCCAAAGTTGCTCACCCAACTTGTTCTGACGAACGGTTCATGGTGCATGATTCATG
>Ga0310695_10014357_pt1 | contig 10717 bp, 8 predicted proteins | sample RumenRJG_04DNA_FD_203882 | JGI IMG/M metagenome (GOLD analysis project Ga0310695, IMG submission 203882) | Bovine rumen microbial communities from Lethbridge, Alberta, Canada - RJG_04 (v2) (version 2) | ecosystem: Host-associated > Mammals > Digestive system > Stomach > Rumen | place: Canada... | reverse complement strand
AGCGAGGGATGATGCCGCAAAGAAGGCAAAGGAATATGTGGTGAACGCCATTCAGAAATGCGCGGTTGACCATGTATCCGAGACGACGATTTCCGTAGTACAGCTTCCCAGCGACGAAATGAAAGGCCGCATCATAGGAAGAGAAGGCAGAAATATCCGTACGCTGGAGACGATGACGGGAGTGGATCTGATCATTGACGATACCCCCGAAGCTGTTGTTCTCTCTTCGTTCGATCCTATACGCCGTGAGGTGGCCAGGGTTGCCCTGGAGAAACTGATCGTAGATGGACGCATCCATCCCGCCAGAATCGAAGAGATGGTGGAGAAGGCACAGCGTGAAGTTGAAGCGCAGATCCGTGAAGACGGTGAGAACGCAGCGATGGATGTAGGCGTTCACGGTATTCACCCTGAGCTCCTTAAGCTTCTGGGCAGAATGAAATTCCGTTCAAGTTATGGACAGAATGCACTCAAGCATTCCATTGAGGTAGCCCAGCTCTGTGGTCTGCTGGCCGGTGAGATCGGCGTGGATGTCCGGCTTTCCAAAAGGGCAGGTCTTCTGCATGATATCGGAAAATCCATAGACCATGAAGTGGAAGGATCCCATATTCAGATCGGTGTGGATCTGTGTAAGAAATACAAGGAGTCGGGTGTTGTCATTAACGCCGTTGCAGCGCATCATGGCGACTGTGAGCCGGAAAGCCTGATTGCATGCATCGTACAGGCTGCGGATGCTATCTCCGCTGCACGTCCCGGTGCCCGGAGAGAGACTCTGGAAACTTACACGAACCGTCTGAAACAGCTGGAAGACATCACGAACGAATTCAAGGGCGTGGAGAAGTCCTTTGCCATTCAGGCCGGACGGGAAGTGCGCGTTATGGTAATTCCCGAGCAGATCAGTGATGCCGATATGGTACTCATGGCCAGAGACATTGCCAAACAGATCGAAGCCCAGCTTGAATATCCGGGGCAGATCAAGGTTAATGTCATACGCGAAAGCCGCGCTGTGGATTACGCTAAATAACTCTCTTATGAAAAAAAGCCCGTATGGAAAAACGGTTTTTCCATACGGGCTTTTCTTTTGCTTTCGAGAGCAGACAGATATCGGGTAAAAGACCGCTCAGCACATTTCGGCGATGGTGTACAGGAGCTTCTCGGAATCTTCCCATCCAAGGCACGGATCGGTAATGGATTTGCCGTACACATGTGCTGCTCCGATTTTCTGGCAGCCGGGCTCGATATAACTCTCGATCATGAGTCCTTTCACAAGACGGAAGATATCCTGGTCCACACTGCGGCTGTGAAGCACCTCTTTGGCGATCCGGATCTGCTGCTCATACTGCTTGTTGGAGTTGGAATGGTTGGTGTCTATGATCGCAGCGGGATTCTGAAGATCAAGGGCAGAATATTTTTCATAGAGCATCCGCAGATCTTCGTAATGATAGTTGGGGATGGCTTCGCCATGTTTATTTACAGCTCCCCGGAGAACGGTATGAGCCAGATCATTGCCGGGGGTTTTCACTTCCCAGCCTCTGTAGATAAAATTGTGAGCACTCTGTGCTGCCATCACGGAATTGAGCATAACGGAAATATCTCCGCTGGTGGGATTTTTCATTCCGGCTGCCGCATCCATGCCGCTGACGGTCATACGGTGCTGCTGATCTTCTACAGAACGGGCTCCGACGGCCACGTAGGAGAGAAGATCGGACAGATAAGTATAGTTTTCCGGGTAAAGCATTTCGTCAGCGCAGACCAGTCCGGAGGCTTCAATGGCATGAATGTGCATCCTGCGGATGGCGACCAGGCCGGCCAGCATGTCCGGTTTTTTTTCCGGATCCGGCTGGTGGACCATGCCTTTATATCCGGCTCCGGTAGTGCGGGGCTTGTTGGTATATACCCTTGGTATGATCAGTACCTTATCGCTGATCTTTTCCTGTACTCTCGCCAGCCTGCATACATAATCGATTACAGCCTCTTCATTGTCCGCAGAGCAGGGTCCTATTATGGCAAGAAAACGGGAATCTTTTCCGGTCAGGATATCCCTGATCTGCCGGTCTCTGCCGGCCTTCAGCTCCTTAAGTCCCTGGCTGACCGGGTACTGGCTGCGTATCTCAGCCGGTGTGGGCAGCTTGGTAAGAAATTCAAATCCCATTTCTTTTTCCTTTCTTTTGACGTTGACCATAAATATTCCCGAACATTAGAACATAGATCACGCCGAATGTCAAAGCCTGAACCGTTCTCTGCTCTTTTTATTTTCCGGAATGGGAGCAATCTCGCCGGCCTTCATCAGGGCATCCCTGGTCAGGAGAGGACCGATCAGTTCATAGATAAGGACGCCGAAGAGGGTCACATTGCGGATAATGGTGCCCTCAAAATCCCCGAGAGCCATGGCCTGACTGCACATTCCAAGGGCTACGCCCGCCTGCGGAAGCAGGGTAATGCCGAGATATTTCCGGACATTGACGTCGCAGCCTGTGGCTGTGCTGCTGATTCTCGCTCCGGCATATTTTCCCAGGGATCTGACTAAAATATAGACGATACCGATCATGACGTAACTCAGATTATGGAAAACACTCAGCTCCAGCTCTGCACCGCTGAGCACAAAGAAAGTGGCGTTCAGAGGCGATGTCCATTTTTCAGCCCTGCCCATGATATCCTGTGAAAAATCACTCATATTACAGAATACAGTTCCGAGCATCATACAGACAAGGAGCGAAGAGAAGGATATGACAGCCTTTCCCGCGCCGATCTCCAGGTAGGAAAGAGCAATCGTCAGCAGGACAAAGGAAATAGTCAGCGAAAGTCTGTTCGAGTTTGAATGGAACAGTTTCTCCAGCAGAGAAAGGCAGACGCCAAGCACACTTCCGAGCAGGAGAGAAAAGATGATCTCCAGAAGCGGATTGACGGCAATGGAGATCATGTCCGGATTGCCGCCCTGCATGGCGCGGGCAATACCAAAGGAAACGGAAAAAACAACAAGACCGACGGCATCATCCAGCGCAACAATGGGAAGAAGAAGCCTTGTAAGAGGACCGTCTGCCTTGTACTGGCGTACAACCATCAGTGTTGCGGCAGGAGCCGTGGCTGAGGCAATGGCTCCGAGAACAATGGCTGCAGAAAGAGGAAAGACTTCCTCTCCCAGAATAAAATGGATGGCGGCAAGGACGATATCCACCAGGACCGTGGCCGTGACAGCCTGAAATATGCCGATGATGGTAGCTGCCCGGCCGGTTTTTTTCAGCTCACTCAGACGGAACTCACTGCCGATCTGAAACGCGATGAAACCGAGTGCGGTCGTATTCAGCAGACTGACAGCCTCTACGTCCTTCATGGAGACAAAACCAAGTCCGCGCAGACCGACCTGACCCAGGCCATAAGGCCCGATCAGAAGACCGGCAATCAAAAAGGCTGTCACATCGGGGAAATTGAGTCCCAGCAGGCGGAAAACCCTTGTAAGCATGAGACCTGCGAAAAGTGCAATAGACACAGTCATAAAAATATACATGCTTTTACCTCTTTTCATATATTTTATCGTAACTGTTCAGACCCCGGCCGTTTACGGCAGGGCCGTGAACGGTTGCTTTTTTTTTCGGTTTTCGTATGGTTCTGAACAATTACCTCAAATTTTTTACAAACAGTTATTATAAAATATAATATTATGATTTCAAGCCCAAAAAAATGCACAAAATCCACGGCGCAAAATAATATTTTTTCAAATGAATTTTTCTCAAAAAGTATTCGACTAAATGCAAAAGTATGCTATAATATGTGACGCTGCAGCCTGAAATTTAGATACGGTGAGGTAGAAACGGCAGAGCATTCGCCGGATTGCCTGGAAGAATACATTTGGAAGCCTTATGAATTTTTATAACCACCATATGCATTGCGCGGTTGCATATGGACCTTCCTCGTGTCATCTATTGGGAACTAAAGGCAGGCAAAGCAAGCGTTCTTTTAACATGGTTCCTTAGGAGTTACAGAAAGGGGACAAGTATGAACATTACGGACGTTCGTGTAAGAAAAATCGAAAAGGAAGGTAAAATGAAGGCAGTCGTGTCGATCACACTGGACGACGAATTTGTCATTCATGATATCAAGGTGATTGAAGGAGAAAAGGGCTTCTTTATTGCCATGCCCAGCCGTAAAGCCTCCGACGGCGAGTACAGAGACATTGCCCATCCTATCAATTCCCAGACTCGTGAGCAGATGCAGACGATTATCCTGAAAAAATTCCAGGAGGCTCAGGAAGAAAGTTCGGAATTTTAGAATTCCATTAGATTTTGGACAAACATTTATCACAATTATAAGGTAAGATAATATTGTCTTAAGAGAATGACCACTCTTAAGAGCAAACTCTTTCCTTTCCCTAAAATGAATAGATACAAAAACAGAAGTCCGGTGCGCGAGAACAGTGCACCGGGCTTCTGTTTTTTCCGCCGGCAGATATATGTGGAAAATCTTTTTTTTCCATGCTACAATATGGGACAATCATGAAGAGCAGGAGGAAGACAGATACATGAAAAAATACACCGAGATGACCAGAGAAGAACTGGAACAGCAGAAAGAAGAACTCCGGAAACAGTATGAAGAGATCAGGGCCATGGGCCTTTCGCTGGATATGTCCAGAGGAAAACCGGGGACGGACCAGCTGGATATTTCCATGGAGATGATGGATGTTCTGCATTCCGGCGTGGAACTCAGATGCGAAACCGGTGTGGACTGCCGTAATTACGGTGTGATCGATGGCATCCCGGAAGCAAAACGGCTCCTCGGAGAAATGTCTGAGGTAGAACCGGACAATATTATTATTTTCGGAAATTCGAGTCTGAACGTGATGTTTGACAGCATTGCCCGTTCCATGACGCACGGCGTGATGGGCCATACGCCATGGTGCAGGCTTGACAGGGTAAAATTTCTCTGCCCGGTACCGGGGTATGACCGCCATTTTAAGATCACGGAGTTTTTTGGTATTGAAATGATCAATATTCCCATGAGCCCCGACGGCCCGGATATGGATATGGTGGAAAAACTGGTTGAGACCGATGAGGCCGTTAAAGGAATCTGGTGTGTTCCGAAGTATTCCAACCCACAGGGGTATACCTATTCCAGAGAGACGGTGGAACGTTTTGCACGTCTGAAGCCTGCGGCTCCGGATTTCCGTATTTACTGGGATAATGCCTACAGTATCCACCACCTGTATGATGACAATCAGGATTTTCTGGTGGAGATCCTTCATGAGTGCGCCAAGGCCGGTAATCCTGATATCGTATATAAATTTACATCGACATCCAAGGTCAGCTTTCCGGGGTCGGGTATAGCGGCTGTGGCTGCTTCCAGGGCAAATCTGGATGATTTCCGCAGATATATGAGGATCCAGACGATCGGTCACGACAAGCTGAACCAGCTCAGGCATGTACGCTTTTTCAAGGATCTGGATGGTCTGCACGCCCATATGCGCAGGCACGCAGAACTGATCCGTCCAAAATTCGAACTGGTTCTGGAAACACTGGACAGAGAACTTGGCGGGCTCGGCATTGGTGAATGGACACGGCCGCACGGCGGATATTTTATCTCTTTTGACTCTATGGAAGGCTGCGCGAAGTCCATTGTCGCAAAGGCAAAAGAGGCAGGCGTGGTCATGACGGACGCGGGGGCAACCTTCCCTTACGGCAGGGATCCCCGGGATACCAATATCCGTATAGCACCTACCTATCCTTCGCTGAAAGAGCTGGAAGAGGCAGTGAAGGTCTTTGTTCTGTGTGTTAAGCTTGCAAGTGTTGAGAAGCTTCTGGAGGGATGATCTGTTATGTCCGGAAAGAAAAAACTGCTGATAGGACTGATTTCATTTTTTCTGCTTCTTTCGCTGGCAGTGTATGTGTTCGGAATCAATTACTTTTCAAAGCATTTTCTGCCCGGATCTTCAGTGAATGGATACAACTGTTCCTATATGACTGTGGAAGAGGCGGAAGAGCTTATGAACCGGGAAGCCCAGGCCAGCGCGATCGCTGTGGTCACGCAGGGCGACGGACGGGAAGCCGTCACGGCCAGAGAAGTGGGCCTGGTGTACTCTCCGGACGGCAGCATACAGGAGATGATCCGCAGCCAGAATACGCTGACATGGTTTTTACAGTTCAGCGATCAGCATACCTATGACATGTCCAGATCCCTGTCTTACGACAAGGACAAAATGACCAGAACCGTGCGCAGCCTCAAATGCATGAAGCCCAAAGAGGTGATTTCACCCACGGACGCTGCCATTGTGGAAAAAAACGGGGAATTTGTGATTGTCCCGGAGGTTCCGGGAAATGTCCTGAGTGCATCGAAGGTGAAGAAATGTATTTCTGAGGCCATGCTCCGGGGCCAGACCCTGGTGAATCTGGAAGAAGAAGGCTGTTACCTGCGGCCGAAGATTACCAGCCAGGATTCCCTTCTGAACGCTAACTGCGATACCATGAACCGGCTGACAAGTGTAGTCGTTACCTATGATTTCGGGAAACGCACGGAAAAGGTCGATATAAACCGGATCCGTCAGTGGCTGACGTACGATCAGGACGGCCGCGTGATTCTGGATGAGAGCCTGGTGGGGCAGTTCGTGGAGGCTCTTGCCCAGGCATACAATACGGTTGGGACCACCAGGGTTTTTCCGACCTATAACGGAGGAAGAATAGAGATATCCGGCGGGGATTTCGGTTGGGTGATCAATGTGGCAGAAGAGACAAAGGCACTGATGAGCTGTATTGAAAACGGCGAGACACAGGTCCGTCAGCCTCTGTATGCACAGACGGCCTATGGCAGGGATGGCATAAACGACATCGGATATACCTATGTGGAGATCGACAGACTGAATCAGCGGCTGGTGTATTACGAAGCCGGAAGACCGGTGATCGAGACTTTCTGCGTGACAGGGGACACCACTCCTGTGGGTGTTTACTGCGCCGGGAAGGCAGAAAACAACAAAAAGATCACATCCGGGTTCATTAAGACCATGCCCATTATGGAAATCTTCTCCAGTGACGGGACATCTTCTCAGGGTACAGCGAATGTGGAATCCGATGACGGAGTGATCAAGAGTGCAACGGTTGCGTACTGGATGCCGTTCTCAAATGTCGGTATTACAGAGGGCGTGGCCAGGACACAGTATGGACCCGAAGGCGCCATGCTCACGGGACCTACAACGGGAAATGTGGAAATTCCGCCGGACTGGGCGGGGCTTCTTTTTCCGTTTTTTACAGAGGGACTGCCGGTGGTGGTATATTAGCATTAAATTGGAGGCGTGGGTATTTTATGAAAATTGTGGTATTAGCCGGCGGGACCAGCACAGAAAGAGAGATCTCGCTGATAAGCGGAACGGGTATCTGCCGTGCGCTGCGCCAGAAGGGCCATGAAGCAATACTGATCGACATTTTCTGCGGCCTGGAGAAGGTGAACTGGGAGGACCCGTTCTGCGGTCAGGCATACAGTGTGGAGGATGCTGTTTCCTATGTAAAGGGTTTTGATGATGAAATTGAAAAGATGAAGAAAACCAGGAAAAGCATCTGGGGTCCGAACGTGCTTAAGCTTTGCGATCTGGCAGATATGGTGTTTCTGGCTCTTCACGGGCTGAACGGGGAGGACGGACGTGTTCAGGCCACCTTTGATCTGATGGGAATTGAGTATACGGGAACGGGTTTCCTCAGCAGCGGCATTGCCATGGATAAATCCATCACAAAGCAGTTCTTCCTTGCACACGGAATTCCTACGCCCAGAGGAATAACTTTCCGAAAAAACGATATGGTGCAGAGGCCGGAGGATGCAGGACTTTCATTCCCTTTGGTGGTAAAGACCTGCTGCGGCGGATCCAGTGTCGGCGTCTTTATCGTACACAGCCAGGAGGAATATGAGCGGAGCCTGAAAGGTGCCTTTTCCTATGAAGATCAGGTGGTTGTGGAAGAGTTCATAGAAGGCAGAGAGCTGACGGTTGCCGTTGTGGACAACAAGGCCTATCCGGTGGTGGAAATATCACCCGTAAAGGGATTTTATGATTACCGGAACAAGTATGAACCGGGGGCAGCCATAGAAACCTGCCCGGCGCAGATACCGCCGGAAAAGACACAGCAGGTGATGGAGCTGGCGGAGGCGGCTGCCCTTGTTCTCGGACTGGATACTTACTGCCGGCTGGATTTTATCATGAAAGAGAACGGAGAGCTGTACTGCCTGGAAGCCAATACACTTCCCGGCATGACGCCCACCAGCCTGATTCCGCAGGAAGCGGCCGTGCTGGGCATGGATTACCCGTCTCTGTGTGAGGAACTTATACGTGTTTCCCGGAAGAGATATCAGAACAGCCTGAGGGGGACTTTTTAGCATATGAAGAATATGACACTGAAAAATATCACCGACGTATGCGGTGGTGAGTACCATGGCCCGGAAGCGGCACTGAAAGAAGAAGCCGTTTCCATAACGACGGACAGCAGAACGGCAGAGAAAGGGAGCCTGTTCATCCCGATCGCAGGCGCAAGAGTGGATGGCCACTGCTTTATCCCGCAGGTGATCGAGGCCGGTGCGCTGGCTGTGCTGTCCGAAAAAGAACTGGAAAATGTTTCTTTTCCCTGGATCAAAGTGGACTCTTCCCTTCAGGCCGTGAAGGATCTGGCCGAATTCTATCTGAACCAGCTGAATATCCCGGTGGTCGGTATTACCGGGAGTGTCGGAAAAACCAGCACAAAGGAAGCCATTGCAAGCGTCCTGAAAGAAAAGTACCGGGTCCTGAAGACGCAGGGAAATTTCAACAATGAGCTCGGCCTTCCGCTTACAGTATTCCGACTGCGGGAAGAGGACGAGATAGCGGTTCTGGAGATGGGGATCAATCACTTTGGGGAGATGACCCGCCTGGCCAGAATTGCACGCCCGCACACGGCTGTCATCACCAATATAGGGACCTGCCACCTGGAGTTCCTGGGGGACAGAGACGGTGTTTTCAGGGCAAAAACCGAGATGCTGGATTTTGTCCGGGACGGTGGACATATCGTCCTGAACGGAGACGATGACAAGCTGGCAGCAGTGAAGGAGACCCGCGGGATCAAGCCTGTGTTTTTCGGACTGGAAAAGGACAGAAGGAACACTGAAGACGGGAGGGATTTCCCGGAGCCGGATGCCTTTGCCTCGGATATTATAAGCTGCGGACTGGCAGGGACGAAGGCTGTGCTGCATCTGGGGGACAGTATTCTTCCGGTAACGATTCCCGTACCGGGAATGCATATGGTTTATAATGCGCTGGCTGCCGCGTTGGTCGGCAGGCTCTACGGGCTGGATGACAGCCAGATCATCCGTGGAATTGAAAGCATGAGCACTATTTCCGGAAGAATGAATCAGATCAGGACGGAAAGGCTTCTGGTGGTGGATGACTGCTACAATGCTAACCCCATGTCCATGGAAGCGGCGCTGGATGTGCTGAAGGAGACTCCCGGCAGAAAAATGGCAATCCTTGGGGATATGGGAGAGCTCGGCCCGGAGGAAGCAGAGCTGCACCGGAGCGTGGGCGTGCATGCCGCTGCCTGCGGGATCGACCGTCTGGTCTTTGTCGGTCCGCTCGCCGGGCATATGGCGCGGGGGGCGGAGGAAGCCGGCGCGGCAGACTGCATTTATGAGGAGAAGCTGGAATCTCTGCTGGAACACCTTACGGACTATGTGCAGGATATGGACACTGTTCTGGTAAAGGCATCCCACTTTATGCATTTTGAAAAAGTGGTTCAGGCTTTAAAGGAAATATAGCGGTAACTAATCAGAACCAGGCCGCAGACTTGCCTTGCCGCGCGGGTCAGACACTGCTGTGCGGCTTATGTCTGCGGCTGTGAAAGGGGAATTATATGGAGCGCTATGCATTTGCAATGGAAATAATCAGGGGAAAAGAACATTCGTTCCGGGAAGCGCTTGGCAGGACCTGGCCGGAGATTACGGCATTCCTTGACCGCAACGGTCTGCACAATTTCAGTCTCTGGTCCTGCAGCGGCCTTGCTTTCGGTTATGCAGAAGGCCAGGAAGGGCAGCAGCTTTCCGGAAAGGAGCATGCGGTTCTTTCAGATCTGGTGGAGGCTTTTTCCGGACTGGTCTGCTGGCTTGCAGAGCCTGGCGAGGGAATGGAGCTGATGTACCATGATTTCGGCATTGTGCGCGAAGATAAATCCCTGATCCGCCATCGTATGTTTATGACACGGCTGAAGCCGGGCTGTGCCAGGGAGTATAAAGCCAGACATCAGGCTCTGATCGAGGCCAGGGGAGGTGTACCGGATCCGGGCCCGGACAGCAATTTCAGCATCTGGAGTGCGGGCGGCTATATTTTTGGCTATGATGAGATTGACACCACCATGGAGCAGGAAGAGACGCCGGAAGCACACGCGGCCACGGTGGCATGGGAGACCAGGCAGCTTGAAATAATGGACTGGATCACCAATGACTGTGACTGGCTGACCGGCCAGGTTCATCCGGCAAGTACACGCCTTGCATGGCATCTCTGAGGCATGGTGTTTTATGAGAAGAAAACCAGAGGAGGCTACCCGCTATCCTTTATCTGTACTACTCAGGCGGTTTATGCCCTATTACAGGCCGTACATCGGTTCACTTGCGAAGGATCTGGCCTGTGCCGGCCTGACAACCGTCTGTGAACTTATTCTGCCGATCCTGATCCGCAAAATTACCGATACAGGCATGTATCATTTTGAGCTCCTGTCAATATCTTTTATCC
>Ga0310695_10014355_pt1 | contig 10717 bp, 6 predicted proteins | sample RumenRJG_04DNA_FD_203882 | JGI IMG/M metagenome (GOLD analysis project Ga0310695, IMG submission 203882) | Bovine rumen microbial communities from Lethbridge, Alberta, Canada - RJG_04 (v2) (version 2) | ecosystem: Host-associated > Mammals > Digestive system > Stomach > Rumen | place: Canada... | reverse complement strand
CAACAGTCCTTTCCCAATGATAGGCATTCTCAGGCTTATGGTTGCCCTCCACATAGCAACCGCCAGGGAAGCGCATGAAAGCAGGATGAAGGGCCTCGAGCTTCTCGGCCAAATCGATGCGGCAGCCGTTCTCGCGGCCTTTGTAGGTTGGTGGGAAGAGGCTCACCACATCAAGAAGGACGCTACAGGGGTTTTGGAATGTGAGGTGAAAGACGGCTTGAGGATCGCTCTCAGTGGCTACAATGTTGGCCTCCACCTTCTGCCAACCCTTACGGAACTTGACGTCGATGGCGGTGGCGCCAAGTGTGTGGTCACTCTTGGTGGCGAGGCGGGCGAGTACAGAGCCGGGCTTGCCGTGAAGGACCTTTATCCAGAACGACAGTTTATACTGCGTCCCTGTCACTACGTTGATGCCCCAATATCCGGGATTGCTAATGCCGGCACCGGGGATGGGGCTTTTGACCAACAGGGCATGACCTTGCTTCTCGTTGAGGAGGTCGTCGCTGACGAGACTAATTTCGCTCCTCTCTGCATTCCAATGCTCAGGCTTCTCGGCATCATACTCAAAGGAGCGGTTCCTGATGAGCTCAGCATAGAGGCCGCCATCGGAAGCATAATTGATGTCTTCATAAAAGATGCCATAGAGCGTGGGGCTGATTTCGATGCCCTTTTGCGCCACATCTACCTTGATATTTACCTGGGCTTGCAAGTTCACGAAGGCAAAGGCAAGCAGACAGAGGACGAAATTTTTTTTCATTTTCATGGTGTGTTGTTTTAGTTGTTTCCACTGCAAATATACGATTATTTTCTTAAAAACAAAGCATGAAAGGCGAAAGAAAATCTATTTCTCCATATTATTATTCACGAGCGAATGTGCCTGCTGCATCACCACGGCTGGCACTTTGCCTCCATTTCACCAAGAATCTCATCCGAATTAGGCAATTACAATGATGAATGTTCATGTATGTTCAATTGAATCATCATAATAGTTCAATTGAACAGTCATGATGATTCAACGAACCAAGCGTGCCGAGTCGAGCAAAGGAACGAATGACATCCAGTTCCAAAAGATGTTAAAATAGGTGGCTCAGCAAGTCGAAGTGTCGGATTATATTCATACCTTTGCCGGCGAAAGGACAAATAAGAATGATTAAACCCATGATGATGCTGTTGTTTCTGCTGCTACCGTTGCTGGCCCTCGCGTATGTCTGCTGGCATGTCTGGCTGTTGCTCCCCCTCTCGTGGGGTTGGAAAATACTTGTCGTCTTGTTGATGGTGGGCGCATTCGCCATGCTTTTCGCCAGCATCTTCCGTGCGACGGACCGCCTGCCGATGCCCGTGGCGACGGCGGTTTACGAGGTGGGAACGTCGAGCATCATCGTCCTCCTCTACCTCACGATGCTCTTCGTCGTGCTCAACATCACGAGGCTCCTGCATCTGCTGCCTGCCGCGTGGCTGCGCGACAACTGGTGGACCACCGGCTGCATCGTGCTCTTCCTCCTCGGACTCTTCGTTTACGGCAACATCCACTACCGCCACAAGTACCGGCAGGAAATGACGATTCGCTCGGCGAAGGTAGAGAAGCCCGTCAAGTTGGTGTTGATGAGCGACTTGCACCTCGGCTATCACAATCGCCGGAAGGAGTTCGCGCGATGGGTTGACCTGATAAATAACGAGCATCCCGACATGGTGCTCGTGGCCGGAGACATCATCGACGGCAGCATGCGACCACTTCGCGACGAGCGGATGCACGAGGAGTTCCGTCGGCTTCAAGCGCCCGTCTTTGCCTGCCTGGGCAATCACGAATACTTCAGCGGCGAGCCTGAGGCACAAAGGTTCTACGGCGACGCGGGCATCCACTTGCTGCGAGACTCGTCGGCCATGCAGGGCGACCTCTGCATCATGGGGCGCGACGACCGAATGAATCGCCGCCGTCGTCTGCTCAAAGACCTTGTCGCCTCAGCCGACAAGAGCAAGTATCTCGTCCTGCTCGACCACCAGCCCTACCACCTGGAACAGGCCGAACGCGAAGGCATCAACTTTCAATTCAGCGGCCACACCCATCATGGACAGGTCTGGCCTATCTCGTGGATAACCGACGCGATGTATGAATGCGCCTTCGGCACCTACCAGCGCGGCGCGACGAACTATTATGTCAGCAGCGGCCTCGGCATCTGGGGCGGCAAGTTCCGCATCGGAACCCGCTCGGAATACCTCGTCCTGACGATTGAGCCAGCCAGCTGAACAGCCCTTCGGAACCTTCCAAGTCTATTTGAACTTCTTTTTAAGCAACTGCATTCCGCCGTCGAAGTTGTAGTAGCCGTCTATCTGCAAGTCGTCGCGAACGCGGCGGCCTTCGGGCGTGATGGTCTCGTAGTGAGGGATTCCGCTGAAGTGAAACAGCTCCTCAAAGCGGCGGAAGTCCTCGTTGCTGACGCAGATGGCGTCCTCGTCGGCCAGCCATTCCTTCACATAATTGCGGTAGGCCTCGCTGCCTCCGGGTGTCGATTCGTCCGCGATGAAGATGAGCTTCACGTCGTCCCGCTTGGCTATCTCGGCGCGTTGCTGCTTGCTTTGCTGAATCGCGCCACGGCAAGGACCGCAACCCATGCCCCAGAAGTCGATGAGAAGGAAGCGTCCGGGATACTTCTCGGAGAGCGAGCGGATGAAGTCTGCCATGGGATTGTTGGCTGGCAGGGGCGTAGAGAGGTCCTTCTCGGCCATCTTGCGGGCATAGAATGCCTCGGCTTTCTGGCGGACGTAGGGATGGGTGAAGGCCGAGAAATAGTGCTGCATGATGTCGTCGAGCGCGCCAGAATCGGAATCACCTCTGAGTCGCAGATACTTGAAGTTACTGAGCATCTCCTTATAGATGCAGAGTTGTGCCAGCAGATTATTGTGGTCGCAGCGCAGCAGGTCGCGCAGCGCAGCAAGTTGGATTGTTGTCCGTTTCTTGTCGTCGCCTTGTGCTTCCTTGTACATACGCTCCCTGACGGGCTTTGCAAACTGGATGCGATTGATGGTGAAGTAGGTGATGTCTTCCGAAAGGAGCAGCGGATTGTCGAAGTCTATGCGGCTGAGCCTGTCGTAGTTACGCATGTCGAAGAGCGTCTTCCACTCTGTGCTGTCCAGTATCTCCTCATAATAGACGCCGTCGCGAAGTTCCTGCTTCATCACGTCGCCCTCCCGATTCAAGGCATACGACATGTAGGCTTCGGCAAAATAGGTCTCTGCGCTTGCCATCGCGAGCTGCATCTCCAGCGGGGTAAAATGGTCGCGGCGGCTCACGACTTGCAGCCTGTACATCAGGTTCTGCCAGACTTCATCGGCCTTTTGGTTGGCTTCGGCGAACGTTCCTTTGAATGAATTGAGCGGATACAGCATGTCACTAATCAACAGCTTCGACTTCAAGAGACGCTCCACTTCCTTGCTGCTGCCGTTATTGTACTGGCAGTCCCAGCGACCGTCGGCAGTCTCGCGAACCGTAATGTCGATGGTCTCGCCCGGACGAGCAAAGAAGGGCATTTCGTCGAAACCAACCTTCGAATTGTCGGTAATGAACGCTTCCTTCACGGGATAGCTGGAGAGGAACTTCTTCTGGAACGTTCCGTCGGGTGCGATGTCGAGCACCAACGTCGTGCCATCCTTTTCGAAGAGGTCTCTGTAGTAGCATTCCATCGATGTGAAGCCGAACCGCTCGGCATCATATTCCTCGATGCGACCCTTGATGGTAATGGTGTCGGTTTGGAACCAAGATGACCCCCTGTCCCCCTTTAGGGGGAGAAAGGAAGAGGAAGTCATCTTGGTTTTTCCTCCCCCTAAATGGAGCTGGGGGGCCTTCTTGCTATCATGTATCCCGAGCAGCACGAAGGCTCCGTTGACGTCGCCCTCGATGAAGTCGAACACCTTGGTGCGCTTGGGCATAGGTGCAAAGTGCATCGTGAAGTCAACGCTGCCGCTTTCGGGCACCGACACCCACGAGTCGAGCTTGATTCCTTCGACAGCATGGAGCGGATAGCGTGCGCCGTCCTCGTCCATAAGGTAGCAAGTGTTGACGAAACGGAAGTTCTGTCCCTGCGGATACTCCATCGTGAAATGAATCGTCGATGCCGTATCGGCCAGAATCACTTCGCGGGCCTTCAGCTCGCCACGGTAGATGTTCGACGCCATTGCCTTCGGCGCCTTGATGGTCTTGTAAACCTTTGCCTGCCCTGCCAATGCTACAAGGGCAAGCAGAATGGTAATGATGGCTCGCTTCTTCATGTTCATTTGGTGTTCAAAGCTTTTTCTATTTCTTCTTTGATTGTCTCGACTCCCGGGAAACCTATCTCTGTGTAGGTCTGCTTGCCGTTGGCATCGTAGATGGCATATGTTGGGATGCCGTTCGAATGGTACAGGTCGAGAAGATGATTGTACTGCTCTTTCGTAAGATAGTAGTGATTGCCCGAGATGTCGCCAACCATCTGCTTCCAGTCCTTATATGGCGAGGCAGGAGAGGTGATATAGACAAACTGGATGTCCTTGCCTTTGAGTTCTTCCTTCAAGGGAGCCATCAGCTTGTGTCCCATACGGCAAGGTCCGCACCAAGTGGCCCAGACATCGATGAGGACAGCCTTGCCCTTATACTTGCTGAGGATGGCAGGCAGGATGTCTTCGGGAGCGATGTCGGTCATGTCGAGGTAATGAACATCGGCAGGTAGCCCTTCCTTCTGGGCGGCAACTGTCTTCTGATATTCCCTGACAGCCTCATCGTAAAGGGCAGAGAGGTTGGCATCTTCAATCAAAGGCTTCCCCACCTTCTGCCCGTCAAGAACCTTCGGCAGATAGTAGCAGTAGCGGGCAAGGTCGGCATTGATGCCGCGTGCTTCCTTGTCCATAGCATAGTAGCGGCTGCCTTCTGTAAACGCAAAGGTGAGAACGGCCTTTCGGCCTTTTAAGCCGCTTATATGGTGTTGTAGTAAATGCTCGGTGAAAGCTGGCTGCTTGGACAGTGAGTCAATGGGATTGCCGTAGTAAGAGAACGAATAGGAACCGCTGTTTGTCAATTGTGTCAGCCAGTCCTTCACGGCCTGCTCGCATGGCAAGTTTTCTATGTACTTGTCGTTCTTGGCACTATACTCATCGTAGTCTCGGATGAGTTCCTCGACGGTACGAGCCGTTTCTTTCATCTCAATATCATCATCTTGCGTCTGCATTTGATAATACTCCCTTGCGAACTTGGCAAAGTAACCTTTGTAGCCGACGAACTTATTGCCCTTGTATGTGTCGTCCTTCAGCATATCGACAAGCACGGTCACTTCCTTGCCGGGGGCAAGATAAAGGCTGCAATTGGAACCCCACGGGAAGTTGTTCATGTGGAACCAAACTACCTGCGGGAAGCCTACATACAACTTCAGCTCAGCCTCGCCGTCATCGTTCATACGGAGGTAGAGGTTTTGTGGCTCTCCAGGATGCTTCAAGTCAATGTATTGTGCCATTATCCTTGGCCTCATGCCCTTTCGATAGTTGAGTGCCTTGAAGTGAACGACGGCAGGCTCCTCGCCGTACTTCAAGTCCTCCAGCTGGTCGTCCTCTGCATAGTCGGCAAGGTATTCTGCAGGAACGGCAGCGGCAGGCATCGTGTAAGTCGAGTCATGGACGCCAAAGACCTTGAAGTCGTTGTCGCCCATTCCTTCGATGAAGTCAAACTCCTTCGTCTTCATGGGCAAAGGCTCGAAACGGAGCACGAACCGCTGCGAGCCGTTGTCGCCCAATGTGAACTTCTCGCCGAGCGTGATGCTGTCGGCACTGACGATGCGGAACGTCTTGCCCCCCGACTGCAAACAGCTTTCCTTTGCTATCCGAAACCATTGTCCGGGCATATTGCTGTAACTTGCATAGAGCCTTGTCTGCTGCTTCGTCAGCTCCACCTTCTCTATTTCGAGGAGGTCGGCACAGTTGAGAGCCTTTGCAGGTTTCTCCCAAATAATGGTCTTCTCTTTTGCTTGCCCTGCCATCGCTACAAGGGCGAGCAGGAGGGTGATGATAGCTTGCTTCTTCATACTTTAGGCTTGCTTGGTTATCCTTTCTACATATATAACGCGCGAGGGGACGAAATGTTATGCGGGAAAGAGCATCTTTTAGATTTTCTTAACTAAGCCTTACTTCTTGAGATACACCTTTTCGCCGTTGATGTAGCTCTTGAGCTTGGGCCAGTCCTTGGGAATCCATCGGTCGCCTTTGTTTCGGAGGGAAAGGATGTGGTAGCCGTCTTCGTCGAACATACAACTAAGGAAGTATGCTTCGTCGTCATCACCATAATTCACGCCCTCAACGACATCTACAAGGTTTATGTACGAGAAGCGTGAGGTGAACCTATATCTGTAAGGCTGTTCGGGATGGGCATTGATGTAATCGTATGCCAGCGAAACGAGTTGCTTGTACAATGCTTCTGCCTCTTCCTTGTGGGTTGCGGGAATGAATAGGTGTGTGCCTGTCGTCAAGCCGAAGCTCGACTTGTTGGAGTAACTTTGGGTCATCTGAATAAGCCCTCCATCCTCGCCGATGTCGTCCGTAAAACCTTCATCGTGTCGCCAATAGACGGGATAGGTCTTTGCTCCTTTCAGCTTCCGGAACGACTTCAGCACTGGCTCTATCTGTGTCTCGAAAGCCTCTATGTCGAAGGGCTTCATGTCGTCCCATGTGATGCCGTTTGGAATGGAATAGAGATGGGTGTATTGTCCTTTCTCTACATTGCCTTCCTGCCAATTGTCGTAACCTCTGCTATAATCGAAACTGGCTATCTCGCGGGCATTGACAAGCTCCCAGCGATAGGTAAAAGCAGCAGGAGGGAAGAGAAGGGTGTCGCCCTCTTCGCGGAAGGCCAGCGTGTATTTGATGGTGTCGATGTCTGCCTTATGATACTCGTAGGTGTAGCTCTCTGATGCGTCTTTTCCAAGGAGGGCGAAAGTGAGGCGTATGGAGTCGAGCATCGTCACGACCCGCTGATGGCGGGCGGCATTAATGCTGTCGTACGATTCGATGAGATGCTGCCTTGCCGCTTCACTTATCTTCTCGTCGAAGTTGAAGCGAGGTGTCTTCGAAGTGACTTCGTTAAACCAGGTGTACCATTGATGCTCTATGCCTCTGCCAGAGCAGTTCAGTTGCTTGTGGCTGATGCGGACAGAAGATTCCTTCTTCAAGAACTCTTCCAATCGAACAAGCCGCTCGTTAGGCTTCTGTGAGTAGGCAGCGGTAGTAATCGCCGCCATGAGGATAATTGAAAGTATCTTTTTCATAATGACGAAGTTAATGATCCATTAGTAATGCTACTTCTTGGCTGAAGCGCTCACCTCGCGAACGGATGTCCTGAACCTGAGCTTCCAGGGCGAGATAAGGGTCTGGCGGCTCAACGAAAGCCTCCATAGTCTGCTCCGAAGGAGGCGTGGATGGCTCCGTAGCTGCAACCTTCTCTTCTTGGGAGAGCGATGAGGAGAGGCTGGCTTTTTCCTTGCGAACGATTGGCTTCGGCCTCCTTGAGTGCTTCTGCTGCAAAGGCTCTTCTGCCTTGGCTACAATAGGCTGACTCGGCTCCACGACATGCTGCTTTGCCGGTTGCTCCTCGCGCTCCACCGCCTCTACAACCTTTGTCTCGGTCTGCTTGGGGGACTTCAGGAACTTGAAGCCTATGCCGACGACGAGAACTAGGCTGGCAGCAACGAGAAGAAGCCGCTTCAGTTCCACTCGCCTCGGAGAGGGATGAGGGGTGAGGCTGTTCATCAGGCGCTCGTTCAGGTCGCTTGGCATGGGCGGCAACTGCTCTTCCCGTCTGCGGACAGCTTCTTGTAGGTTTATGTCTTTCATAGCTTAAAGCGTTTTGATGATTCGGTAAAGTTTCTTGCGTATGCGGCTCAGCTGGGAGCCGACGGTTGAGGGAATGGAGCCCGTTACGTAGGCGATGTCTGCCAGACTCCGTTCTTCGTAGTAGAACATGCTGATGATGGCTTGTTCGTGAGGCGGCAAAAGCGACAGAGCCTTCTCCAGTTGTTTGATGAGTTCCTCGTCGAGAGGCGCATCTTCCGGCACTTCGAAGGAGTCGCTGCCCAGCTTGCTGTCGTCCATATAGACGAGGTTCGGCTTGCGTCGTCGGACGAAGTTGAGCGACTCGTTGTAGGCGATGCGGCAGAGCCAAGTGCTGAGCGTCGCCTTCTTGGGGTCGAAGGTCATGATGCCTCGCAATGCCTTGACAAAAACATCCTGATAGACTTCCTCCGCATCCTCGCGGCCAGGCACGATACGCTGCACCATGCGGAACACCGTTGGACCGTACTCCGCGAAGAACCTCTGGCAAGCTTGAGGTTTCTGCCGCTGCAGGTCGTCGATGAGGATGTCTGTCTCTGTCTTCATTTTCTTGTCTCTCTACTCCTTTATACACGCAAAAGGAGGAAACATTGCAACAAGCCGCAACTTTTTCCACAAAGGTACAAAAAAATCGTAAATGTTGCATGTATCAGCAACATTTAAAAGGGACTATACCCTAGAATTATTCTTCAATATTATCTTAAGATAATATTGACCATAGACTCCGGGGGGTACAGTCTGTGTTTTTTGTTGCGTAACTATGCAACATTTAACATTCTACCCATCACACACTGTCAAAAGACACCCATCGTCACCCCCGAAAATCACACATTTCTCTGCGCAAAATGAACTTTTTCTGCGCGAAATCACACTTTTCCGCGTGAAAATCACAAAACATCACACTAGATGATCGCCATCGTCACACTAGATAATCGCCATCGTCACACTATACGTTTGCAATCATCACTAGCCATATTGCAAGTCTTTGTGTATGAGCGGACTATGATGCCTGCACTGACTAATTGTCTTTTAAGAAATTCAGAACCTCATGGTGGCTTCGCACAGCCAAGCAGTCAGGTCATCTCTTCTTCTGCCGCGATTCGGGATTATCATGGTCGACTGCTCATCTCGAACTCCACCGTCACGTCGCCGTCGAAGAGGTCCTTGCCGCTTATCGTCCAGCCCTTCCACTTGCGACCATTCACGCGGAGGCTCTTCACGTAGCAGCACTCGCGGCTGGCAGCGGGAGCCAGGATGCGCAGGGTGCCGTGGGCGTGGCGCAATTCCAAGTGACGGAAGAGTGGAGTGCCGATGGCATACTGGTCGTTGCCGTGCTGTAGGGTGAAGAATCCCATGGCGCTCTGGATGAACCAGGCCGACATCTGACCCGTGTCGTCGTTGCCGCAGAGACCGTCGGGAGTGGGGCGGTAGTCCTCGTAGAGCACCTGGCTCACGCGCTGCTGTGTCTTCCACGGCTCGCCCGCGTAATTATATAGGTAGAGGATGTGGTGAACGGGTTCGTTCTCGTGGGCATATTGTCCGATGTGCCCGAAGCTGCGCTGCTGGGCGCCCGGTGCGGTGGCGGTGAACAGACTGTCCAGACGCTCCGTGAATGCCTGTCGCCCGCCCATTTGGCGAATGAGGGCTTCGGGGTCCTGCGGCACGAAGAACGAGTACTGCCAGCTGTTGCCTTCGCAGAAGTCGGAGGCAAAATAGGCCGGTGCGGGGCTGAAAGGATTGAACGGCTTGCGGAACTGGCCCAGGGTGTCACGTGCATTCACGAAACCCGTCTCGGGGTCGAAGAGGTTCTTCCACCATCCGCCACGGTCCAGGAACTCGCGGTATTCGGTCTCGTGACCCAGCATGCGTGCTGCCTGAGCCACACACCAGTCGTCGTAGCTGTACTCCATCGTCTTGCTGGCCGAGTGAGCCTCGTGATTGAAGGGCACGTAGTGGTACTTCCTATAATAGCGTGCGCCGCGGAAGTCATGGTCGAAGTAGCCGAAGCAGTCCTTGTTTGCAGACTCCACCATGGCCTGGAACAGCGGTTCGGCAATCGAGTCGGCCACAAGCCCCTTTGCCATCGCATCGGCAATGATGGGCATGGCGTGGTAGCCCGTCATGCAGTTGTTCTCCTGTCCGGCAATGGTCCACATGGGCAGGATGCCCGAGTGGCGATAGTGCTGCAGGAAGGTGAGCATGAGGTCGCTCATCACGTCGGGGCGCAGGAGGGCTATGAGCGGCGCATGGTTGCGGTAGATGTCCCAGAGACCCAGCACACCGGCAAAGTAGCGGGTCGTGGTGCGGTACACCTGGGCGTCCGAACTGCGATAGCGTCCGTCCACGTCGCTGTAGAGCTGGGGATAGAGCATGGCAAAGTAGAGGCATGTATAGAACATCTGCTTCTGAGGCGAGTCCTCGTCGCTGATCTGGAACATCTCGAGTTGCTTCTGCCATTTCTCCTGTGTGGCCTTGCGTATCTGGTCGAAAGTGTGCCCCTCGGCTTCGGCTTGCCAGTTGCGCTGGGCACCTTCGAGGCTCACGCCCGAGATGCCCACCTGTACCTCCAGTGGTCCTCCGCTGGAGGGGAAGCGCAGCATGGCTCTCACGTCGCGCGAGAGAACGTCCCACGACTCCGTGCGCCGACGGTTGTCATAGAGCGTGGCCAGCGTAAAGGGCTTGTTGAAGCGGGCATAGAAATAGCAGTGCTCGCGCGGTGCCCAGCCATTGGTGATGCGATAGCCGCGTATGGTCTGGCGGTCGACAATCTCGATGCGCGAGACGAGCACCGTGTCGCAGAAGCGTTCGGGCAGCGTGGTGGCGCGTGATGCGTTGCCGCGTTTCATGTCGATGGTCAGGCGGGGCTCCGTTCCTTGAG
>Ga0310695_10014353_pt1 | contig 10718 bp, 11 predicted proteins | sample RumenRJG_04DNA_FD_203882 | JGI IMG/M metagenome (GOLD analysis project Ga0310695, IMG submission 203882) | Bovine rumen microbial communities from Lethbridge, Alberta, Canada - RJG_04 (v2) (version 2) | ecosystem: Host-associated > Mammals > Digestive system > Stomach > Rumen | place: Canada... | reverse complement strand
CACAAATGCCAAGGGTCGAGCAGGTATCTACACATACACCGGTATATATCCTGCCGGAGGAAGAAAGGATGGCCGCAGCCACGCCGCCTGCCTCGACATAATCCGATATCTTTCTGCCATTCTGCACAGACCTGGCTGCTTCATAGAGTTTCCGTCAGAGCCAGTCGTCCTTTGTCATCAGATTGACATGACCTATCCGTTTCTCATGCATGAGCGGTACATCGACGCCCTCAGTGGTCCACTGGTAGCGAAAGCCGCATTTTTCCTGCACTCGCTTTGACTTGAGATTTCCGTCATAGTAGCCACACCAGACCTTTTGCATGCCAATATCCTCGAAAGCATGCCGCAGCATCTCCCGGGCTGCCTCCGGCACAATACCCTGTCCCCAGAATGGCTTGCCCAGCCAATAACCGAGCTCACATTCGTCGTCTCGCTCGGTCATATCCGTGTGGCCGTTCAGTTTCAGTTCGATCGCGCCAATTGCTTTGTTATCCGTTTTCAGGCAGATGGCATAGGCCTCCGGACCGTTAAAGACATTCCGGATCACATCTACGCTCTCTTCCACACTTTGATGAGGCGGCCATCCGGCGATCGGGCCGACGTCAGGATCCTTTGCATATTGATATAAGTTCTCCGCGTCGCTTTCCTCCCAGCGGCGCAGGGTCAGTCTTTCTGTTTCCAGCATTTTTTACATCCTCATTTATTCAGCGCTGTACTTAAGGAATTTGGAATACCGCGCGGTCCGCGAACGGCAAAGATTCCATATTCCTCTTTAAGAACACCGAAGGTAAATCTGTCCGGTGCATAGCGTTTCTGCAGCTTGATCTTCATCAACGCCCTGATCGTGATGTATTTATTTTCATGTTCATATGGAATATCGGTTTCCACCACCTTGCATTTGTACAGAACCGCTGATACCGGCGCTGCGACATACATAAAAACGGTATCGCCCTTTTTGATCCCTGCCCCCTGCTTCCAGTTGATCAAATCCTGATCATCAAAAGCATGTACAATATCGAAGTACTTCGGATTCGCCGGAATGATCCACTCTTTCGGGGGCCGTATCTTCTCCTTCCTCTTTGCCGATGCCGTAGCCATAAAGCTCATGTCGATCAGATCGAAAACTTTTTCCTCCGGCACAGTTCCATCCAAGAGAACAGAAATCCAGTGCATTTTATTCATGTGGTAAGCCGGCATGATCCCATCTTCCTGAATGAGCAGGTCCCGGAAGAACATGTCGTCCACCTTCAGGTTGATCACGTCCACATATTCCTTTTCAGGCACTCCAACCTTGTCGCCTGAGATACCTGCCTGCAGAGCAAACCATTTGTTATTATCCTTATGGCGAAATACCGCATGTCCAGGATATTTTCGCCACGGATACTCTGGTACAGCTTTGTATTTCTTTTTGATGTAATCGTAAACCGTCTGTCGGTCCATTCTCTCACGTCACCTCATTCTTTGCTGTTTTCGCTGTATCGGTGTTTATATTTAAAAATAGTGCGTCACAACAAAGGCCGCTTCCAGGTCTCTTTCCTTTACTTCTCAAACAGCTGTTTCTGACCGCCCTCAATTGGTGTACTTGTGGTGTACTAATCCCTGCTTTTTCCTCTGACCCCCTTGATTTTGCTGGCTCTCCGGGCTTTTACAGAATAGTGCCGTGGCAGACGAATAGTATACGAATCATAAAAATTAGCCCTTTCTAACGGCCCTGTCATGCTGCGAAATGCCGCGATTTACCGCGATATTCGACCGGTGTGATAAAAACGCATTCTGTCACGGAAACAGGCCGAAAATGCAAAATCCGGCAAAATGAGGCAAGTCGAGGACACCAACAGTAGTCAAAACGTAGTAAAAACGGGGTGGTCTTACTACCGGAGGTTTTGAGATATCTCTTCTCAAGCCTGCGCTCTTGAAGACCGTTCTTATAGCACATCCTACTTCCTTTTCATAGGCGCCTTCAACTCTTACTTGTATCAAGATTCTAGTCTATCCTCGCCACTAGCACGCTATAAGGCTCTATATATTGTGTCTCGCTTGTTTATATGCGCATTCCCCTTACTATCAAAGCCATTGAACGATACTAGCTGTAGACTTTGTAATCTATATATATTCCTATCTATCGAAAAAATAAGTAGGCGAAAGTGATCACCCATGAGTTCATACTTTGTTTTTACTTCACTAATTGTCCACGGCTTGGCTGTATCTCCAAACACTTCTAATATGGTTGCGTTATTCCTAGCAGTTACGGCTGCCAACGTCGAGCGCCTTTGCTGCCGTAATTGCTGACAAACGAGATATCTGCAAAAATGTCCCATCTGGGGTTAGCCTCTGCCTGCTCGAGTCCATACAGAATAAGTACTGCTAAGTCCAGATGCATATACGACTCGCCCACTTTGATAGTGTGCTTATCGTCAGGAAGCCAGTTTGCTGGCATTGAGCAGTCAAACATCTTTACGATAGAGTAAGCGGTAAAATTGTCGGCGTCTCTTACCTCAATAGTAATTGCGTGCGCCAGATTCTTTTCGTCGAACTCTGAGAATTCGACTCCGCCGCCCTCAAAATCGAAACCAGCTGCCCCTTCGAGCTCGCCGGATCCAAAGATGTCGTAGCACATTTTTCCAATATCGAGAATAAACTCGTGTTTAGGAGTCGGAACTCCATTTACGCTTGCGCGATATTCGTTTCTTTCGATGTAATCCTCGATTTTGTGATCGGTATGTACTTCGGTGCCATCACTCAGGATATAAGTGCCGTTTCCGGAGTGCGCCTGCTCTTCCTGTTGGCGTTCCAGCTCTTCCCGCGCTTCCTTGTCCTTCTCGGCTCGACCGCTGTCCGGGGATTCGATACCAAGGTTGCCTTTGTGGCTGTCGGACTCATTTTCGGGGTAAAGCCCTTCCCGCGCTTCCTTGTCCTTCTCGGCTCTACTGCTGTCCGGGGAAGCGATACCAACGTTGCCCGCGTTGTCTTCGGGCTGAGCTTCAGCTGTCGGCTGGCTTACGGGCTGCTGCTGATTCGGTTTTGTTGCCCCTGCGCATGCAGCCAGTGACGCGCAGAGTAGTGTTAATGCAACCATCGTCGAAAGGATCCTTGTTGTTCTCACGCATAATCACCTACCTTTCTTTAAAATAGTGAGAAAAACAACCTGATATTATTCTTCATCCTCAAGATTTGGATTAAGAACGAGGTACCCCTCCATCCAGGCCGTTGTGCCTGTGATCATTTTAATATTTCATTTCATTCTTACCTATAGTCTTAACTCTCTCTCAAACAGCTCTGCCATCTGGCTTCGATTCAGCCATACCGTATCACCGGTCATCCTAAACGGAAGTACTATGCTGGTGTCTTTCGTTTCAAACAGTACAAAAGCAGGCTATTCATATATCCCCCGCTCATGCCAGAACTGCTTTTAATCAACCCTAAATTTCCCGTAATGAACTCTGTCTCTTTGGTTCACTTGCGGAATTCTCCCGGTCCTTCGATCGAAACATTTTTACTTTTAATCCTGATCTCATTGATCATCGGATATACATGTTCATAATAATTCTTTTTTGTGCGATAATAGGGCAGTTCAATGAGTGGTATCTCTGTGCCGTCTTTTTTCACGGCATATAAATACCAGACATGTACCCGTCCGGAATCGTCCCACTTGAAAAAATACTTTGTAAAATTCTCATACTCATAGATCCTTGCTTCCCCTTCCACGAATATGTATTTTACTCCGAGAACTACATGACCTTCACAGTACACGTGTCCACTGTAATACTCTAATACAGCCTGATTTAATACTCCGGAGTGCTCCAGACTTTTGATATACCGATGATAATCCAAAATACTCCAAAGAATATATACCACTATCAACAGAAAGGCACCGCAGAAAATAATATTCGCGATTGAGAAGGTTGGCTCCGGAATCACCACATAGAACATCATAAGTATGCCGACGACGAAGAACATCATCAATGCGTATGCAAGTCGCGGGCGAAGAAAAGTGATAAGCCCACTTGTCATCTGCTCAATGCCTTTCTCCGCATCCTCCGCTTTTTTCTTTTCCCGCAGTTCACTGACCCATGCAACAGCTTCAACCACGCTCTTTGCAGCACAGATCAAACCGAAAACCGAATACGCTGTGAACACTAAAGTGAGTACTGACGATGACTCTACTACGGAAAAAAGATCAAAAACACCCACAAGAAAAAACGGCATCATTAATACTGAATAAACCAGCCAAAACGTGCAGATTCCGACTACTATCTTTGAATAGATCATTGCCGGAAATCTTAAAGCCGCAAAAAAAAGTGGTACCGGCAAGATGAACGCGATGATCATTATTAAGCAAACATAATCATGCCTTATTCGAATCCAGTTCTGCTCATCCAAGTTGAAAACCAAAAAAAATGTAATAATAAAAGTGTATATGATTGCGGCCGCTACCAACAGCCTCCGATTAATCCTAAAACTTCTTGTTCGTCTCATCTTCTACGCCTTTTTCATGAGTCAAAAGAGCCCGCTACCATTCCATAGCACCATCCCAAAGACAGATCTCTTGGATAAATCATATCCTTTCTGACCGCTGTGACAGCAAAACTACCGTCTCCACGTGGCACGAGACCCCCAGATGGATTGCTTATATAGTAGAAAGCGCCCCATATGTACCTACTTTATTCGTCTTCGCTATCTCTTCAAGATATTTGCTTATCGGAACAGCCTCGCCCTCAACGATAAAATCCTTCTGCCTGAACGCCTCAAACAAGCGAATCGTGGCCTGATCCAGGACATCACGATTCTTGTCCTCCAGCATAAACTCGATCGTGTTCATGACCTCGCCAGAGGATAACTCCTTCAGCTTATTCTGCATAGCAAGGGTCCTTTCAGGATCTGTGCCATCATCCGCGATAGCTGTATTTGACAGTTCTCTGATACCTGCGGCTATGTACAAGGCAGCAAATTTCATATTGTTGAGGATCTGGTCTACTTCTTCCTGTGTGTGAATAACAGTTCTGTCTTCTGTTTTTGGTGCAGACGCCTCAACTTCTGTTTTCTGCTTAACTGCAACGGCAGCAGATTTCTTTTCAGCCTTTTTTGCCTTCTTAGCCTCATGGGATTCAATAGCCCTGTCAATGAGCTCCCCGCCCTTTGCTTTTGCAGCTGGGATAACCGTTTGGGACATCCAATTTCCAAAGGCGTCAATCCCGGCGTTTACAGCTCTTGTCAATAAAACCGTCGCTGCATCTGCAACAGCTGGGACGACCGCATCTTCAAGTATGGCCTGACCAAAACTGCGTTCCTGTCTCTCGACCTCATAATATACCTCACGCGTATATTCAGACTCGTCAACTTCGATCAGATCAACCGGACCCTGCAGTCCGTTGTCTTCATCAAACTGAATGGCAGCGCGTGAACCGTCTTCTTTGACCTTCTCATTTATGTGCGCCCCATCTTTTGTCTTGATACGATATAACTTATCATCTGCCATCAGAGTTATTCCTCCTCATCACCCTCGCTGATGATGTCAGCGGTCCAGTCCCGCGTTTCTTTCGATTCGCAGACGTCTTTCAGTGCCCCTTCGATCTCAGTTAAATCTGAGGCTCGTGTATAACATGCCTTAATGAGCGTCTCTGCAAAAATGCCGAGAGCTCTGTTATCCATCGTTGCTGCCGCTGCGCCGATGTTCTTCGCCGTACTCACAAGGGAGTTATAATCTTTCCCCTGGAGCTCGGTCCTGTCAACAAGCAGGCTCACAAGTCGGGTGAGGGCCGGATTCTTCGGCTTCTGACCGGCCCGGTACTCGATCAGGTGACGGACAGCGATGTATTGTGCCTGAGAGAGCTTCGTATTACCGTTCTCCAGATTGCTTATGTTCTGCTTTGAAACCCCCAGCATTTCACCCAGGTCTTCCGCGGTCCACCCGGCAATCTTACGGATGCTTGCCAGGTTCTCCTGCAGCCTTACAATCTGGATTGCTCTTTCCTTCTTCATCTTCCTCACCTCCTGACCATATCATATACCGTTCGCTGTATCTTGTCAAGTACACTGTACTTATAATTATATGCTGAACAGCAAAGACGGCCGCTCCAATATGGAACGACCGTCACCGCGCTGTATTCATATTCAATATTCTACTTCGATCTCTGTTCCTGTTTTAAAGGTGATGATCAGCTTCTCCCGGAAGACTTCTATCTTGTAAATCAGCTTGCGGACCAGAGAGTCTTTAAAAACAAGATCACCTTCGTCGTGCTGACTCAGAAATTCTTCCATCTCCTGGATGTGCTTCATTTGATCCTCCTGCGCGGCCTGCCGTCCAAGGGCTTCATCCTTCTGCTGCTTCAGTTCACGTATTTCTCCCGAAAGATCGTCGTAGTCTTCACCGGCATTCACACGCTTTACAAGATCTTCCTGCAGCCTTTGTAATTGCTCATCCAAACGCTCAACTTCTGATTTTGTCTCATCCATAAGAACATCAAGGGTGTTCTGCTGCAGCTCGTCTACGATCGGTTTTGTGGTTCCGTATGCTTGCCGGATCGCCCTTACAACTGCATCCTGCAGCTCGTCTTCATGGACTGTTGGCGCAAAGCAAGGTGCGCCTTTCTTTTCTACTCGGTTCCGGCACCGCCATACAGGGATTTTCTTTCCGTTCCGGGCATGCCAGACAATCCTGCGAAAAGGCGCTCCGCAACCGCCGCAAACCAGAACTCCCGTCAAAGCATAAATGCTGCAGTAACCTCTCCGGTATTCATTGCTGTCCTTCATGGCACTGCGCCTTGCCATCTCCGCCTGCACTTCATGGTACAGTTCTTTTGAAATAATGGCTTCGTGGCTGTTCTCAACATAGTACTGCGGTACCGATCCGTCATTCTCGATCCGCCTCTTCGTGAGTACGTCCTCTGTGAAAGTCTTCTGCAGCAGGGCATCTCCCATATATTTTTCATTCTTCAGGATCTGGGTGATGTTAGAATCCCACCACTTTGTGCTGCCGGCGCCGTTGGGAATCCCGTCAGCCTCCAGGCCGGCAGCAATCCGTTTACAACTCTTCCCCTCCAGGTACTCACGGTAAATCCGTTTGACCACTTCCGCCTGCTCCGGATCAATGACCAGCTCACCGTTCTCATCCTTTGTATAGCCCAGGAACCAGTTGTGATTGACCTGAACTTTTCCCTGTTGGTACCGGTACTGCAGGCCCAGCTTCACATTCTTCGACAGCGATTCACTCTCCTGCTGCGCCAGTGAAGCCATGATGGTGATCAGGACCTCGCCCTTCGCATCCATTGTATTTATGTTTTCCTTCTCGAAGATGACCGGGATGTTCTTCTCTTTCAGCTGACGGATATATTTCAGGCAGTCGATTGTGTTCCTGGCAAACCGGGAAATAGACTTCGTGACAACCATGTCGATTTTGCCCGCCATGCAGTCGTCGATCATCCGCAGAAACTCTTCTCGCTTCTTGGTACCAGTTCCTGAAATGCCGTCATCCGCATATATGCCGGCAAACTGCCAGGTGGAATTCTTCTTAATATATTCTGTGTAATGTTCAACCTGGGTACATATTCTTTTTCCTCCAATTACTCTGCAGTATGCCTGAAGCGGCATTACTTCTCAACGACCATCGTAAATTTCTCCCAGGGAATATCCACTTCCGCGCCATTATTGATGATCTCATCCACATGCATGAGGAGCGGATAATCATCCAGGCTTACCACACCGCGTGCTGCCAGTTTTTTGACAGCTCTTGCAGTTCTGGTCGCAATGACGATGGACTCGAGGGTGACGCCCTTGAGTTCTTCCATGGCCTGGTCAAAAGTCAGGCCTCTGCCGAGAAGAGTTCCGATCTTGCGGGTGCGGCCGCCGAAGACGGTGACATACAGGTCGCCTGCACCATGGATGATGTTCTCAGGGCCGCCGCCGATCAGATTCAGCAGCCGCATCATCTCTTTGACGCCCTGTCCGAAGAGGGCTGCCTGGGAATTATAGTGTACAGCCCCGATCTTGCCGTCGCGTTTTTCTGCAAGGCCGACAGAAAGGGATACGCCCAGCGCATAGGCATTCTTCATGGCCACTGCGCACTCCACACCGACAACATCGGTGGAAAGGCTGATGTGATAATAGTCGGTTGCAAGCAGGGCTTTGATCTTCTTTAAGGTCTCCATGTCTTTGCCGCAGAAGGCAACATGGCTGTCATCGTGATCTGCCAGCTCATAGCTGGTGCAGGGGCCGCCGATCGCATTGAAATTGATGTGCTTTCCTGCCGGCTGACGCTGCTCGAAAATCGTGGGATAGGGGACCAGTGTGCCGTCCTCCAGGTCGACCATGCCTTTGGTAACTGTCAGGAGCGGAACCTCTTCAGGCAGCACCGGAAGGATCTCGTCGCAGAACCAGTCGAGCCCGAAGCTGCTGACGCCGCCCAGGATCAGGTCCGCGCCTTCCAGCGCCTCCTGCAGCTCCTCGATCTGATAATATTTGATCCCGTCATGCAGGGTCCTCTTCAGGGTGATATGGAAATTGTCCTTGCGGAGACCGTCGATGATATCCCTGTCCAGAGGGGATCCTACAAGTCTTACCTCGTGGCCGTTTTCAAAGGCGGGGAATGTGATTGCCGAGTTCATCTGTCCTGCACATACGAATGTAATAATGCTCATGATTTTCCTCCTTAAATTGTTGTCGTGATTTTTCTAAAAACAAGTGTATCGCCGCTGGTTTGTGTTCGTTTTTCTGGTATGAAATTAACATGCAATCCGGCACATGTCAAACTCATGAAAGCCAGTAAATATAAGGGGTTTTCGCCATTTTTTATTAATATTTATTGTTTGATTAACAATCAGATAACCGTCTGATGTCGTAAAAAAAGCTTCATAGATTCTAAAAGTGCCTTTTTACGTGCACTATCTTGCATGCCGTATTAATCACTGATATTATATTAATAATCAAAATATACTTTTGATTAATAAAAGCAGCCTGTCTCCTGTTAATCAAAATAAATCAAAAAGATTTCTTTTACAGCTGCGGCGGGCAATGGAAGCGATCCTGCTTACAGGCTATTGAGGGGAAACTGCCTGTATTTTCAAAAGGAGGATACAGATGGGCAAGAGAAACAAAGTAACAACAAGGGACATCGCTGAATACGCGGGCGTTTCCCAGTCAACAGTCTCCATGATCCTGAGCGAAAAGAAAAACGTCTCCTTCGGAGAGGAGACAGTACAGAAAGTAAAGAAAGCAGCCAGGACACTCGGTTATAATAAACCTGGCAAAAAGAAGCGGACACCGGACCAGTCTCTTTCGAAGACCATCATGATCCTGTGCCCGACGGTTTCCAACGGCTATTACAACGCTGTCATTCATTCTATTGTTGAGAAGGCACAGGAATATGGCTACACATCCCTGACAGCTGTGACTTTCCGAAGTGCAGAGCGGGAAGACGAGTACTTCAGGCTTTTCTCCGAAAATGAACTCGCCGGTGTGATCTCCCTTTATCCTCTGACAAAATATACCGAAGCCAACGCTCTCGCAAAGCGCATACCGGTGGTTCTGATTGGAGACAAGCCGGAAGGGATCCGTTTCAGTTCCGTGGAACTGGACAGCCAGAAACCGGGATGGATGATGGCAGAACACCTGGTGCAGCTGGGCCACCGGCACATCGCCTTTATCTCCGGCCCGGTCGTCAAAAAAGAGATCAGCCGCACGCGCAGGCTGGCAGGATTTCAGCAATACTATAGGGAAGCGGAGCTTGATCCGGCCTGGATCAAACTCTTCTGTCCTACACTGAAAGCTTACGCAGACTATCCGCACACCGGAGCAGAGTACCAGGCCGGCTATGACATGACCATCCGCGCTCTGGATGCAGATACACCTGCCACAGCTTTTGTCGGCAACAGCGACGACATCGCTTTCGGCATTCTGGCTGCTCTTGCTGATCGGGGAATCCGGGTCCCGGAAGACATCAGCGTCGCCGGATTTGACAACCATCGTCTCTCCGGTATGCCGCAGATTGCCCTTACGACGGTTGAACACTCCTCCTGGCAAAAGGGACAGAATGCAGTAGAAATGATCTATCGAAAAAACACCCGCCGGGAAGCGGGTGTTGAATCGGGACTGATCATCCGTATGGAATATGAACCGAAGCTGATCGTCCGCAGGACCACCGGAAAGGTATCAGATAATTCCTTCCATTCCTGAAAGACACCAATGACAAACAAGCCGGTACACCCCCTTCATCGGAGCCTGTACCGGCTGTTCTAAGCTATATCACGACTATCAACTGTCCCAAAAGTGTCCCGACTTTCCACCCGGATTCCCTGGAAGTCCAATAAATACAAGGGTCTCAGGCAAAAAGGAATACCCTGCCGTGGCAAACAAACAGTATCTTTATCATAAATCATATCCTCATGTACCTGGCATCCCGAAAGCTCCCTATCTTTTTTATCTTCCCTTTTTTCTGAAGCTGTCCAAGTACCAGCTCCACTGTTCTTACACTGATATCAGGGACTTTCTCTGCTATTTCCTGCTTTGAGATCGGCACCAGCGAATTCAGCACAACAGCTCTCACTCTTTCTGATTTTTTTGCTTTATGCAACGCATCACCGATAAAGCGGTCATCCAGTTCCCTCAATTGCATTACTCCCCTTTACAGATTCAACGATTGCCCTCTGTTTCAGCGCATCAAATGCCTTCGGATTCTGTTTTCTGCGTATAGTTTCCTTTGCGTTCAAATCAGAAATAACATTGGA
>Ga0310695_10014351_pt1 | contig 10720 bp, 12 predicted proteins | sample RumenRJG_04DNA_FD_203882 | JGI IMG/M metagenome (GOLD analysis project Ga0310695, IMG submission 203882) | Bovine rumen microbial communities from Lethbridge, Alberta, Canada - RJG_04 (v2) (version 2) | ecosystem: Host-associated > Mammals > Digestive system > Stomach > Rumen | place: Canada... | reverse complement strand
CGGGCTTTTTTACTAACAGTTTGATTAAGATTATTCGTTAACTTCGTCTTCAGAAACTTCGTTATTGAGTTCAGCAACTTCTTCTTCATCAATTGCGTATTCTTCGCCTTCTTCTTCAATTTCTTCTGAAATTAATTCAGATTTCAAATCTTCTTCATAATCTTCTTCTTCATTTTCTTCTCTGTAAGCAGGTTGAGATTGTTCCATTGATTCTGCTTGTGAAACACTCTTAATATCTATCTTCCAGCCTGTTAATTTGTGAGCAAGACGAACATTTTGACCTCCTCTGCCGATAGCCAAACTCAATTGGTCATCAGGAACAATTACGAGCGCATTCTTTTCGTATTCGTCATCTGATAAGATATCAACAGAAACAACTCTTGCGGGTGAGAGTGTATTAACTATAAATTCAACGGGGTCATCAGAATATCTTACAATATCAATTTTTTCGTTTCTGAGTTCTCCGATGATTGTTTGAATACGGCTTCCTCTCGGTCCTATACAAGCACCTACACAATCAACTTCAGGATCGTTGCTTGATACTGCGATTTTTGTTCTGAAGCCTGCTTCTCTTGCAATTGATTTGATTTCAACGATTCCGTCTTCAATTTCGGGAACTTCAAGTTCAAAAAGTTCTCTTACGATTTCTGCGTGTGCGTGAGATACAATGACTTGAAGTTGTTTTGGTGTATCTTTTACGTTGAGGACGAATACTCTGATTCTGTTTCCTGCTTTGTAGTATTCTCCCGGGATTTGTTCTTTCGGAGGCATAATCGCTTCTGCTTTTCCGATACTTACAACAACATTTCTGTTTTCCATTCTTTGAATAATACCTGTCGTAAGAGTTCCTTTTTTATCCATAAATTCGTCAAGAACGAGTTTTCTTTCAGCTTCTCTTATTCTTTGAGTGATTACTTGTTTTGCGGAAAGTGCCGCAATTCTTCCGAAGTTTTCGGGAGTAACTTCAATTTTAACTTCATCTTCAAGTTCAACTTCTTCGTCAATTTCTTTTGCATCTGACAAAGATATTTCCGTATCTGGGTCTTCTACCGTGTCAACGACAACCTTTGTTCTGAAAACACCGATTTCGCCTGTTTCTTCATCGAGTATTGCTTCAACATTTGATGCATCTTTTGCACGAATATGTTTTTTGTATGCAGTTACCATTGCGTCGCATAACGATGCAATAATTACTTCTTTGCTAATTCCTTTTTCCTTTTCCAATTCATCACATGCTTCAAAAAGAGCAGTACCGATTTTAATCATTTTTTTTCTCCTATATATCAGTTGAGTATAATCTTGCAGTTTGTATATTTTCTTTTGGAATAGTAACTTCCTTTTTGTTTCCGTATAAAAATACGGTTAATCCTTTGTTTTCATCAAAGCTCACGATTTTTCCGACAAATTGCTTTTCGTAAGTTTCATCTATTCCGTTTTTCAGCTTTAACTGAATGTCTTTCCCTTCAAAGATTATATATTCTCTGTCGGATTTGATTTTTCTTTCAAGTCCGGGTGAACTTATTTCGAGATTAAATCTGAAAGGAATTAATTCATCAAGAAAATCTCCTAGGCTTCTCGACATATTTTCGCAATCATCAAGAGTAATTTCTCTTTCTTTTGAAAAAATATAGATTCTTAGATACCATTTGTGGTTTTCTCTTGAAAAGTCGATTTCAACAGGTATGAAATTAAATCTCATAGCGGTATTTTCTACCAATGGAACAAGTTTTTCCAAAAGCTCTTTTTTGTTGAAATGTTCAGTTTTTTCCGTTTCGACTTTTCGTTTGTCGTGTTTCATTCCCTAGACCTGTATTATCCCAAATAATGCAAACTCTAATGTAAGAAAAAAAGAAACGGAAAGCCGTTTCTTTTAACAACAAATATATAGTAACACTAATATTTTATATTGTAAAACCTTTGTAAAGAAAAAATAATATTTTTTAATACTTAGTCTTTTAAATCTTCGTAATTTGATAATTCTTCGTCTATAAATTTATCGCAAATTTTTTGTAATTGAGAAAGTCTGTTTTTATCAAAAAGATAAAGATAACCGACAAGAACCTCTAATTCCGTTGCTGTTCTGTGTAAGTTCCTGTTTATTCTTCTTCCTGTTTTAATGTTTCCGCCACGCTTTGCAAGGTCTAGTTCTTCTTCTGTTAAATATGGTTTTATACTTTCCAAAATTTTTGTCTGAAAAGATGCATTAACCAATGAAACAGTTAATTTATGAAGTTTGTTGAGATTTCCCGTTAAATAAACAGTCTTATTTCTGATGTAAAGTTCCCAACAGGCATCTCCAATATGTGCAAAATGCTTTATATTTAATTTTTGTATGTCATTCATTAAACAATTATAATACTATATATCAAACTTGAAAAATGTTTTTTATTTGATTTAATTACAAATATGAAAATTCTTTTAATTACTGATTTATACCCAATAGATAACAGTTCGGAGCCCAAAACAATCAGAGATTTTGCCCTTAATTGGAAAAGAGCAGGGCATGATGTTGAGGTTATTCGTTCTAATTTTGTTTTAAATTCTCTAATAAGAAAAAGAAAACTTTTTCCCGAAAAAATATATTTTGATGAAGGGATAAAACTTTATAACATAAATTGTTTAACTCCGTTCTGGTTCAATGTGAGAAAAAAACTTCCAAAAGATTTTCAAATTGGCGCTTATGATGTCGTAATAAGCCACATGCCTTGCGGTGCTTTGTGTGCAATGAAACTTGTCGGAAGATGTCTTGCAATTCCTTATGTATGTTCTGTTCATGCATCTGATTTGAAAGTTATAACAGACAAGTTTTATAAAAAATTGTTTGCAAAACCGCTTCTTCGTGCATATAAAAGAGCAGATGCCATTTCTGCAAGAAATGCAGGTTTTGTAGAAGAAATATCAAAATTATCGCCATATGCTCAAAATAAAACATTTGTTGCACCTTCGGGAATTCCTGCGGAAATGATTGAACCGGAAGGATATTTTGAAGAAAAAACTGCCTCAAAACACGAACCGTTAATAATATCAACTGTTGCTAAACTGATCAAAAGAAAGAATGTTGACATAATAATTGATGCTTTAAACAAAGCAGACTTTGATAATTATGTATTGAGAATTATGGGCGACGGGCCTGAAATGTCCCATCTTAAAGGTCTTGTAAAAAAATATAATATAGAAGAAAAAGTCATTTTTGAGGGTGAAATCTCAAGAGATGATGTTCTTAAAAAATTAAGATTATCCGATTTATTTATTTTAGTGAGCGAAGGTGAAACTTTTGGTGTTTCGTATCTTGAAGCGGCATCTCGTGCAAATATTGTTATTGCAACAAAAGGCGGCGGTGTTGACGGGATAATTATTGATGGTGAAAACGGCTTTACCTGCTCTCCAAATTCCGACGAACTTGCAAAATTAATAGATAAAGTTGCATCTCTTCCGCAGGAAGAAATAAGAAAAATGGTTTTTTCTTTGAGAGAAACTTTAATTGCATATGACGATGTTGCTGTTAGTGAAAAATATTTAACAAAAGCCTTTTATATCATAAACGGTTAGTAAAATATTTGATTGTTATTTAAAATTTTTGTAAAAATTCCTAAAATTCAAGCACAAAAGCCATTTTTGTGTAATAATATTCTTATGGAGAAAAGAAGAGCAAAAATACTGGGGTTTGAAGTAGATTTATTGAGTTTCAATGATGCATTGACTTTTATTATAAACAAATCAGAAAGTCAAAGCACTCAAACTGTTACAATAAATCCTGAAATGATTGCTTTAGGTGAAAAAAACGAAGAATTCTGTGAAATTTTAAAAACTGCAGATTTGGTTATTCCTGACGGTTTCGGGGTAAAACTCGGTTTAAAAATTAAAGGAATTAATCAAGAAAGAATTCCCGGAATAGAATTTGCTAAAAAATTAATTGAATATTGTGCGGAAAACGGTCTCCCGATAGCACTTTTAGGTGCAAAAGAAGATACGTTGCAAGATGCTGCACAAAATTTATTAAAAGAATTTCCTAAATTAAATATTGCATATAAAAGAAACGGATACTTTAATTCCGAAGAAGAAAAAGGTATTGTTGAGGAATTAAAAGCGGTTTCTCCGAAATTGGTTTTAGTTGCATTGGGTGTTCCTAAGCAAGAGGTTTTTATAAAAAATATAAAAGCAGAGTTTAACAACACAATGTTTGTGGGAGTTGGCGGAAGTTTTGATGTTTGGTCGGGAAGAGTAAAAAGAGCACCTGTAATTTTCAGGAAAATCGGTTGTGAATGGCTTTGGCGATTAATAAAAGAACCGTCAAGATTTAACAGAATGTTTCCGACTTTGCCCCTATTCCTTTTTAAGGTTATAATAGAAAAAATTACAAACAGATAATTTGAGATAAAAAGAAAAGGTGAATTTATGTCAAAAGAGTTAACAATTGATGAAGTTAAGGAAATTGAAGGTGTAGCAAAAAAACTGCGCCGTCACATCGTAAAGATGATTCACAACGCAAAATCGGGACACCCTGGTGGAAGTCTTTCGGCAATTGATATGCTGACAGTCCTTTATACAAAAGTTATGCGTCAATTCCCTGATTGGGATAAAAACCCTAATTTTGCAAACAGAGACAGATTTGTTCTTTCAAAGGGACATGCTTCTGCAGCGATTTATTCGATTTTGGCGCATTGCGGATATTTTCCCGAAGAGGATTTGCTTGAATACAGAAAATTCGGAACAAAACTTCAAGGACACCCTTGCTGTTCAAAATTAAAAGGAATTGAAGTTTCAACGGGTTCTCTCGGTCAAGGTCTTTCAATTGCTTGCGGTATGGCTTTGGGCATTAAACTTGATAAAAAAGATTCAAGAGTATATGTTCTTATGGGAGACGGTGAACTTCAAGAAGGAAGCGTTTGGGAGGCTGCTATGAATGCCGCTCATTACAACCTTAACAACATCACGGCGATTGTTGACAGAAACAGACTTCAAATAGACGGTTGTACGGAAAAAGTTATGGCTGTCGGCGATGTTGCAAAGAAATTTGAATCTTTTGGCTGGAATACAATTGAAATCGACGGACATAATATTCAGGAAATTTATAAAGCACTTGAAGATTCTAAAAATGCAGACAAACCTACAGTTATTGTTGCAAATACAATAAAAGGCAAGGGAGTTTCATTTATGGAAAATCAAGCAGGCTGGCACGGAAAATGCCCGAATGATGAACAACTTGCACAAGCGTTGGCTGAATTGAACTAGGAAGGTATTTATTATGACAGATAAAGTAAAAAAATCGGCAAGAGGTGAATACGGTTTAACATTAGCCGCCCTCGGAAAAGAAAATGAAAATATTGTTGTTATTGATTGCGACCTTTCCGGTTCAACAATGACTAAGCACTTTAGAGATGCATTCCCGGAAAGACATTTTAATGTCGGCATTGCAGAACAAGATGCCGTTACAACGGCAGTCGGGCTTTCAACAACGGGAAAAATTCCGTTTGTTTCTACTTTCGCTGTTTTTGCATCAGGAAGAGCATGGGAACAAATCAGAAATTCGGTTTGTTATCCGAAATTTAACGTAAAAGTTGTTGCTACTCACTGTGGTATTACCGTTGGAGAAGATGGTGCAAGCCATCAAGCATTGGAAGATGTTGCAATTATGAGAGCAATTCCTAATATGACGGTTATTGCTCCAGCAGACGCAACAGAAGTCAGAGAAGTCATTAAATGGGCAGCAGAATACAATGGACCTGTTTATGTAAGAGTCTCAAGAGCAAATCTTCCTGTTATTTTTAAAGAAGGTGAATACAAATTTGATGTAAACAAAGCAGTTGTTATGAAAGAGGGAAAAGCCGTAACAATTCTCACTAACGGCGAAACAACATCAGAAGCACTTGATGCTGCCGAAATTCTCTCAAAAGACGGTATTGATGCGGAAGTAATTCACGTTCCCGTTGTAAAACCGCTTGATGTTACGACAATTGTTAATTCCGCTAAGAAAACCGGTAAAGTTGTAACTATTGAAAACCATTCAATAATCGGTGGTTTAGGCGGAGCAGTTTGTGAAGCATTAAGTGAAAATCATCCGACTAAAGTTTTCAGAATAGGTATAAATGACCAATTCGGTCAAAGCGGTACTTCCGATGAATTAATGGAATATTACGGTCTTACGGGACATAAATTGGCAGAAACAATTAAAGGATACTTAAAATAAATGATTCAAATGAGAGCCGTAACAAAACGGTATAAAAATAACTATGCACTTAAGAACATAAATCTCGATATAATGTCGGGTGAGTTTGTTTTCTTGACAGGTTCAAGCGGAGCGGGTAAATCTACTCTTATGAAACTTCTTTATCGTGAAGAAGTTCCGACTTCGGGAACGGTTATGATCGGTGCAACAAATGTTGCGGCTCTTACTGATGACGAAGTTCCAAGACTTAGAAGATGTATGGGAATCGTTTTTCAAGACTACAAACTTCTTCAAAATCAAACAGTATTTGATAATGTTTCGTATGTGATACGGACTTTGGGTATGAGTAGCAGGGAAATCGAAGCAAGAACAACAGGTGCTTTAAAAGTAGTAGGTCTTGCAGGAAAAATTAATGCAAAACCTTGTGAACTTTCCGGCGGTGAACAACAAAGAGTCAGTATTGCAAGAGCAATTGTAAACGGACCACCGTTGTTGATTGCAGATGAACCTACGGGAAATCTTGACCCTAAAAACTCATTGGAAGTAATGCAAATTTTGGAACAAATTAACCAAAAAGGTATTACTATCCTTATTTCAACACATGACCAAGAAATAGTTAATTATTTCAGAAAACGAGTAATTACAATGGAACAGGGGCAAATTATACGGGATAGGCAGGCAGGTACTTATGAGTGAAACAGCAATAAAGTTTAAAAAGAAAGTTAAAGCCAGCATTCCTAAAGATTGGCTCGGTGAAATAAGAATTACTCAACGTATTCTTATTGAAACAATAAAGGGAATATATAGAACAGGTTGGATTAATATTGCCATAATTACAACTATGGCAGCAATCTTAACTATTTTTGGAGCGTTGTTCAGAACGACGATTTCCGTTTCGGAATTTACAAAACAAATGGGAAATACTTTGGAAATTTCCGTTTATTTAAAACCTGATGTTACTCCCGAACACATTTCAAGCAGAGTTAAAGAACTTGAACATGTTGAAAAAGTTACCGTATTTACTAAAGAAAGTGCTTGGGCAAAAATGAAATCCGAAATGGATGTAGCTGAGATGTCCAATCCTCTACCCGATACTCTACACGTTAGGGTTGATAAACCTGAAAATATAAATGAAGTCTATGAAAAAATAAAACCTATCCCCGGAGTAGAAGATTTAACTTATGCAAAAGATATTGCAAAAAGAATGGAAACTTTTACAACTGTTGTTAATACGATGACACTAATAGTTGTAATATTTGTTGCTATTTTAACAATAGCAATTATCAACAATACAATTCAACTCGTAATACAAAACCAAAAAGAAGAAATTGAAATTATGAGGTTGATGGGAGTAAGTAATTGGTATATTAAAATTCCTTTGATTTTGCAAGGTGCTATATACGGTTTTGTTTCTGCACTAATAGCGTTAATTCCGATGAATTTTGTTCAAAACGGACTTGTAAAAGTTCATGAATTCTTTATGATACCGTCTCCTATGCTTGCGGCTAATATTGTTACACTTACTCTTTTTGTAATTGCAATTGGCTTTGGAGCTGGCGGAAGTATGCTTTCCATTAAAAAACATTTGAAAGTATAAATAATGAAAAAATTATTTATCTCTGTTCTAATATCAATCATCATAATTTTTTTAGTAGATATTTCTTGGTTTTTTGTGGATGTATATAATATAAAAGCTTTTTTGAAAAAACACAATACACCCGAAAATCGTAAATTCAAATATTTTTTGAGAGCAAATTTTAATCAATCTATTGAGAAAATTTTTGAGGCGGATTTTCGTAAACCGATTAACATAAAATCAAATCTTGCTCCGATATATTTGTTCGGTTGTTCTTATGCATACGGGGATTATTTAAACGATAATGAAACATTTAGTGCTTATTTAGCAAAAATAACAAACAGACCGGTTTATAATTTCGGCTTTCACGGTTGGGGTATTCAACATGTTTTATTGTTACTTGAACAATATGATTTTTCAAAAATAAAAAAACCAAAATACATAATATATCTCTATATGGATGACCACATAAGAAGGATGTATTCGAAATATTTTCAAGGTTTTGATAATGCAAGCTATTTTAGATATTTATATAAAAATGGCAAATTTATTCCTGATGAATCAAACGGTTTGACTTTATATATATATAGAAAAATTTACTGTTACCAAAAACGTAATATTGCTATCAATCCTAAATATAATGAAAATAATTTCAATTTATTTAAAAAATATATAGAAAAAATTAACGATTTAATCAAAGAAAAATTTCCGGATTCAAAATTTATAATATTTGTTTATGAAGAAGTATGGAATAAACAAGATTGGCAATCTGTTGAAAAAATGGGGATAAAAGTTGTAAGAAAAGAAGAAGATTTGGGAAATGAAATTGAAGAATATAGATTGGGAGATAGTCATCCGTCAGCAAAAGCATGGGAGCATTATACACCATTGTTTATCAAAGAGGCAGGAATAAAGTGAACTAATTTTGTATGATTTTTCAAAATGATAATTTGATTATAATATTCAAAGAAGGTTTGATAAAATATTTATGAAAAAGATTATAGTTTCTATTATATTATCTATTTTTGTAATATTTTTATTTGATATATCTTGGTATTCATTTGATATATATAAAATTAATAAACTTTTAGCAAAGAAAAATATTTCAAGCAGATATAAATGGCATTATACAATAATAACTAAACCTGCGGGTATAATAGATGTTGTAGATTTTGAGTTTAGAGAACCAATCAATATAAAATCTGATAAAGCACCAATATTAATATTTGGTTGTTCTTATGCATTTGGTCATTATCTTAACCCTAATCAAAATTTCGGAGCAAATTTAGCAAAATTAACAAAAAGGTCTGTTTATAATTTTGGAATGCCGGGTGCTAGCGTTCAACAATTTTTAGTCTTATTAGAAAATAAAGATTTTCAAATAACTCCTCCTCCGGAATACATAATTTATGTTTATATGAATGATCATATAAGACGTATGTACACTAAATTTTATGACAGTTATGAAAGACAATATCCAATCAGATACAAATTGCAAAATAATGATTTAATTTTAGATAAAGATACTTATGTCTCTTTATATCTTTATAAAAAATTAAATTGTTTTTTATCAAAATTAAAGGCAGAAAATCCAAAATACAATAAAATTAATATGTCTAATTTCTCTAAATATATAAATAAAGCAAATTTGTTAATAAAAGAAAAGTTTCCAAATTCTAAATTTATCATATATGTTTATGAAGAAGAAGAAAATTATGATTGGTCTATAATTGAAAATATTGGTGTAAAGGTTGTTATAAATACTGATTTAAATAATGTTATTGCAATGAAAATGTCTGACGGACACCCTTCGGCTGAGGCTTGGAAATATTTTACACCAATATTTATTAAAGAGGCAGGTATAAAGTGAACTAATTTTGTATGATTTTTCAAAATGATAATTTTATTATAATATGCAAAGAAGGTTAAATAATAAATTTATGAAAAAAGTTATTATTTCAGTCATCATATCGATTTTTGTTGTTTTTATTATTGATATAAGTCTTTATACGTTTGATATCAATAACCTCAATAAGCTTTTTAAAAAGTTTAATGCCCCTCAATACAAATGGAGTTATTCAATATTTGCAAAACATCAATATTTAAATGGCGTATTAAATTCTGATTTTCGTAAGCCCATTCATATAAAATCAAAGAAATCACCCATAGTAATTTTCGGTTGTTCTTATGCTTACGGTGCTCATCTTGAGTCTGATGAAAATTTTGGAGCAAATTTAGCAAAATTAACAAACAGACCTGTATATAATTTTGGAATTTCAGGTTATAGTGTTCAACATTTTTTGGCATTGCTGGAAAATAAAGATTTTTCTGATATAAAAAATCCTGAATATGTAATATATGTTTATATGTACGATCATATGAGACGTATGTATTCAAAATTTTATAATAATTGTGATAAGAACAGTTATTTCAGGTATTTATACAAAAATAATGATTTAGTTATTGATGAAAATAAAAGTCCATCTCTATATATTTTTAGAAAGTTACATTGTTTCTTGATAAATTTTATTACCAGAAACCCACAATACAAACAGGAAAATATGAAGATTTTTTCTAAATATATAGAAAAAGCAAACATAATTATAAAGGAAAAATTTCCAAATTCTAAATTTATTATATATGTTTATGAAGACGATATGAATTATGATTGGGAACTAATTGAAAAAATGGGAATAAAAATTATTAAAAATCCTGATTTAGATAAGGTCAGGTCAATGAAATTGTTGGATGGACACCCTTCGGCAGAGGCTTGGAAATATTTTACACCAATATTTATTAAAGAGGCAGGAATAAATTAATTATATATTATTTGCATGAAGAAAAATTTATGTTAAAATAATAATTACTAATGGAGAAGTGGCCGAGTCGGCTTAAGGCGGCACCCTGCTAAGGTGTTGTGTGGAGTAATCTGCACCGTGAGTTCGAATCTCACCTTCTCCGTTTTTTTATTGGTATTT
>Ga0310695_10014348_pt1 | contig 10723 bp, 12 predicted proteins | sample RumenRJG_04DNA_FD_203882 | JGI IMG/M metagenome (GOLD analysis project Ga0310695, IMG submission 203882) | Bovine rumen microbial communities from Lethbridge, Alberta, Canada - RJG_04 (v2) (version 2) | ecosystem: Host-associated > Mammals > Digestive system > Stomach > Rumen | place: Canada... | reverse complement strand
GGATCCCGCGGGAAGCGAGATAGAGCTCCGTTTCACGCAGGGTAAACGGACGCAGGAAAATGCTGCAGGTCTGGCGGTTGAACAGGCCGCCCTTATTCTCCGCAATGTTCTCGATCATCCAGGAGGTTGCGGAACCGCAGACGATGAAGATCAGATTGTGTACCGCGCAGCCGTAATCATTCCAGAAATGCTCAAACGCGGGCAGAAAATCGGACTGCGGCGTGTCGAGCCATGGAAGCTCGTCAAAAAAAACGACATGCTTCTCTTCAGACGGCAGGCCCGACAGATATTCTCTCAGCATACGAAAGGCGGAGATCCAGTCAGCAGGCGGCTCGACAGCCCGCTTCAGATGGGCGGATAACTCCTCTGTAAAATTCCGCAGTTGAACTTCGCGGGATTCCTGCCAGGCACCGGTCATCTTAAAGTCAAATCTTCCATCGAAGAACTCATTGATCAGGAACGTCTTACCGATTCTCCGCCGGCCATAGAGAATCACCAACTGGGCATCGGTCTCATTCAGACACCGGTTCAGTCGGTCGATTTCTTCCGAACGGGCAATAATGCGATCTCGTGACATGTGAATTCCCTCCAGTTGTACTTTCCGGTTCGAGATATGTTTATTTTATCAGCAAAAAAGACAGCTGTCAACGCGGAACCTGTCTTTCCTTTGCGAAAATATCGAATTTTAGACAAAGGACTTACGCAATATTGTCTTTTTCTCATAAAATAATTGAGTTTTAGACGGAATAGAGGCCCGAAATTGTCTAAAACTCGAGAAACGGGCTGGTATCGCCAATGGGACAGGGGATTTTCAGAAATCAGTACTCTTGGCAAAACCGAAGAAATATGGTATTGTACCGATATCAAGCGAATACACGGAGAAAACGCCTATGTGGAAGAAAATACGAAGAGTCCTGATGATCGTTCTGGCCGCGGTCTTTCTGTTCTGCGGCGGGACGGTGGCGGTGGTGCAGCATCAGTACAACGTCAGCAAGCGCCTCTACCGCGCGGCCTCCGATACCTTCACGTCCGCGGCCTCCGCCGAGGAGTTGACCGCGGAACAGACGCCGGCAGCCGCCCCCGCACCGGAGGAGAGCGCGAAGCCCTCGCGGCTCAACGACGGGGTCTACCGCCTGCCGGAGAAGGCGCCGATCAAGGTCGACTTCGCGGCCCTGCAGAAGGTCAACCCCGACGTGGACGGCTGGATCTACTGCCCGGGCACGGTGATCGATTACCCGGTGATGCACGGCGCGTCCAACGACACCTATCTCCATCACAGCTATGACAAGACCTATAACGCCTCCGGCTCGATCTTTGTGGACGAGCGGAACCAGCGCTACTTCGCCGACCCGGTGACCATTCTCTACGGGCACCACATGGCAAGCGGGGCAATGTTTGCGACGCTGCAGTGGTGGGGGCTTAAGAGCTACCTTGACGAGCACCCGATCATGTGGCTGCTGACGCCGGATCAGGACTATAAGGTCGAACTCTACAGCGCCTATACCACCTCGGCCTACAGCAATACCTATGAGATCCCGCTGGCAGGGACGGATCCGTCAAACTATATCTGGATGGCGGAGAACTCCTCCGACTGGCACATCAACCCCGATCTGGACCCCACCGCGCACTACATCGTCATGTCCACCTGCGCCTATATCTTTGAAGACGCGCGCTCCGTGCTGCACGGAAAGCTGGTGCCGGTGATGACCGCGGGCGGCGAGCTGATCCGGTAACACAACCGGCGGGCGCAAACCGGTAAAACAGGCACAAAGCCCGGGCAAGGCCACGAAGCCCGCGCAAGGTCCGGACAGGCCCGAAAGACAAAACAGAACAGACAAAGCAAAAACGCAGCTTCTGTCAGAAAACGACAGAGGCTGCGTTTTTATTTTTCGCCTTTTTTAACGGTTGCACCGTCTGCCACCTTTAAGTCCTACAGTACGGCCATGATCAGAGAGGGGAGGCGAACAGTTGGATTCAGCGGAGCGTCCGCGGACCGGCGCCGGCGGGATTGCCACGGAAGACGAGGCCTTCCGCTTTTTGAGCGACGTGATGCGCGGGACGCTCACGGAGCCCGGCGGAAAAGCGGTCACCATCGGGGACCGCCTGAAGGCGTGCAGCGGCCTGATCAAACTCTTCGAAACACATGAGGAAGAGAGCGCTGCCGGCGAGCGGGAGCTTGCCCTGGCCGCGGCGGCGGAGCGGATCGGACAGAGCATCGCGCCGGGATTTGCGCAGGTGCTGGGGGATGTGCTGGTCCACGGACACACGCACTATGACCTGCCGGGAGGGCGCGGCAGCATGAAGAGCAGCTTCGTTTCGCTGACGGTGGTGTATCTCCTGATGCTGGAGAAGGAGGCCCACGCCCTGGTGCTGCGGAAGGTGGCCAACACGATGCGCGACTCGGTCTATGCCCAGTATCTCTGGGCGCTGGAGCAGCTGGGCGTGCAGCAGTTCTTCGACTGCCGCCTCAGCCCGATGGAGCTGGTGTTCCGGCCCACGGGACAGAAGATCCTCTTCCGCGGGGCGGATGACCCGATGAAGATCAAGTCCATCAAGGTCCCCTTCGGCAGCATCGCGGTGACGCACTTTGAGGAGAAGGACCAGTTCGCTGGACGGGCGGAGATCCGCACGATTCTCCAGTCGACCATGCGCGGCGGAGAGCGGTTCTGGAACTTTGAGAGCTACAACCCGCCCCTCAGCCGCGACAACTGGGCCAATCTCGATTCGGCCCAGGAGCGCCCGGACCGGCTCTGCCACCGGAGCACCTATCTGGAGGCGCCGCGGGAATGGCTGGGCGAGCAGTTCATCACCGAGGCGGAGAGCCTGCGGGACAGCGATGAGCGGGCGTACCGGCACGAGTATCTCGGCGAGGCAGTCGGCACGGGCGGAAACGTCTTTGAGCATCTGGAGCTGCGGGAGATCAGCGACGAGGAGATCAGGCAGTTTGACCGGATCTATATGGGGGTGGACTGGGGCTTTGCGCCGGACCCCTTCGCCTTCCTCCGGCTGCACTATGACCCGGCGCGGGAGACAATCTGTCTGATCGACGAGCTCGTTGTCCGGCGCCGGACCAACACCGAGACGGCGCAGGAACTGCTGCGGCGGGGATACCAGGACGGGATCATCACCTGTGACAGCGCGGAACCGAAGAGCGTGGCGGACTATCGAAGCCTCGGCCTCAACGCGCGGATGGCGGTCAAGGGGCCGGGCAGCGTGGAATACGGCATGAAGTGGCTGCAGGGCCGGAAGATCGTCATTGACCGGCGGCGTACCCCGGAGGCATACCGCGAGTTCTGCGGCTATGAGTTCGAGCGGGACCGGGACGGAAACTTCATCTCCGGCTATCCCGACCGCGACAACCACACGATCGACGCGGTGCGCTACGCGCTGGAGCGGGTGTACGGAAAGTACAGGTCCAGAGCGTGACGTCCTCACAGGAAAAAAGAGGGAGAGCGGATGAGAGAAGAGATTTATCGGAAACTGAGTGAACTTGGATTCCCAAACGGCGGGGACGGCACGACCGAGGAACTTCTGGGCCTCTGGCGCAGCTGGTACGAGGGCAATGTCAGTCACTTCCACAGCTACCGGGTCTATAACGGACAGAAGCGCGTCCTCTGCCGCCGGGCGGGCCTGGGCATGGCGAAGAAGATCTGTGAGGACTGGGCCAATCTTCTGATGAACGAACGGGTGCAGATCCGACTGGAGGGAGAGCGGGAACAGCGCTTCCTCGACGGCGTCCTGCAGGAGAACCGTTTCTTCCTGATGGCAAACCGCCTGCAGGAGCAGAAGGCGGCGCTGGGGACCGCGGCTTATGTCCCCCGTGTGACGGACGGGCGGATCCGCATCGACTTCCCGTCGGCGGAGGGAATCCTGCCCCTGAGCTGGGAGAACGGCCGGGTGACGGACTGTGCCTTCGCCGGCGGGCAGCGGCAGGGAGACCGGGAACTGCTGTATCTTCAGGTACACCACCGGGCGGAGGGAAGGTACCGCATCGAGAATCTGCTCTTCGAGCGGGACGGGGACCGGCTGGAGCAGCTGAGCCTTGCGGAGGCGCCGGGCTTCGCCGGAATCCCGGAGACCGTGGACACCGGCCGGTCGGAGCGAAGCTTTGTCCTGGACCGGATGAACATCGTGAACAACCTGGATCCCGCTTCCCCGATGGGCCTGTCAGTGTTCGCCAATGCGCTGGACCAGCTGCGCGGGACGGACGTGGCCTATGACAGCTATGTAAACGAGTTTATCCTCGGTAAGAAGCGGATTATGGTCAAGCCGGAGGCGACGAAGGACTTCGACGGGGCGCCGCTCTTCGACGCCGACGAGCTGGCCTTCTACATTCTGCCGGAGGATTCGGGGAACGAGAGCATCATCAAGGAGATCGACATGACGCTGCGTACGGCGGAGCACCATGAGGGAATTCAGGACATGCTGAACCTTCTGGGACTCAAGTGCGGGCTCGGGGAGCAGCACTATCGCTTCGAGCGGGGAAGCGTCCTGACGGCAACCCAGGTGATCAGCGAGAACAGCGTCCTGTACCGGAATGTCCGGCGGCACGAGCTGGTCCTGGAGGCGGCGCTGAAGGAACTGACCGGCATCCTGCTGCGGATGGGAAACGACCTCTTTTCTCTCGGACTGCGGGAGGACACGGAGGTCAGGGTTGATTTCGACGACAGCATCATCGAGGACAAGAGCCGCGATTTTGAGCGCGACTGCAGAATGCTGGAGCTGGGAGTGATCGGAAAGGAGGAGTTTCGGGAGCGGTGGAGAAAATGATAAATGTGGAATGTGGAAAGTGAAAAGTGGAATTGAAACCACGAAGCAGAAGGGAGGAAAACGATGAACAATGAGAAGGATGAAAACCTGACGATGAAAGAAGCGAACGGAATGGAGACCGGGATCGCGGTGATCGAAGCGGCGGGCGCGGCGGAACGTAAGGAGGCGGGATCCTGGGGAGCCCCTTCGGGAGCGGCAGGCTCGGGCAGGTACGAGGCGGCCGGAACGGAGGCGAAGGACAGCGCCGCCCCCGACGCTGACAGAGACGGCGCCGCGGAGCTCCGGGCGGCGCTCACCCGGGCGGAAGAACGCGTTACCCAGCTGGAGCGGGAGAGAGCGCTGCTGGCACAGGGCGTATCGGAAGAGGATCTGGACTATTACGTGTTCAAGATCGGAAAACTGGTGACAGGGGAGAAGGACTTCGACACCGCGGCGAAGGAGTTCCTGAAGCAGCAGGCAGCGGCCCGCAGAGCCTCCGCACCCCGAAGCACCGGCGCGAGCCTGGCCGGGCAGGCGCTGAAGCCCCGAAGCACCAACGACACCATGAACCGCATCCTGCGCGGTAACTAAAGAAAAGAGGGAACATCTATGTCTGGAATGATTAATCGAAATGACCTGGCGGGCCTGATCCCTGAACCCGTCAGCCGTGAAATCTTTCAGGGAGTGGTGGAGCAGAGCGCCGTGCTGAAGGCCGGGCGCAGACTCCCCAACATGACCAGCAAGACCCAGAGCATCAACGTTCTGGACATGCTGCCCATGGCCTACTGGGTGGATGGCGACACCGGCTATAAGGAGACCGGCGCCCAGGCCTGGGAAAAGAAAAAGCTCTATGCCGAGGAGCTGGCCGTCATCATCCCCATCCCCGAGGCGGTGCTGGCCGACACCAACTACGACATCTGGGGCGAAGTGAAGCCCCGCATCGTGGAGGCCATGGGCCGCCGCATCGACGAGGCCGTCCTCTTCGGCATCGGCAAGCCCTCCACCTGGCGCGACAGCGTCGTGGACACCGCGAAGACCGCCGGTAACTCCGTCACGGAAAGCACCGGAGCAAATGCGGACCTCTATGCCGATATCATGGGCGAGGGCGGCGTGATCGCCAAGGCGGAAGAGAGCGGCTACATGCCGACCGGCGTCATGGCGGCCGTCAAGATGCGCGCCAGGCTCCGCGGACTCACGGACAAGAACGGCCAGCCGCTCTTCATCTCCGGCATGCAGGGCAGAACCAATTACATGCTCGACGGCATGGAGATGAGCTTCCCGATGAACGGGGCCTGGGACGAGGACGAAGCCCTGATGATCGTCGGCGACTTCCACCAGCTGGTCTACTCCATCCGCCAGGACGTGACTTACAAGGTCCTGACCGAGGCGACCATCGTGGATCCGGCCAACAAGCAGGTGATCTACTCCCTGGCGCAGCAGGACATGGTTGCGCTGCGCGCGGTGATGCGCCTGGGCTGGGAGATTCCGAACCCGACCAGCAGCTACCGCGAGACCCTGGGCAAATACAGCCCCTTCGCGGTCTATCTCGCCGCAGAGTGATGCCGATCCGGAGGGGATGAAACGATGTACGCGAGTTATCAGGATTATGTCGAACGATTCGGGGGAAGGGCGATTACGGACGAGGCGGAATTCAACCGCCTCGCCCAGCGGGCGGGGCCGATGCTGGACCGACTGACCGGCGGCCGCGCGGCAAAGTATCAGGACCGGGAGGGGAAGCTCGCGCTGGCCTGCTGCGCGGTTACGGAAAAACTCTATGAACAGGAAGAGCGGAAGCGGCATGCGGCGGGGAGCGTCGTCTCGGAGAAGGTCGGGGACTGGCAGGTGCAGTATCGGAGCGCCGGGTGGGCAGAGCTGAACGCCGAGCTCGCGGCGCTGGCGGAACTGTATCTGTTCGGCACGGGACTGCTCTGCCGCGGTGTGCCGGTCTGGACGGAATGGTGAATTGGAAATGGTAAATGGTAAATGAGAAATGGTAAATGAGGAATACTATGGGCCGATGCCCCATACGGTTTCCCTGATCAACTTTCATAGGGGTTCTCCTTTTCTTGTCCTTCTCCGCGGTGTCAAGCTGCAGGCACTGAACGGCCAGAACGTCCAGCGCCGCGGAGATGCGGAAGAGAACGAGGCGGTGCTCTATGTGCCGCGGGCGGTCCGGGCGGAGAATGCGGCAGGGGAGACCCTGAGCTTCCTCCCGCCGCTGGAATACGCATGCGGTGAGGAGCCGGAGAAGCACTGGACCCTGCAGCCGGAGGGGGAGAGCGCCGGGCGTTGCAGCTTCTTTGTGAAGGGCGAGATTCCGGAACCCTGCAGCCTGGCCGAAGCCCGCGAGAAGTATGACTTCGTCTATATCGTGGCCGGATGGCAGCTTCACGACTACGGCAGCCGGGCCCTGCAGCATTGGGAAGTCGTTTCGAAGGTAAGCAGCCGTTATTATCAATACAATTGAAAAGTGGAATTTGCAAAATGCAAAGTGTAAAGTGTAAATCTTTCTCGCAATTCCAAAATCCACTGTTCACTTTTCACATTCCAGATTTGGGAGAAAAGTATGTCTATAGAGGAATTGATTACATGGCTGGAACAGTGCCCGGTCCTTCACGGTGAAAAGCTCAACTGGTCTTTTCTCCCAAGCTATTCCGGCTGGTCCCTGACGATCCCGAAAGCCGAGACCCATATGGACATCCTCGGCAACCGCCGTGAACTCCGGCAGCTGAAGATCACCCGGCGCTACACGATCCAGTCCAACGCTGACCGCCTCGCCGTCGTCGAAGCTTTGGAAAATCTGGCTGCCTGGGCAGTGCAAAATCCACCGCCCGATAGCCGTCTCCGCGTTTCCGGCATCCCGGAGTTCACATCCCGCAACAACTCCGGCATCGAAGACATCTCCATTACGATTCAATTGGAGGAATCCTAAATGGCCTCAGATCTAACTTTCAACACTCCCTCCGGGCAGACTATAGCCCGTGAACTTTTGATCGCCTACCTCAACACCGGCACCGCGTCCGCCCCGGTCTGGAGCCCTCTCGGCAAGCGCGTGGAGGACAGCTCCACGGAGCTCGACTGGGAGAGCGAAATCACCCGCGACATCCTCGGCTCCACCTACGGAACCCTGAAGAAGCCGAAGATCACCCAGACCTTCGACCCCTGCGACCTGGACGGCGCGGACGCCGCGCAGGTGAAGATCTGGAACCTGGCCGTGAAGGACCAGGATGCCCAGGCCCTGGCGGCCCAGGACATGCTGATCGTCCACTTCTACGCCGGGGAGAGCGCCACGCCCTTCGCCGAACGCTATGCTTCCTGCATGATCGAGGTTACCGGCCTCGGCGGCGAGGGCGGCGGCAACGTGGGCATGCCCATCTCCATCACCTACGGCGGCACCCGCACCACTGGTACCGCGAGCCGCAACGCCGAAACCGGCGCCGTCACGTTTACCGCCGCATGAAAGAACTGAAGATTGCAACCGGCGTGGAGGACTACCTCCTCGCCGGGAAGGTGGCGGTCTCGTTCAACCCCACCGACATGTACTTTCTCGAACGCCTCTCCCGCGCCTTCTCTGAGCTGGACGCCCTCCAGGAAGAAGTCCGCGCCACTCGCGAAAAAATCACGGACGACAGGGAAGTGTTCCCCATCGCCCGTGAGCTGGACGGTAAAATGCGCGGGATCCTGAATGATCTCTTCGGCAAGGACATCTGCGAGCCGCTCTTCGGCGGAATGAACCTCTTCTCCTCGTCTGGCGGCCTGCCGGTATGGGCAAACCTGATGCTTGCCGTCACGGACGAGGTACAGTCTGCCCTGCAGGGCGAACTCGCCGCAAGAGAGCAGAGGATCGCAAAGTATGTGGAGAAGTATAAGAAGTGAACTTCTCACTTCCGGATACCGTCACCGTCTCCGGCATCGAATACCCCGTACGCACCGATTTTCGTACCATCCTTGAGATCTTCGTGATGCTTGATGATCCGGATCTCACCGATGCAGACAAGACCGCAGCCCTGCTCCGGATGTTTTATGTACGACGCGAAGCTAGCCCAGAAGGGAACCGACCGCCTGACGCAGAAGCCGCTCTCCGGGCCTTCACTGACTTCGTTGATCCGCGTCATGGGAACCAGGGCAAAAAGTCTTCCGGCCGTCTCATAGATTGGTCCCAGGACTTTGATCTCATGGTTGCGCCCATCAATCACATTCTCGGCTTTGAATGCCGCTCTGCAGATTATCTCCACTGGCATACCTTTCTGGCCGCCTATCTTGAGATCCCGCCGGAGAGCGTCTTTGCCCGTGTCCTTCGCATCCGGGAAAAGCTCCGCACCGGCAAAAAGCTGGAGAAATATGAGCGCAGCTGGTACAGCAAAAACCGCGACCTCGTGCATCTCAAGCCGAAGTTCTCCAAAGCGGAGGAAGCGATCCTCTCCGAATGGACCTAAAAAAGCCCCGGCGATTTCTCACCAGGGCTACTGAGCAACAAACTGGAATATATGCTTCTGCTACAATTCTACAGGGTATCCCATCATCTTACAATCGTGGTTTTACAACTCTGCCCTGCTCATATACGCTTCCATTCCGCATAGGCGAAGCGGCTCTTTGCGTATCACCTCATAATTGAGCCCAACCGATTTCAGCTCGTCGAGGAACACGTTCAGGAATTCCTCAGAAGAAAAGTTCTGGATGAAAGCCACGAAAAAGTTGTGATTGATACAGGTGATCTCACAGCCAACATCTATTACATCCGGATGAGTCAGTAAATATAGTTCCTCTATATAAGGGTCCAGCGGTCCGAAAGTTCTGTTGTTGACGTAGGAAATGCTGAAGGTCCAGCGCGTCGCGCCTGCCGCCTGCGCCATCATTCCGGTCTTTACATCCAGCGGCACCTGGTCGAGTTTTGCGTAAAGTGCTTTCCGTTGCTTCATAGCCCAAAGGGAGTTTTCCGGCTGGGTCTGCAGGAGCATTTGTCCACGGGCTCCGGTGCAGGATTTCATCAGGTCATCAAGATTCCGGCCTCTTGGAAAATCCAGTTCCACAACGTTGGCGAATAAGCGGTAATTGTCATGGTTTCCCAATATCGCTTTGTGATCAATCGCAACGGTAGCACTGATCGTCTTTTCACTTGCAGGATCATAGTGCCGTATCGCCCTTGCGAGTATCACAGCCAGAAATGCGTTGGGACTTCCGTCTAAATCCCTGCAATACTGCATCAGCTGCGCCTCTGAAAGTTTGATGCAGAAAGTACGTGCATCATGCTCCGTTCCTTTATTCAGGCGATAGAAGTCCTTTACCGTCTCCCTGGTATATAACGGCTCTTCTGCAGCGTCAATATTCAAGTCGGCAAAGGGATTTCCTGTCTCAGACTCCGGAATTATATCTCCCGGCAGACGGAATCCCGAGGGGTCGAAGGTCTGTCCAGTTTTGCGGGAAAGATAGAGGTACAGCGCACTTTTCACATAGGGCAGCACACCTGCACCATCCGTTAAATAGTGGGAAATCTCAAACGCCATGCGATTACCCTCATATTTCCACGCCGCGAGATGATAATTGGATTTCTCTGAATTCAGTTTGATCGGCACCCAAGTATTCCGCACCGTCATGGGAAGCGCGTTAGGCTCCGGGAAGATATCGTTTTCTCTCACAACGGCCTGCACATAAAAGTATGGGAACCTTAGGCGCAAATCCTCTACAACGTCTCGCAGAATCTCTCCATCCACCGCTTCCTTCAGAATGGCAATTGCCCCCATCGTGTTGGGATGATCTGGTGTGGATAGAAAAAGCATTGGCTCAAAAAACTCTTTCATTTGCTGGTTCTCCTTCAAATCCCGATTTAGCAAGATTCCAACAATCTGAAACTGATTTACAGAACCATCAGCAGTGTACCGGCGCCGATCAGGATACAGCCGATTGCTGACTTTGCGGTAAACTTTTCATGGAGAAAAAGGAATGCCAAAACTAACGTTATAACCACAGATAGTTT
>Ga0310695_10014347_pt1 | contig 10723 bp, 9 predicted proteins | sample RumenRJG_04DNA_FD_203882 | JGI IMG/M metagenome (GOLD analysis project Ga0310695, IMG submission 203882) | Bovine rumen microbial communities from Lethbridge, Alberta, Canada - RJG_04 (v2) (version 2) | ecosystem: Host-associated > Mammals > Digestive system > Stomach > Rumen | place: Canada... | reverse complement strand
TTACTGTCCCGCCTCTGCCCTATTAAAAAGCCCTATTATTATAGATATAATACTGATAAGGCATTGAAAACAAAGAACTGTAATTGTAAACTTTTGTATGTCTGTGTGCTTTCAATCGCATTGTACAAATATTCTGAAATACACAATTTTAGGGGAAGCGCAGGTGGTCTTATAGTTTTATACAGACCCACCTGGAATTCGAGGTGATTTGCGTGGCTTTTTCGCGCAAAACCCGAGTGTAACGCCTTTTGATGTTATTTCCCGGTACCGCAGTACTCTGCGGGACTGAAAAGGAGGATAAATGGAGAACCTGAAAACCTGGCTCAGACGCGCTGCGGGCACTGCCGTATTTCTCGCGATTCTGACTGCGATGGTACTGCGTCTGGACAGTGCGTTAAAGCTGGTTCAAGAGTATAATCTGTGCGGCCGCTACTATGAATATCCGGACGACACTTTTGATGTGACCTTCCTGGGGTCTTCCTTTCCTCTCAACGCCATTTATCCGATGGAGCTTTACAGGGATTTCGGGATCGCCTCCTACAACCTGGCTACTGGCAATCAGTCGATCGAGGCGTCGTATTATCTTGCCAGGGAGTCGATCGAGAAGGACCATCCGGCTCTGATCGTCATGGACTGCAATATGGCCTGGACGGGTCAGGAGACCATGAAAACGGAGTATATACACTTCATCACGGATACAATGCCTTATCTATCGAAGAACCGTCTGGAGATGATCAGGAATCTGGCAGCGGAGGGAGAGGATCTAAAGCCGCTCCTGTTCCCGCTGATCGCCTATCACAGCAGATGGCAGGAGCTGACTTATGAGGATTGGCTCCCCCAGGCCAAGGACATGGTTTACGGCTGCAAGGTGACAAGCCGGGTTCAGGCCGCGATCCCTTTTTCAGATCCCGAAAAGGAGGAGGGTGTGCTTCTGCCCGGGACTTCTGCCGAATATCTGCAGAAGACGATCGATCTGTGTAAAGAGAACGATACAAAACTTCTGCTGATCAATATTCCGCCCTTGGGCAAAAATATGTTTTTCGGCCAGTCGGGGTTTAACACACGCTGGACTGTTTCTCAGGAGGTGGGAAAGCTGGCCGCCCAAAACGATATCCCCTACCTCGATTTTTTCTCGGCGTGGGATGAGCTTGGCTTTGACCTGGAAAAGGAATCCATGGACGGAGAGCACTTAAACCGCTGGGGAGCTGCCCGTTTTACCGCTGTCATCGGCAGTTATATAAAGGAACACTATGATCTGCCGGACAGAAGAGGGAGCGGCGGAGCATATGATGTGATCGACAGGGATCTGGAAAAATATCCGGTCAGCCGCATGCGGGATTCACTTCGCAGGGCCTCGTGTCTGCAGGACTATGCAGCGACGCTCAAAAGCGATGCCAGTGAAGCGGAAGGAGAACCTGTGGAGGATGCACTGGTCCTGATCACCCTCAATGGCAAGGTCGATGACCGGATCCTGACACCGGAGCAGGCAGAGATCATCCGGGACTTTGGCGTCAAACAGGATCTGAGCAGGCTGGAAGGCCATTCCTGGCTCGCTGTGATCGATGGCGGCAGGCTTGTGTATGAGACGGTCTCCGGCGGGGAGGAGGCTGCAGATTCCTTTGAGGGAACTGCAGGAGGTCTCCGTTATATCGTGACGAGCGGAAGGGCAGAGGAAGGGACCGGAAAGATCCTGAGCGATGCTTCGATCAGGGTCAATTCCATGGAGTACGCATCCGACCAACGCGGACTTCATTTCGCAGTATTTGACAAATCGGACGGAGAGCTGATGGACGCCTGCTGGCTGGATATCTTCAGTCAGGAACTGAGTTGTTATCACAACAATCACTGACCGCTTCGGGAGGTTTGCATGGCATTTTTTTCATGGCAGTTTATACTGTTTCTGGCAGTGTCGCTCGCTGTCTACTATATAGTGCCCGGCAGGTTCAAGTGGCTGGTCCTTCTGGTTTCCAGTGCCTGGTATTACGCCGCAGGCGGAGGCCTGAAAGCCTGTATTTATGTGCTGGTCACGATCGTGACCACCTATGCCGGCGCGGTCATCATAAATAATATACAGAGGCAGACAGACCGGCAGCTGAAGGGCAGGAGACGGGGACAGGGAACAGCAGGGCTCTCCCGCGAAGAGAAAAGGCGGCTCAAGTCCGCAGGACAGAAGAGAAAGAAAGCTGTCCTGGTGATCGTTCTTGTGATCAACTTCGGGATCCTGGTCGTTCTCAGATACGGCAATTTCCTTGCCTCCAATCTGAACAGCCTGCTGAAGGGAGCCCATTCATCAGGGCACCTTTCGGAGATGGACTTTTTGATCCCTCTGGGTCTTTCCTTCTACACTTTCCAGACCATGGGCTATCTGATCGATGTCTATCGCGGAAAATATGCCGCCGAGAGGAATATCCTGCGTCTGGCTCTGTTCACGACCTATTTTCCCTCTGTCCTGCAGGGACCGATCAACCGTTTTGATGATCTGGGTCCCCGGCTTTTCAGGCCCCATCGATTCGATGATCAGAATTTTCGCGAGGGGATCCTCCGCATGCTGTGGGGATATTTCAAAAAGATGATCATCGCGGAGCGCGCCGTCATCATTGTGCAGGAGATCTTCGGAAATTTCGAGACAAACCGTTATACCGGTTTTACCATGGTCGTCGGGATCCTTCTCTACAGCATGCAGCTTTACTGTGATTTCAGCGGCGGCATGGACATTGTCTTCGGAGCTTCCCGCATGTTCGGCGTGGATCTCAGGGAAAATTTCCGCCAGCCCTACATGGCGCGGAGCGTTTCCGAATTCTGGCAGAGGTGGCATATTTCTCTGGGCAGCTGGATGAGGGACTATGTCTTTTATCCCATTGCCCTCTCCAGGTCTTTTGCAAAAATGCAGAAGGCGCTCAAAAGAAAGGTCAATCCATATTTCGGAAAGGTCTTTCCTTCCTTCCTGGCGTCCTTTATCGTGTTCGTTCTGGTCGGTATCTGGCACGGGGCTCAGTGGAAATTTGTTTTTTATGGTATTTATCAGGCGGTCTTTGTCTCAACAGAGACATTGTTTGAAAAGCCCTATGCCTATCTGAGACGGATCTGCCGTATCCGGGAAGAGGCCATGGGGTGGAAGCTCTTCCAGATGGTTCGGACACTGGCGATTCTGTCCATCGGCCGCTATGTCGATGTGGTGCCGGATATGCCCGCTGTCTTCCGCGCTCTGAAGGCGACCTTCTCTTCTTTCAATCCCTGGATCTTCTTCGACGGAAGTCTTTATAATATGGGGATTGACGAACGCAATTTCGGGCTCCTGCTCCTCATGATCCTGCTGGTCGCTGCCGTGGACATCATCAACGAAAGGGGGCAGACAGTCCGCGCTGTCATCGCCGGACAGCAGTTCCCCTTCCGCTGGATCGTCTACCTCACTGCCATTGCCGCTGTGATCGTCTTCGGCATGTACGGTCCGGAATTCAATGTTTCTTCCTTCATTTATGCGAAGTTCTGACCGGTTTTAGTTACAGTTCAGACCCGCAGCCGGATTGTGACACTTTCATGTATGTTTGCGGGCACCCGCCCATGGCCACAATTATGAGAAATATACTGGAATACCTTGAGAAAACTGCAAAAAGAGTGCCGGACAAGGCTGCTTTCGTCTGCGGAGACGACAGGATCACGTTTTCGGAGCTGCGCAGCAGGGCAGCGGCCTATGGCATGCGGATCGCAGAGATGGCGCAGCATGCGACACTGCGTCCTGTCTGTGTGATCGGAGAAAGGAATATTGATACCCTGGTCTGCATGCTGGCCTGTGTATACAGCGGCAATTTCTATGTGCCTGTGGATCCCTCTCTTCCAAAGGACCGAATCAAAAAGATGCTGGACGGAGTCGACCTGATCGGTGCGGTCTGCTGCGGCGGGGAGCGGTATGAGGATGACAGACTCCTTTTCTCGGATGTATATAAGCCGGATATGTGCGGACAGACTGCGGCTGACAGCTGCGCTCCGGCAGATCCCGGCAGTTTCGGGAAGACCTGCTCCTTTGATCCCCTGTACGGCATTTTTACATCGGGAACGACCGGCGAACCCAGGCTGGTGGTCAAGAGCCACGACGCCATGATCAGGTTTATCGATATGTTCACGCAGATGTTCGGGTTTGAGGAGACAGATATCCTGGGCAGTCAGCTTCCCTTTTATTTTGACGCGTCATCCAAGGACCTGTTCTGCTGCCTGAAATGCGGGCTTACGGTACACATAATTCCCGCAAAGTATTTTTCCTTCCCGCAGTTTCTGGTCAGATATCTGATCAGCGAGAAGATCACGAAGATCATCTGGGTGCCTTCCGCCCTGTCTCTGGTGGCCGATACGGACAGCCTGAATGTGTTCGGGATCCCCGCCGCCCTCAAAAAGGTGTTTTTTGTCGGTGAACAGATGCCTGTCAGGCAGCTCAACTATTGGAAAAACCTCATGCCGGAGGCTGAATTTATTAATATTTACGGAACAACCGAGACGGCAGGTAACTTTTTATACTATATTTATGATAAAATATTACCAGAAGACCGCAGACTTCCCACCGGCTTTCCCTTTCCCGACACAAAGGTCTTCCTTCTCAAAGAGGACGGAAGTCTGGTACAGGGACCGGGAGAGCAGGGAGAGATCTGCGTGGTCAGCAGCACCTTGTCCATGGGGTATTACGGCAGGCCGGAGATGACGGAAGAGGTGTTCGTACAGAATCCCTTTGCGGCATATCGGGAGATCATGTATAAGACCGGAGACATTGCGGTCTACGATGCCGACGGAAATATATGCTGGATATCCCGCAGAGATTTCCAGGTCAAACGCATGGGATACAGGATCGAACTCAGTGAGATCGAGACCGTACTGGGTGCCATCGAGGGAATCCGGGAGTGCTGCTGTATCTACAATGAGGAAAATAAGAAAATCGTTTTTTTCTATCAGGCGCAAAAGGATCTGAAAAAGGAGATCGGAAAACAGGTGCGTTTAAAGCTGCCCAAATACATGTTCCCGTCTCAATATATACGCCTGGATGTGATGCCGCACAATGCGAACGGAAAGATCGACCGGAAAAAACTATATCAAATGTGACAGCGCTTAAGGCGAAGAACAGGTGCGCCTTAAGCGCTAAATGAGCATAAATCCGAATGCCTGAAGCTTTGTGAGAGCGCACCTGGAGCAGAGCAGCGCGCAGTTTTCATCATACATGTCTGCAGGCACGTACCTATAGATACAATTATGCAAAAAGCTTCGATGAATAAGGCCGGAAGTAAGAATAGAAAGAATAAAAAGTACAGAAGAGAAAGAAAAGATCTCATGGAGATCCTGCAAGGAACCCGGCCGGAGATCGATTTTGAGACCGAGACAGCCCTGATCGATGATCAGCTGCTCGATTCATTCGATATAATCTCTATTGTCAGTGAGATCAACGATATATTTGACATCAGTATCAATGTAAATGATCTTCTGCCGGAGAATTTCAACTCTGCAGATGCGATCCTGGCACTGATCATAAGGCTGCAGGAGGAATGATTCACAAGCCTGCAGGAGCAATGATTCGCAAGCCTGCAGGGAGGATGATTTGCAAAGCTGCAGGAGCAAAAAAACAGGACCCGCAGGCGGGACCAGGTGTTGTGGTTCTGCAGATTCCCTTATGCTTTTTTGATGAGACGGGCCTTGAGAAGATCATATTCCTCTTGTGAGATGTCTCCATTGTCCCGCAGATGTGTGAGCTTGACGATCTCATCCGCAATGCTGAAATCTTTACTTTCCTGTCTGCCGTGTTTTTCGAACAGATCGCTCTCAAGGAAGGCGGAACCGGCTTCGGATTCCCTGTTGCGGCGGACATAGGGCATTACCAGCTGCATCGCTTCGCGCATTCTCTCGACATCCCGCAGAAAATATGTCACGTGCAGGACTTCGCCATTCCTCAGGGAAAGCTGGACCAGGCCGTTGACAAGGCGGGCGGGAGCAGAGACAGACCGTACATCCGTGATGTCATCATAATCGTATTTCTGACGGCCGATTTTCACATATGTGTCATAGAACACAGCGTTGGGCGTTGTGTAGGTTCCTTCTATTGTGATTTTTTTCATGTTTTTTCCTATTGTTCCGTTCGGAGTTATACCGATTGTGAGCAGGTTTTGGCATTGACGTGCTGATTATTAGAATAATCACCGCGGTTGCCGGATGTCAAGCGGAAGCTGCTTATAAGTGCTTTAATACTGCCCTGTCGAGGGCGTGTACATGCAGCTTATATGTCATCGCAGAGTATTTTCAGGAGGCTGCGGTCTATGCAGGAAGATAACAGAAACGAAAAAAATGAATACAGGCTGGATCTTTCTGTCCCGAAGGAACTGCTCCTGCATTCATTTATGTCGGATTATATAAGGGCTTTCATTGTAGACCTTGAACAGGACACTTATGAATTGCTGTTCGAGAGGGAGGAAGACCCTGTTCTCTCAGAGATCATCAGGCAGACGGACAAGTATTCCGCTTTTAACAGGCTGAACAGCCGCTTGCTTCCGGAACCGGCTTTTACTGCCTGGCGTGAAGTGGCGGGCAGCCGTGAGAACATCCGCAGCATGCTCAAGATGCAGAATTGTTTCAGCTTTGTTTTCCCCCGCCGCGGGATGGACAGCTGGATGAAGGTCGAAGTGCGTCTCCTTGAGGAAAGGGACGGAGAGCCGGTCCGGGTCCTGATGGCTAAACCCGGGCCTGACCGCAGCTCTTCCGGCATCTCTTTTGCAGTACCGCAGAAAGCACCATTTTCCGAGGCAATCGAGAACAGCCTGGACGCGCTTCGCCGCCGTCTTGAGCAGGAAAAAAGATATAAGGGAGCCGTGCTTGAGGACGCAGCAGGCGTCTTTGAGGTGAATGTAACAAAGAATATCATTTATGCTTCGGAATTGGATAATCCGGATCTGTTTTATTACGTGCCCGGAGTCGATCTGCCCGGTCCCTTCAATAATCTGTCAGAGAACTGGAATAAACGGGTGGTCGACAAGACAGACCGGGAAATCCATGCCCGTACGGTCAATCGCGAGGCACTTCTGGAAACTTTTAGAAGGGGCAATGACAAGGTTGTCCTCACCTATCAGGTCAAAGACAAACTGAACAGAGATGTTTACATTCGCGAGACTATACTGCTGACAAAGGATGATAATTCCGGAGACGTGACCGGACTGGTTTTCATGCGGGATATCACGGAGCAGAAGTCCGTCGAGATAGAAAACCGGCGGCGTATGAATATGATCGCGGCCCTCTCCATCGACTATTCGACCGTCTTTTTCCTGAGCCTGGATTCAGATGCCTATGAGGTTTACCGCCGCAACGAGCATATTATGTCCACTTATGCCGATTGCTTTGCTCCCAAATTCAGTGATTCGGTGCGTTTGTTTTCGGAAAATGTCATCCATGAACAGGACGGGAAAAAATTTCAATATTTTCTGGAGGCGGACACACTCCGCAGGAATCTGGAGGGGAAGGATCTGTTTACCTTCACATTCCGCGCCGGAAGATCACGGGGGCCTATGTATTACAGGGCAAAGATCGTCCGGGTCGGAAGCAGAAATGAGCCTCTGCGCGAGTTGGTCATTGGTTTTGCCTGCATAGAGGACGAGCGCCGTGTAGAACAGCAGCAGAGGCGTCTTCTGGAAAATGCTCTCGAGAGGGCAAGAAATGCCGACCGGGCCAAGAGTATGTTCCTGACAAATATGTCCCACGACATCAGGACGCCGATGAACGCCATCCTGGGTTTTACGCGGATTGCGCTCAATCACCTCGACGAGAGGGAGCGTGTGCAGGACTGCCTTGAAAAGATCCTCGATTCGGGCGATCATCTTCTGGAGCTGATCAATAACATCCTGGATATGAGCAGGATCGAGAGCGGACGGATGGAACTGCATGAGATTGACTGCGCACTGGAGGATACGGTCAACTTCGTACAGGATGCCCTGCTTCCCCAGATCAGGAACAAGCATCAGGATATTTCGGTCGTCATGAGTACGGGTTCAGACATGCGCTACCATTACGATCCCCTGGTCATGCGTCAGCTCCTTTTGAACCTGCTGAGCAATGCGGTCAAATTTACAGATAACGGCGGCAAGATCACTCTGGAGATCGAAGAGGAAGAGCCTTCTCCCAAAGGTTATGCTGCTCTTCGGATCTGTGTCCGCGATAATGGTATCGGCATGAGCGAAGATTTTGTCGGCCATATTTTTGAACCATTTGAAAGAGAATATAATTCAACACTCAGTAAAGTGCCCGGAAATGGTCTGGGAATGGCAATCTGCAAGGGCATTGTCGAGACTATGGGCGGCACCATAGATGTCAACACCGAGCAGGGTGTCGGAACGGAAGTTGAGATCCACCTTTCCCTGCGTCTGCAGGAACAGGATGAGAAGGCAGAAGATTCCGCTGACAGGGAAACCATGGAAAGCAGATCCAGAGACCGTCGGGAAGCATTGGAAAACAGGCAGAATGTCTCTGCTTCGGCAGGATCAGACCAGACAGGCCGCGCGCAGGGAGACAGCAGTGCGGACAAAGACGGCAGGCAGGGCACACCCTATGACCAGGACAGAGACTTTGCTTTTCCTGAACTCTTTGTGGAACTCGACCCCCACGGAAAGAGGCTCCTGGTCGTCGAGGACAATGAACTCAATATGGAGATTGCCTGCGAGCTCTTAGAAGAGGCAGGCTTTGAAATTGAACGTGCGGTCAACGGACGCGAAGCGGTCCGCATGGTCGCAGTATCTCAGAAGGGCTACTATGACGCGATTCTGATGGACGTCCAGATGCCTGTCATGGACGGCTATGAGGCGACTTCGAGGATCCGCAGCATGCAGGATCTCGACCACGCGGGTATTCCGATCGTGGCCATGACTGCCAACGTGTTCGAGGAAGATATGCGTAAATGCCTTGAGGCCGGCATGGATGCTTTTATCCCCAAGCCCATCGAGACAGAGAAGGTGATCCGGACGCTGACGCCTGTCCTGCATGCACACGGCAGGATCACACTGCGCAAAAGGAAGATATGACAATGTAATGACAGCAGAGGATAGCAGGAGTCTGCAGGTATTTCGGCGGACATACCCGGGAAAAGGAGAGGACAAGCTGATATGAAAATCCGATACAAGAGATGGAAAAAATGGTTTCTGATCCCTCTTCTCTGTGTCCTGCTGGTGATGGCAGGAGGCTGCGGCGGTAAAGGGTCAGCTGACAGCACACAGAAGGAGGAAGAGCAGGAGCTGCACTTGATCGAAGCCGCGGCCGACAATCCGGCGCAAGACGGGTTCGATGATCAGCAGGATACCGATTCGGACGAGGGCGGAGATTATTATGATCCCGAGTCCGATTACGGAGGAGAGCAGACCGACGATTCGTATGATTCCGACGATGGATCCGGGGACTATTCTGCCGGAAACGGAAGTCAGGACTCGGACGGAAAGATCGACATCAACGGTGTATATACGACTATGGAGGACGTGGCCCTCTATATCCACACCTACGGAAAGCTTCCTCTGAATTTCATGAAGAAAAGTCAGGCCAGGTCTCTGGGCTGGTCCGGCGGCTCTCTGGAGGATTATGCTCCCGGCATGTGCATCGGCGGCGACCGGTTCGGAAACTATGAGGGGATCCTCCCCGAGGGAAATTATCACGAGTGTGACATCAACACACTCGGCAGATCGCGCAGAGGCGCAGAGAGGATCGTATATTCCGACGACGGCAGGATCTACTATACTAAGGATCATTATGAAACCTTTATACTTCTTTACGGGAGCGAAAAATGAAAAGAGAAATGAGCTATCAAACTGTTGATCTGTCCGGTGTCTGCGACCGGAACTCTCTTCATGACCGGCTGCAGGAATCGCTCACGCTGCCGTCCTGGTACGGAAGAAATCTGGATGCTCTCTATGACGCCCTGACAGATGCCCCCGGACCCATCCATATCTGTTTTACCGCCTGGAAGGAAATGGAGGAGGCGGATCCCGCCTATTTCAAGATGTTCCGGTCCGTTCTTCAGGCCATAAGGGCAGAGCTTCCCGGCAGCAGTTTCCTCTTTTCGGAGGAAGATTCTGCTGACGGATCTGCCTGCGAATCTGCTGAAGAGGCAGAGGAGGCAGAGCCGGGGAAAGAAGGGGCAGTGAAAGAAGAGGAAGAAGAGGAAGAAGAGGAAGAAGAGGAAGAAGGGGAAGGTTCAGCGCCCGGCTGCGGCGGGGGCGAAGATGATTCCTTTTTCCGCACGTGACAGCAGACCGGTCCACCTGCAGATTTTCAGCCTGTTTCCGGCGCAAGTATTTGAAAGGAGGAGGCAGTGGGAGAGAAAAGAACACTTATCATTACAGATTTACATGGCTGCTATGATGAATGCATCCAACTCCTGGATAAAATGGCCTTCGACGAGGAGAATGATACACTGATCAATCTGGGAGATACCATTGACCGGGGGCCGAAAATATACGAGACTTTTACTTTCCTCAGGGATTTGAAAGAGAGGATGGGGGATCGTTGTATTCTGATCCGGGGAAATCACGAGCAGATGATGCTCGACGCCATCGAGAACGGCGGCAGTGATAAGGATTTATGGTATTATAACAGCGGCGGCAAGACCGTGTATTCCTTCCTCCACCACAAGCATCGGATACAGGAATTCATCGACTGGTATATGGACATGCCCTTTTACTACGAGACTGAAAAGTTCAATTGCGTGCATGCCTCAATGATCGAT
>Ga0310695_10014345_pt1 | contig 10724 bp, 10 predicted proteins | sample RumenRJG_04DNA_FD_203882 | JGI IMG/M metagenome (GOLD analysis project Ga0310695, IMG submission 203882) | Bovine rumen microbial communities from Lethbridge, Alberta, Canada - RJG_04 (v2) (version 2) | ecosystem: Host-associated > Mammals > Digestive system > Stomach > Rumen | place: Canada... | reverse complement strand
CGTTTCGGTGCACCCGCTTTCGGTAATCTGCATAATATCAACAACTCCCTCAGACGTGCCGAAGCAGGTGCCGTTCTCAATCCCCTCGAACTCCTGAGAGCCGCCTATATGCTAAAAACTATTCGCTCTGTTTCCGAATGGCGTGACAAGTCCGCTTCCGTGCCAACTTCTCTTGATATGCGTTTCAATGCCCTCGTTCCCAACAAGTACCTTGAAACAAAAATTTCAACTTCCATTCTCTCGGAGGACGAAATTGCAGACAATGCTTCTCCCGAACTCCTCGCTATACGCAAAAAAATTGCTGCCACTTCTTCAAAAATTCGTGAACACCTTGACAAAATAATCCATTCCTCCTCCATGCAAAAATATTTACAGGAAGCTATCGTTACCATGAGGGGCGGCAGATTTGTCATACCCGTAAAAGCCGAATTCCGTTCATCTGTGGCAGGTCTTGTGCACGATACCTCCGCAAGCGGTGCTACCGTATTCATAGAGCCTATGAGCGTTGTCGAGGCTAACAATGACATTCGTATCCTCCGCTCAAAAGAACAGGCGGAAATTGAAAGAATTCTTGCCGAACTTTCTTCGGAACTCTCCGCTTATGCCGACTCCATTTCTCAAAGCTATCAAATGCTCACGGAACTCAATGTTATTTTTGCAAAAGCACATCTTGCTTATAAAATGAAAGCCTCTATCCCCACTATGAACGACAAAGGCAAAATCAATCTTAAAAAAGCCCGTCACCCACTTATCCCACAAGATAAAGTCGTACCTACCGATATTCAACTTGGTATTGATTTCGATACCCTTGTTATTACAGGTCCGAATACGGGCGGTAAAACTGTTTCTCTTAAAACCACAGGTCTGCTTTCACTTATGGCAATGTGCGGTCTTATGATACCTGCCGCTGATAACAGCGAACTCTCCGTTTTTGAAAACATTCTCTCCGACATAGGCGATGAACAAAGTATTGAACAATCCCTTTCAACCTTTTCTTCTCACATGACAAACATCAAATCCATTCTCGATATTGCCAACGATAAAAGCCTTATTCTCATAGATGAACTTGGTGCAGGTACAGACCCCGTTGAAGGTGCGGCACTTGCAACCGCCATTCTGGAAGCTCTCCGTGCAAAAGGGGCTAAAATTGCCTCTACCACCCACTATGCCGAACTTAAAAGCTATGCACTCGATACACAAGGCGTTGAAAATGCCTGCTGTGAATTTGACGTTGCTACTCTCAGACCAACTTATAAACTCCTTATCGGTATGCCGGGGCGTTCCAATGCCTTTGCCATCTCCGAAAGGCTCGGTATCTCAAAAGATATAGTGGAACGTGCCAAACTCCTCGTTTCCATAGAAGATACAAAATTTGAGGCTGTCGTTCAGAAACTTCAAGAAACGCAAAGTCGGCTTGATGAAAAGATCAAGGAAACCGATGAACTTAAACTTCAAATTCAAAATGAACTCCAACTTGCACAGCAGAAAACAGAACGTGCCGAAAAAGAGTATCAAAATCAACTTGACCTCGCAAAAGCACAGGCTGAAAATATCATTGCAAAAGCACGTTCTCAAGTTTACGGGGTACTTGACGAACTTGAAGCTATCCGTAAAAAAAATGAAGTATCTCCCGAAGAAAAAGCTAAACTTCGTGCCGATATACGTAAAATGGAAGAATCTGCCGACCCTGTAAGAAATCGCTCAAACGAAGAATATGAACTTCCAAGACCTCTTGTCGCAGGTGATAGTGTCCTTATATTTGACATTGACAAAAAAGCTGTTGTTTTGGAAGTTGACAAAAATTCCGCTCTCGTTCAATCGGGTATCATAAAAACTCGTGTACCTCTTGAAAATCTCCGTCTGCTTAAACCCGAAAAGCCTAAAAAAACAACTTCTTCTGTGCGTACAGTTTATAATTCCTCGAAAAGTGCCGCTACGGAAATAGATGTCAGAGGCGAAACCGCTATTGACGCAATCATGGCTGTTGACCGTGCCATTGATACCGCTGTCATGCAGAAACTCCACCAAATTACTATTATTCACGGCAAGGGTACAGGCGTTCTCCGCAGGGAAATTCAAAACCATCTTAAAAAACACCCCTCTGTCCGTACATTCCGCTTGGGTGTATTCGGTGAGGGCGATTCCGGTGTAACTATTGCCGAACTCAAATAACTCCAAAAGGTGTGATTATTACATGAACAAAAGAAGAAAACACGGCTTTCGTACAGGTGTATTTCTGCTGTGGCTTTTTATCATTCTGCTTATATTATCCGCAATTACTGCCGGTATATGCATTTTCCTTGCCTTTCAAGACGACTACAAAAATAAATACAGCTTCTATCAAAGTGACGATTCCCTTATGTACACCGCTTTGAAAGGTGCTGTATTCGGTGAGGATTTCAGACTTACCGAAACTCAGGTCAATACCTATATCAATAACGAGATAATCGAAAAAAGCGGTAACGACAGCATTAAAAATCTCCGTGTTTATTTTGAAAACGGCATTGCCGAAGTCTATGCAAAAGTGAATTACATGAACAACGATTTCGGGCTTTATGCAAAAGCTCAAATATCCCTTGACACCGTTTCAAAAAAATTCTCCATACACCTCTATAATGCAAAACTCGGCAGACTGCCTATTCCCGATTTCATTCTTAAAGATACTCTTGAAAAAAATATCTCACAAACCGACATTACTTCTGTAAAAGACGGTGTCATTTACATCAACTCCTCCTATGACTTCAACATTGATACTTTTACTTTAAACCTCACTTTCCAAAAATTTGCCATAGGCGATAAAATCGTTATGTGCCGTACAAATAACCTTGCACAAGATGCTCTTGATACTCTCAAAACCGCCCTCCAAACTCCCGAAGGTCGTGAACAACTTCAAAATCTCTTTAACTTTGACTTCTCGGAGGACAGTCTTGCCGATTTGGGTCTTGACAAAATCAAAGACGCTATCCCCGATTTGCGTGACCTTGAGGACATAAAAGATAAAATCATTGACAGATTTTCCGATGTTTTCCAATAATTCAGCCAAGAACAGCATAATAAAATGCTGTTCTGCTTTTTATCATAAAATTGTTATTGAAAAGTCTTTTTTACTGTGCTAAAATAATATCTGTTGATTGATAAGCAATTTTTCATGACTGGAGAAAATATTATGAAGCTTCACGGAATAAAAATTCCTCATTTAAAAAATACTGCCGACACCGTGCCGATACATATCCCCGTGCCGAAAACCGTCACTATCCCCATGTCTATGCATATAGGCAAGCCTGCCGAAATTCTTGTAAAACGTGGAGATAATGTCAAAGTCGGTCAGCTTATCGGAAAAGCTGACGGAAATATATCCGCTCACATACATTCAAGTGTATCGGGTACAGTACAAAAAATAGACCAAATGATTGCCTCAAACGGTGCAAAAATAACTTGTGCCGTCATTGACACCGACGGTAAACAGGAACTCTCCGAAACCATTAAGCCTCCTCCCGTAAACGACTTTGACAGCTTTATCAGTGCCGTTAAAGAAAGCGGTGCTGTCGGTCTGGGCGGGGCAGGCTTTCCAAGCTTTGCCAAACTCAATGTAAACGACCTCTCTAAAATTCAGGCTGTCGTTATCAATGCCGCTGAATGTGAACCTTATATCACTTCCGATACAAGAACCATGCTCGACAAAACTCAATATATTTCCAAAGGCATTTCTGCCATTAAAAAATATATGAACGTAAAAAAATTTATCATCGGCATTGAAACAAACAAGCCTGCCGCTATTGCCAAAATGCGTGAGCTTGCCAAAAACGACAACTCTATTGAAGTTATGGTACTTCCCTCCATGTACCCTCAGGGCGGTGAAAAAGTCCTTGTTTTCAATACAATGAAAAAAATTATCCCAAAAGGTCGCCTGCCTATTGATGTCGGGGCTGTCGTCATTAACATAACAACTCTTGCTTTTATCGGAGAATACCTCGAAACAGGCATTCCTCTTGTTGAAAAATGTATCACTGTTGACGGCTCTGCCGTAAAAGAACCTAAAAATGTCATTGCCCCTATCGGCACTCACATAAAAGACCTTATTGAAAGTGCAGGCGGTCTTAAATACGAACCTGCCAAAATCATTTACGGCGGTCCTATGATGGGAATTGCAGTCCCCTCCATGAATGAACCTGTTCTCAAAAATACCAACGCTGTCATTTTCATGGATAAAAAAGAAGCTCAACTGCCCGAAACAACTGCCTGTATCAACTGCGGTGCGTGTCTTTCACATTGTCCTTTCATGCTTGACCCCCGTTCTATTGCACTTGCCTACAAAATCGGCAATGCCGAAGAACTGCAAAAACTTTGTGTCGATATGTGCATGGAATGCGGCTGCTGTTCTTACGTCTGTCCTGCCAACAGACCTCTCGTGCAGACAAACAAACTTGCCAAAATAAAACTGCGTGAATATCTCAATTCCAAAAAAGGAGTTTGATTAAATGGAACAACTTACAGTATCGGTTTCTCCTCACTTTTCGGGGAAACGTACTACCAAAAATATCATGCTTGATGTTATCATAGCTCTCCTGCCTGCCCTTATTGCCTCATTTATCATTTTCGGCTGGCGTTCACTTTTGGTTGCAGGCGTTTGCTCGGCTTCATGCGTGCTTGCGGAATTTTTCTTTGAAAAACTATGCAAAAAAACAATTACCATTTCCGACCTCTCTGCTGTTGTTACAGGCATTTTACTTGCATTCAACCTGCCTGTGACCATTCCCCTATGGCAAGCCGTTCTCGGAAGCATAGCCGCCATTATCGTTGTAAAACAGCTTTTCGGTGGCATTGGTCAGAATTTTGCCAACCCTGCCATTACCGCAAGAATTATGATGTTGATAGCCTTTTCCGATACCATGACAAAGTGGCAATTTCCTCAAAATTCCGTTGATGCTATATCGGGAGCAACTCCCCTTGCTGCCGCTGCAAAAGGTCTTGAAAATCTCCCCTCTTACATATCCCTGTTTCTCGGAAATCATGGCGGCTGTATCGGTGAAACCTGCTCTTTGGCTCTGATACTTGGCGGAATTTACCTGCTTATACGAAAAGTCATTACTTGGCATATCCCCGCAGCCTTTATAGGTACTGTCGCTTTCATGTCACTCGTGTGCGGAAAAGACCCTCTCTATCAGATACTTTCGGGCGGTCTTATGCTTGGTGCATTCTTCATGGCTACCGATTATGCAACCTCTCCCTCTACCAAATGGGGAAAAATTATTTTTGGAATTGGCTGCGGTCTTGTTACCGTTCTTATACGTTTCTGGGGAAGCCTGCCCGAAGGCGTTTCCTATTCAATTCTTCTTATGAATATCCTTACTCCATACATATCAAAACTTACAAGACAAAAACCACTCGGTGCAGGCGGAGGTGCAAAATCTTGAAAGACATTATCAAACCTATCATTGTTTTAGCCTCTATATGCCTTGTCGTTACAACCATACTTGCCTGTGTCAACAGCATTACAGCTCCTATCATAAAAGCTGCCGAAGAAAAAAATGCCGCTCTCTCCCGTTCCGAAGTCCTCAATGAAGCCAAATCCTTTGAAAAATTGGATATTCCCCTGCCTGACGGTGTTACCGACATCTTCAAGGGCGACAATCATTCGGGCTACGTCATTATGTCACAGGCAAAAGGCTATGGCGGTAATATCAAAATCATCTGCGGAATACGTTCCGACGGCTCTCTTGAAAAGGTCAAAACCCTTTCCCACAACGAAACAAGCGGTATCGGCTCGAAAGTTGCTGACAACAAATCCGCCTACAATCAAAAGTATTCGGGTAAAACTGCCGACAATTACACCGATGTGGATACCGTTTCGGGTGCAACTATCTCATCAAAGGCTTATAGAAAGGCTGTCGGACTTGCATTTGACGCATTCCAAAAAGCAAAGGAGGCAAATCCATGAAAGCACTTAACAACTTTACAAAAGGCATTATCAAAGAAAATCCCGTTTTAGTGCTTGTTCTCGGCACTTGCCCCACTCTTGCCACCTCTACAAGCATTATAAACGCTCTCGGCATGGGAGCTGCCGCAACGATTGTACTTATCTTTTCCAACATCGTAATATCCGCTTTAAGAAAAGTTATCCCCGATAAAGTCAGAATTCCATGCTATATCGTTCTGATAGCCGGTCTTGTCACTATGGTGCAAATGCTTGTAAAAGCCTTTGCTCCCGCTCTTGATGAGGCTCTTGGAATTTATCTCCCTCTTATCGTCGTAAACTGCATTATTCTCGGTCGTGCGGAAATGTTTGCAAGCAAAAATAAAGTCCTTGCCTCTGCAATAGACGGCTTCGGAATGGGCGTGGGATTTACCCTTGCACTTTTTCTCATGGCTTCCATAAGAGAAATCTTCGGTAACGGCACTTTTGCAGGCTATCTCCTCCCTATCCTCTCCAATCATCACATCTCTATTCTTACAATGGCTCCCGGAGGTTTCCTTGTATTCGGTCTGCTTATCGCTGCTGTCAATAAATTCTCAAAGAATAAACCGCATAAAAAAGAATTCGGCTGTGATAACTGTCCCCAAGCCGAAGCCTGCGGCAAACTGAAAGAGGAGGCTGCTAAAAAATGACTAAATTTATTATCATTCTGCTTTCGGCAGTTTTCATAAACAACTATGTTCTTTCAAGATTTCTCGGTATATGTCCCTTTTTGGGCGTTTCCAAAAAACTCGACTCTGCAACGGGTATGAGCCTCGCTGTTATTTTTGTCATGCTTATGGCAACCGCTGTTACTTTCCCTATACAAAAATATCTCCTTGAACCAAATAACCTCGTCTATCTGCAAACTATCGTCTTTATTCTCGTTATTGCCGCACTTGTTCAGCTTGTCGAAATAGTCCTTAAAAAATACATTCCCTCTCTGCATAAATCTCTTGGTGTGTACCTTCCGCTAATTACAACTAACTGTGCTGTGCTTGGCGTAACCATTCTCAATATAGATGAGGGCTATAACTTTGCAGAAGCTATGGTCAATGCTCTCGGCAGCGGTCTGGGATTTTTTCTCGCTATGGTCATGTTCTCCGGTGTACGCTCTACAATAGAAGGCAGCGATATTCCCGAAAGCTTCAAAGGCTTGCCTATCACTCTCATTGCTGCCGCTATCACTTCCCTTTCCTTTATGGGTTTTGGCGGAGTGATTGAAAACCTGTTTGCATAAGGGGGATAGAATATGACTGAAATTATTATGGCTGTCATTCCCGTTGTCATAATCGGCATAATATGTGCCGCTGTGCTTGTCGTTGCCTCTAAACTTATGGCTGTGGAAGAAAATGAAAAATTTCCTGTCATTCGTCAATGCCTGCCCGGTGCAAATTGCGGTGCGTGTGGTTTTGCGGGCTGTGACGGCTATGCAAAAGCACTTTGTGACAATCCCGATACCCCCATCAATCTCTGCATTCCGGGTGCCGACAACGTTGCTAAACAGCTAAGTGAAATTCTCGGTGTGGAATTTGCAGACGTTGCCGAACAAATTGCAGTTGTTCATTGCTCGGGCGACTGTACTCATACACAAGATAAATATATCTATCAAGGAATTGAAAGCTGTGCCGCTGCAAAACTCCTTTATGGCGGTAAAGGCTCTTGTACTTACGGCTGTATGGGCTTAGGGGACTGTGCAAACGCCTGTCCCCAAAATGCTATATCCGTAATCGCAAATGCCGCTGTTATCAATCCCGTTGACTGCGTGGGCTGTGGTCTTTGCACAAGAACCTGTCCAAACGGTCTTATATCTCTTGTTACAGATACGAAAAATGTCGTTGTAACGTGCAGCAACCATGATAAAGGTGCTGTTACAAGAAAATATTGCTTCAACGGCTGTATAGGCTGCAAAAAGTGTGAACGTGTATGCCCCCTCAATGCTATAAAGGTTATTGACAATGTCGCTGTGATAGATTATAAAAAATGCCCCGATTGTCCAAACTTCGGCATTTGTGCCGAAAACTGTACAACCGGCTGTATCAAAATTTCCGACCTGCACGGCTTACACAGCGTTAAATGAGTGTGGAGAGTTGAGAGTGGAGCTGTTTCAAACTCAAACTTTCCTCCTCTGACACAAATTTTTATCGAAACAAAAAAGCGGAGTTCAGAGAGAAAAAATGGAGAATATCAACTGCTCCACTCTCAACTCCCAAAACTCCACTCTAAAATAAGGGGTGATTTTTTTATGTCATATTTTCTCGACTTGGATATACATAACCATACTGTTGAAAGTGCAAGAAAATTGATTACAAGCACTTTGAAAAATCTGCCGCCCGATGTCCGTGAAATCAATATCATTCACGGCTATCATCAAGGGACTGCCCTGCGTGATATGGTCAGAAAATACTCCAACTCCAAAATTGAAAGAAAAATTTTAGGACTTAATCAAGGTATCACAACTTTTATCATCAAAAAAATTTAACCCCTTTCATATCGCTTTTTTAACTTCTCCAATGCTTTTTTCTCTATTCTCGAAACGTATGAACGGGATATTTTCAGCATTTTTGCTGCTTCTCTCTGGGCAACAGGCTCTCTGCCGTCAAGTCCGTATCTCAATTTTATTATCAGTTTCTCCCTCGGTGTAAGACTTTCATTTATATACTTGGGTAAGTTTTCAATCTTTATCTTCATATCCAAATCTTCAACTATACTGTCATCTACTGCCATTATATCCATGAGCGTCAATGCATTTCCGTCAGAATCGGAGTCTATCTCCTCATTTATCGAAACATCAAGAGAATTTTTCTTCACTCCTCTAAAATACATCAATATCTCATTCTCTATACACCTCGACGCATAACTTGACAACTTTATGTTCTTATCCGCTTTAAATGTATTTATCGCCTTTATAAGACCTATCGTGCCGATAGATACCAAATCTTCCTGTTCCACACCCGTTCCATAGTATTTCTTCACTATATGTGCTACCAATCTCAAATTATGCTCTACAAGAATATTCCTTGCACCTATATCCCCATTCTTTGCAAGCTCTAAATATTTCTCTTCCTCTTTCTCCGATAAAGGTCTTGGAAATGCCCCTCCGCCCGTTACATGAAGTATGAATAACAGCGATATTTTACTTAACAGCTCTCCCAAAAATGCAAACATTCACTTCATCACCTCTGTGAATATCTATGCGAATTTTCGGATATTATGAATATTTCATATCCCTTTTCATCCACTCCATAAGCAAATCTCTTATATATATCATTTCATTTTCCGAAAGTCTTCTGTTTGTCGGGATATTATGCCACTCATAAAGACATTTTCTGCAACAGCACCCTGTTGCTCTTTGTGCAACATATACAGGCTTCCCCCACTCCCTTGTATGCTTATCTTTATCCTTTGGTATGATATGATACAGACTTTCTTTTATCACTTCTTCCGTTTCTTTTTGAATTTCCTCTATGCTGTGCGAAAGATAATACACCCTGTCTTTACGGCTTAATGATATATCACTATGCAAAGGCGATTTTGACAACTGCAAAAGTATGCTGTTAAACGGATTATCTAATTTGTAATCCTCCGATTCATAATACTGCTCTGTCTTTGATTTCTTTTTCCGACACTCAGAGTTATACAAGGCTTTGAAATTGATACCTGCCTTTTCAGCTTGTGAAATTTGTTTTTCTCTGGGAATATGATATAATTTCTCATTTTTCACAAAATTAGCACCCGTCTGCCTAAATACAAATGACACATTATTTGATACACACTGATTTCTTGTATTTACTACCCATTCATATTTACATATACGGGCATTTTCTCCCGACTCCCCTCCGCAACTTACTTTCTCTATCTTTCCGCTTTTTAGATATTGTGAAATATCTATACTTTCAAGCATCGGCTCATGGATTATCTCCCTATGCCTTATCGGCATTTCGAGAAATATCGGCAGTCTTTTATCCGCCATTTCCTGATTTTCACAAGTGCATATTACGGTTACATTTTCATAGCCCTCTCCCCAATCTTTCGGTATGCATTCACGAAATCTTTCTATACGCTTCGTTATTATCCTAAAATCAATTTCACTTCTTGCTTTTATCATCTCCCATATCTCTCCACGCCATTCATCTGCATCTTCTATGAAAAAATCCGAACTTAAACACACATAAATCGGACTGTCCGAACTATTTACTTTATATTCACCATATTTATTCTTCCTTACAGGATAATCAAAGGCTTTTGTCTTTTCAACTATACTGCTATCCTTGCCAAATACACTGTCCATTCTATACACATAGCAATTTTGACACCCTGCACTCACTTTTTTACAGCCGTGCCATGGATTCCATACAGACTGCATTTTTACTTCACCTACCTATCAACAAAGCCTGTACCGCTTAACGATACAGGCTCTTATTATTTATTCATCAGCTTTCTTCGCTTTTGAAGTTTTGCTTGATTTCTTTGCACTCTTTTTTGCAGGCTTTTCTTCTGCCTTTTCAGCAGCAGCCTCTGCTTCAATTTCTTCTTCTGTCTTGGGTATCTCCTCTTTTACTTCAAATATCGCTGCTCCAAAGGGCGGCAATGTTATCTCCAAAGAATGATACCACTGATTGTGACATATCGGCTCGGATTTTATCGGATTGGGATTTACTGCACCGCTTCCGCCATAACATTCACTGTCACTGTTCAAAACTTCCGTTATCGTACACGGATAATTCATGCCTACTCTGTAATTGTCCCTTCTGACAGGCGACATATTTAA
>Ga0310695_10014344_pt1 | contig 10724 bp, 15 predicted proteins | sample RumenRJG_04DNA_FD_203882 | JGI IMG/M metagenome (GOLD analysis project Ga0310695, IMG submission 203882) | Bovine rumen microbial communities from Lethbridge, Alberta, Canada - RJG_04 (v2) (version 2) | ecosystem: Host-associated > Mammals > Digestive system > Stomach > Rumen | place: Canada... | reverse complement strand
CTCACCCGCACGCAGGCGAAGGACATCACCGAGCGTCAGGCCGCATTCCCCGCCCATTCGCTGGACTCCTATCTGCCGCGCCTCGTGAGAGCAGGCAAGCGTGTAGCCATCTGTGATGGCCTGCCCGAGCCTCAGCCCGAGAAGAAGAGCCGCAAGCGCAGCACCAAGAAGGCCGAGAACAAGTAAGTATAAGTTTAACAGGTGGGCGAGGCCAGCCCCCGCCCACCGCAAAAAATCAAGAGCTATGACACGAGAAGTGAGAAAAGCGGTTACCCGCATTCGCCGAGTACAGGACGCAGTGTATAACAACAAGGTGGGCATTTGCCACTCGATGAGCATCCACACCAATACGCTGGTGCGATGCGATGGTGAGGTGATGACATGGTGGACGGTGTTCGCGCACCAAGGCGAGCCGCCCGCCAAGGCCTGCAGGTCATGGACATTCGCCGATGACAGCACGGCCGAGGACATCGAAGGCATCCTCAAGGAGCTGAGCGAGTACATCGAGCACGAGGTTTAAGGCCTCCCGTTCCGCAGGTGGGCGAGCGATCGCCCACCGATCGGAACCGGCGCCGAGCGTCCCCTCCCAGGGGAACGCCCGGCTTTTTCCTTGTGTTGTCAATGAATATGAACAGATAATCTTATTGGCAGATAATGACATTTGGATTTGGTTTCAACTTGATTTTCATTGGTTTCTTGATCGTGACTTTCTTCGTTTGCTTTAAGTAACCAATATAGCTGACCTCAAGGACATCCCCTTTCTGAGCGGATATTTTGAACTTACCGTTTACATCTGTAGCGACACCTCTATTTGTGCCCTTTATTGTTATGGTTGCACCAATTAAGGGTTCATCATTCTCCTCGTCAAGCACGACTCCTGACAATTTATTATTGTCAAGATTATTATCAAGCATGATATTAAAAGTATTTCCACTGATAGCTCCTCGAAATGTCTCGTAACCAGGGCACTCTACAATTATCATTTTGTCCCGTAATTCTGTATCGAATTTGAATTTACCTTTTTTATTGGTGACAGTGCTTTCACCTGAAGGTGATAATGTAACTGTGGCTCCACGAATGGGCTTACCGTTATAATCCTTAACGATGCCTTTAGTTACAGAAGGGCATTCCCAAACATTCATAGTCATAAAGACATTGAGCACATCGTCATTAACAATGACTTCTGTATTCCCATATCCGAAAAGTATCACTTCAAGCGTATCACCCAAAGCGGCATCAATTGTGAATTTGCCTTCGGAATCAGTTACAATGCCTTTTTCAGAGCCCTTAACTCTCACAGATGCACCATCAATAATTGTTTTTCCGTCTATAGCATCAAAAACTTGTCCTGTTACCGTGATAGGTTGCCTTACAGATTGGGCCGTTGCGACTCCAACCCCAAATGCCACCAGCAGGAATAATGAGACGGTTATTCTGATGAATCGTATCATAGCAATTATGATTAAGATGATGATTTGGCAAAGTTAGTGTTTTTTTTGGAAAACTGTACTATGGGTGTGTTTTTGGCGTGTCTTTTAGTATTTGACAACACACACCTACCTTTGCAACACAACAAAATGCGAAAAATATGTCCGTTACACTCAACACCCAACTCGGAGAACTGATGTTCTCCTCGCAGATACCTGATATCGACCTCTCGACGAGCGATGACAACGATGCCATCGTGTCGATCGTCTCGGGCGGTACCACGGTATTCTCGGCGACCCATATCCCGTACCAGAGAAACATTGTCGTCCACGACATCCGGTCGGTTGTCGAGTACTATATGCGCCAGGGCAACCATGCCCTGCGCAGTTTCCAGCTCAAGGCCAAACACAACAACGTCCTCCAGACACTGGCCACCTTCCAGGTGGTGTATTTGGAGCAGCACTTCACGGGTGATCCCGAGGAGTTCCTGCGTAACAATTTCCTCACCACGATGGAAGGGAAACTCATGGCGCCCGGGGCGACCGAGTTCCTGTATTACTACAAGAAGGCGTACTCCCAGGAGTCCGTGCGCTTCCGTGTCGTGGCCAGCGTCTATGATGAGGAGCCACGGGTGTTCCAGTATTCGCCGCAGATGTCCATCAACACGAATGACTCCATCGCCAGGATCGAGGTGACCATGAAACTGATGCTCGACGCCGTGGAGTCCCACGGCTGGGTGAGGGAACATATCAGGCCGCTGGCCTGCAGCGTCCAGGTCGGCGCCCGGTCCTTTACGTTTTATGTGCAGGACTGCGAGCCGAACCTCACGCTGTACTTCCGCAATGCGTTCAACTGCTTCGAGTGCTGCGCACTCCAGGCAGTGACAACGCATAAGCCCAAGGTTGACCGCTCGATCGCCGTGACGAACCGCATCTCCACGTTCTACAACCAGCAGAACGAGAAGCTGTATGAGGTCGAGACCTCGGGCCTGACCATGGAGCAGGCCCGGTGGATCGAGCAGCTGTTCTACAGCCATGATGTGCGCATGGCGACCAAGCGCACCGACTTCTCGCAGGGCTACACTCCGCAAGGCATGCCGATTGTGCTCATCACCGAGCCGACCTGCGAGATCAGCGACGCGGACGGTGAACTCAACACCGTGAAGTTCACCTACCAGTATCAAGACAGGCGGACGTATCTGCCGACAGACTACCTGTCCGTAGATCACGATCGCATCTTCACCGAGCAGTTTGACCCATCATTCCAATAGACCTATGGCACAATCCATCCACATCAGCACCCTTCGCAGGATGCTTAAGGCCGGCGACCCGGTTGACATCAAGCTTTGGACCAAGAGCGGGGAGATCCAGTGCTGGCGCAACTGCATCCCCCTGCGCTACAACTTTTATCAGGGAACCCAGCAGTTCAAACTGCTCGACTCGCACCAGATACGCCAGGCCCGCATCTGCTGCATCTTTGAGATCAACGGTATTTCTATATTTCTCTAAATTTTGTCGCATTTCGAATACGATTATAAGGAAATAGTCGTATCTTTGCTATTCAATATTTCAGCCTTATTTGTATGAAGAGATTTTTAGTTTTTCTATTGGCTTTCATTGTATTGTTGATTGGCACAGATACATATTTAAATCTGCGTATTTTTCCGCATGATCTCATTGGCACTTATTATGAAGTCCCAATAGGTGACAACTACAAACTGGTTGCATTATCAACAGAATATTGCAGTATTGTTGGAAATGATGGTAAAGTCGAATTGGACTCAATAGATTCGATATACGTAAACAATGAAAGCGTTATAGGAAAGTATAAATATCTTGATAGCCACAATACTCCCTTTTTTTGTTTCGATACCAAAACGGGAAATCAAAGTCGCTATGAAACCTTGGAACAGTTGCAAAAAGAGCTGAATATCCAATCTGTCTCGTTTACCACTATGATTAAGTATTACTGGAATAACCGTAGGACTTCAGATATATTGGTAACCATTTCTTGCTTCGTTGTTTCAATGATGCTTACATTCTTAATTGGTAAAAAGAGAAAGAGTAGCAAATAGATTTGTCGCATTGTAAATACGATTATTTAGAAATAGTCGTATCTTTGCCATTCATTATAGGTCATATTAGTATAGGGATATGAAAAAGTTAGTATTCATGATTCTGCTTACATGCTTCTTAAGTGCAACTGCGCAAAAAGAAAGTAGATATATGTCATATTTTTGCCCTAAAGAAGTTCTTCAAGAGCATCTAAAAGCTTTGCCTTGTATAGGTGAGCATCCAGATTCACTTGTGGGGTCATACTGTTTATCTGGACCAGGTGCCATTGCTTCTTTAGAATTGCGAGCAGATGGGACTTTTGAATGTTATAACTTTTTGGGGGCGCTTATAGTAACCTATGGACACTGGGATCTGCTTGATGAGTCGCATCTGAATCTCAACACTGGCAAAGATCAAATTGAAGTTGAGGAGTTTTACATTAAACATGAGGAAACTCTTGGCAAATCCCGTTTTTATTGCCTTAAGGAAGTGACAATGGGCTATTATGTCCTTGACGATGAATGCGAGTTGAACATAAGTATTGACGGCCAGCAGCGGCAGTGTCATAGTGATGAGAACGGCGAATTGATGTTGGAATATGATAATAGAATTGAATCAATCTCAATGGTTTGTGCTAATGGGCTGATGTCAAATGTCAATTATATGGTAAAGAATCCGTTGTATTCTAACATCTTCATTATCAAACGATGTGAATGTCTGCAATTGAATAATGTTCAATGGGAACTTAGTCAAAATGCCAAATGGTTTAGTATCAATTCTCCTCAATTTGAAGAATGTAAAATAAGTAGAAATTGAATAGGTCGTACCTATGCGACAACGTTTTAAAACTCTATGATTATGAAACAAAGAATTATACTTTTTTCTCTATTCTTGTTTGTTCTCGCGCTTTTTAAAGCCACAGCGCAGGAAAAATTATATTATGTATTTTCTGATTCAGTGGAAATGGCCTTATATCAGAGCATTCAGTGCATGGATTCAGATAAAGAAATATGCCTGTACATTACAACAAGCTCTAAGGTAGATAACAACATTAGCATGTATCTTTTGGAATTGAAGGATGATAATAGTGACTTGGCAATTTTTGCTCGTCAGACTAATAGATATGCTATTATTTGCAGTAAAGATATACCTATTGTTTTTGATATTGACTTTAGATGGGGAACTACAACAAGTAAAGATTATTTAGGCAATTGTGGGAATCGAGAAGGTTTATATAAAAGAAGTATATTAATCATTGATTCTTCTCCAATCATAAGAATTAACAAATGACATAATTCAATAAATCTCTGTCTTTTGCTCAATAGGCATAGCTCCATAATTTTGCGGAAACTTAAACCGTAAAATTATGGAGTTAAATTTTAATAGTGTAGAAACCATTCCTGTCTTGAACGCGTCGGCCGCTTTCAAGACCGACAGCGGCAAGGTGTTCAAGGAAGACGTGGACATTGTGCCGACGATCATCGACAAGTCGCTGTCCTACATCCCATGGGGGAGCGATAACAATATGCCGTACCACATCATTGACCTCATCGAGAGTGACGAGACTCTCGCCACCTGCCAGATGTTCAACGCTGAGGTGTGCTACGGCAGCGGGCTGCAGTACAACACCGACTCGTGTGGCGGCGATGTCAAGCGGGAGGTCGAGGACTTCCTGCTCGACAACGCCTTGCCCTCGTACTTCCTCGGTGTGTGCCAGGACTTCAAGCACTTCGCCTTCTGCGTCTCGGTCGTCATCCTCAATGCCGAAGGCACGAGGATTGTACGACTGATCCGCAAGGAGGCCTGCTACTGCCGTCTTACCCCTGCGGAGAAGGACGGCAGCATACGCCAGGTGCTCTACGCCAACTGGCGCCAGCCCGTGGCCAACCGTGACGATATCGAGGTGATCGACCTGCTCGACATCAATTCGCCTTGGCGCGACCTGGCTATTCGCATGGGGCGCATCGCCGGTGACGACGGCAAGCGTCGCGTCCGCACCAAGTCCCGCAAGTTCGCCGTGCTGACGCGGGTCCCGACCCCCGACAGCACCTATTACCCGATACCGTACTATGGCGCCCTGTTCCGTGGCAAGTGGTACAACATCAAGCAGCTCATCGGCATGGCCAAGGAGGCCAAGCTGAAGAACATCGCCCCAATCAAGTACCAGATCGAGATCTCGAACAAGTATTGGGACTCCATCTTCAAGAGCGAGGGCATCACCGACCGCCGCGAGCAGCAGAAACGCATCGTCAAGGAGAAACAGCAGATCCTCGACTTCCTTACCGGCGTTGAGAACGCTGGCAAGGTGTGGTTCTCCACATTCTATGTGGCGCCCACAGGCGAGGTCCAGCACGAGGTCGTCATCAACAAGATCGACTCCGACAAGGAGGGCGGCGACTGGTCAACGGACATCCAGGAGGCGGTGAACATGATATGTTTCACCATGCGCGTTCACAGCAACCTGGTGGGCAGCGTGCCCGGGAAGTCGCAGAGCAACAACTCGGGCAGCGACAAGCGCGAACTGTACACCATAGCCCAGGCCCTGCAGAAGCCGTATCACGACCTGCTGTTCACAGTCCACCAGATCGTCATACGCTTCAACGGCTGGACGGGTGCCTATCCCGACTGCCCCTTCATCCAGCTCACAACGCTGGACGAGCATCAGGATGCAAAAAGCGCAAGCTTTAGGGAAAGTTCACAGCAAGAGTCGCCGCAATAGCAGCGGTGTGCGATCAGTGAACCTTTCCCAACGAAGTGACTTTTGGGCGCACTAAATACCCTACCAGAATCGGTATGTATGTAATGTATAAGATTATACATAAGTTATATATCTTATAAGTGTTATTTTTCAACCCACTAATAATGAGATGTTTGCAAATCTCTGTTTTTGGCTTTTTCTTATAAAATCATTGAAAAAAGTTATATAATGGAAACGAGACTGATAACCAATGACCAGCAGTTGCGCAGGTACCTGCCCAACGCTTTCGACACCGTGGAAGGCGAAACGACCTTCCACGAGAAGATCCTGCCATGGCTAGACCAGGCAGAACGATGGGTATTCACCCAGTTCATCGGTGACGACTTCGCACCTGAACTGCTCGCCATGGAAGAGACCGAGCCGCTGCGCATCTGCGCAACGCTCGTTGTTGTCCATGAGGCGTTTATGCGTGCCGTGCCGTCACTCGACCTGGTGCTCACGCCGAACGGATTCGGCATCGTGAGTAACCAGAACATCGCTCCGGCAAGCCCGCATAGGATATCAAGGCTCCTCGGCTCGCTGGAGACGAGCCGGGACATCGCCATCGAGCAGCTGATCCACAACCTGTTCCTCAACAGCACGTGGAGCGCCAGTCCCAAGCGGCAATGGTTCAGCGCAACGCTGTTCCCGAACATAGATCTCGCCAACCTGTGCGGTTTCACCGAACACCGGTGGGCGAACTATCTGGGCCTGCGCTCCAAGGCGATTGAAGTGGAACAACGGCTGGCCGAGGAATACATCTCGCCAGAGCAACTGGTGGTGTTCCGTAGCGAGGTGATGACCATGCTCAGTGACCTGACCGTGGCCACATCGCACCATTTCCGCGTCATCGAACAACTGCGGCAGATCGTTGTCACCGCCCTGCAGGGCAACCAGGTGCCAATCCAGTCGCTGCGTGACATCGTTGACCTGATGCGTAAGAACGAGACCTCGTTCCCTCATTTCCACAATTCAAACACCTACAAACTCTTCGAGCCTCCAATATTTGAAAATCAAAAAACCGCTGGCGGTTATTGGTTTTGATTTTCAAAGTATAGAGGGTAGCGGTTAGAGTTTAGAGATTTTTTGGGCACAATTTTTGTAATAAAAGATGTATCTTTGCATATTCAAAAGGAAATCCATATGACGAAAATCATTCAGTATATTTATTATAGAATTGCGAGTGTAGCATGGAACGCAAGTTCTTGGGGTAAAAGCGTCTATGATGGCTTTGCATATGCTGTTTTAGGTACATGCATTACATTCAATGCTTTGCTGATTTTTTCAATATTACGCTATGCAATTACAGGCGCTTATCCTAGTGAAACCATTGATTTCTTCTTAAAGACAATCTATATCCCACTGATGATAGTGAGTGTTTTCTTTTTACATTCAAAGGACAAAAAAGCATACAAGAAGCTAGAGGCTAAATATAAAAACGACCAGTATAGAGAACTTAAAGGCTGGCTGATTGCCATATATTGCATTCTGTCATTTTTTTCTGTTGTCATTGTATCGTGTGTTTGGTAAAACGTCAGACAACACTTTTTCCATGTCTTTTACACATAGAGGCGGTTACCGTACCTTCGCAGTACGATAACCGCTTTTATTATGCAACAAGACAAACCTACAATCAACCTCACTGTTCCCACTGGGTGGGACCAATTGAACGACAAACAGCTACGCTATGTCTTCGGACTGATGTCGCAAGGCTTCTCAACGGTGCAGATCAAGACCTACTGCCTTTTCCGTTGGACAGGCATGCAGGTCATGCACAAGTACGGCAAGGGATGGTGGTGCAAATTCGCTGACGACGAATTTGTCATCATGGCAGAGCAGGTTAATGCGGCCATCGCTGCGCTCGACTGGATTGACTCTCTTCCCTCAAAGCCCGTGCGCATCTCACGAATAGGCAAACACCGTGCATTGACTGCAGACTTCCAGGAAGTCCCCTTCGAGACGTTCATCATCTGCGACAACCTCTACCAGGGTTATCTCTCGGCCAAGGAGGACGTGCTGCTTGACGACCTCGCCAGGCAGCTCTATAAGTCCTCCAAGGTCACACCCACCGAGGCGGAACGCATCGGCGTGTTCTACTGGTTCGCCTCGCTCAAGGAGATGTTCGCCCGTCAGTTCAAACACTTCTTCAAGCCCATCAGCAACGCAGGCGATGCTGACGGCAACATGTTTGAACAGACCAAATCCCAGTACGAAATCCTGTACGAGGCCATCAACTCGCAGATCCGCGCCCTTACCAAGGGCGACGTCACCAAGGAGAAGGAGGTGCTCGCCATAGACACCTGGAGAGCCCTCACCGAGCTGAATGCGCTCGCTAAAGAATACGATGATTTCAATAAAAAGTACCCGAACAAATGAACGAGCAATATCCTCAGGGCATTTGGGATGCCTCAGAATATTTTGAACAATTGACCGCTACCAACCGCTTGGCAAAAAGTGAACGCTTCACCTTCTGCCATGTCAGCGGCTTGGACGGTTTCGAGGAGGCCTTAGCCCACATGCAGCGGACAACCGCCTTCGTGTGTGTCAGCGACATCGCCAATGGCTTTACCGAGCTGAACAACACGCCCCACACCCGTCGGGTGAAGACTGTGTTCCTGGCAAAGCGCCACAAGATTGACGACATGGGGGCACGGACACGCTGCATGGAGACCCTGCGCGAGCTCTTCCGCCAGTACATGTCGCTGCTGATCCTGGAGAAGACCAAACTGGAGCAGCACTGCATCTACCTCGACCCGAGGATATCGTTCAACGAGATTGACCGATACTTCTTCAGCGGATGTGCCTGCGCCTACTTCCAGATAGCCGTTGACGTCTACACCGACTTGAGATACAATGCCGATGAATGGGAATAAGCCTACCGAACAACAGGCGCTGCAGGAGCGCCAGAAGTTCGTCACCGCCTTTAACGACACGATGCTCAAGATTTGGCAGGAGCAGATCACGCTGCTCGGTGTCATCGACACCGGGGCGCTGCTGGCATCTCCCAAGGCATTGCCGCTGCGTGCCGACGGTCGCTTCTTCGAGGTCGGATTGTCCCAGTCCTTCCTCGAATACGGCCTGTGGCAAGACTACGGCACGGGCCGCGAGACGCCCCGTGGCAATAGTGGCGATCTTGGCAGAGCCAAGCGTCGTCAGCGCCGCCGCTGGTTCAGCCGCAAGTATTATGCCTCAGTCATGCGACTGAAAGAGTTCTACGAGGAGAACGTAGGAGAGGCCTTCGCAGGGATCATGAGTGATTTTGCCAGGCGTTGCAATAAACATTGAAAGGGTTATTTGTATTTTCTTATTAATATGTGTATCTGAGCAGGCCACGCGTGAGCGTCGCCTGCTTTTTTAATAAGAATAGAGGTACAGAAATTAGGTGAATGAACCTGAATGAAGTTTTTTATTTTCAAACGGTTGAAATACAGTGGTTTGCAAAAGATGAAATGAACTCCAATTATTTGCTGCTTTCAGTAATTGACTGTAACTTTGCAAACGAGATAAATCCGTGTGTTGGAACGATCAAACAGGGTGTCGATATGAAGCAGTTCATTGTCATAGATCAACTACGCTTGAATGAAAAAGGCGCCCTGGTGTGTAAGAAACCATCCGGACGGCTGTGCTCGAAAGTGCACCTCAAGCAGGGGGACCTTGACGGTGTTTGTGGCGCTTATTCTCTGGCGATGGTGTTCAATATCCTCGGCGTTTTTGAAGATTCATCCAGAAACTCCGATGAGCATGGCAATAGAGCAGCGGAATGGAAGATGATTCGGTCACTCAACAACCAGGAACTCTATCCCAATGGACTCAGACCTTGTGACATGATCAAAATGGTGACACAAACATATTCTAAATACGTCACCATCGACCATACGGGAAGAAAAGCGGGAATTCCACTGAAGGTGAAGGAGTGTATCGACAAAAACGCTCCTGTAATCCTGCAGATTAGCTGCAATCAAGATGAAACCCATTGGATTGTAGTTGTGGGATATGTGATAGACGAAGGTAATGAAATGAGTTATCTTCTGACCCTTGATTCCAGAAAAGATCTCCGAATAGGTCATTTCTGGAATGGAATACTTAACCTAGACAGGTGTACAAGGCTTAAGTATGGATTCCACTATGTGACGGACACCGAAGAATGGGTAGGCTTAGACGATGCGATAATCATCAAAAAGAAATGAAACTTATCCATTACCGCACAATATTACCATTAGGCTATTGTAGGCTTGATGATTATCCTTTAACTTTGCAGAAAAATGATAACCCGATTAATAACAAGTGGCCTTTTGATAGCATTTGGTATCATCATTCTAAGATATGCCATTGCTAAGAAACGATACTTTAAGCCTATCGTCAAGTACATCGTTATTGTCTATTCAATAATAGCAATAACACTTGGTGTATTGACACTTCTTTGCCAGACGTATGAAGGCTATGGCACGATTTGTCTTGGCATTGCATGTTGCATGTTCGCTTATCAGGATATGAAGGAGCATCCA
>Ga0310695_10014342_pt1 | contig 10726 bp, 9 predicted proteins | sample RumenRJG_04DNA_FD_203882 | JGI IMG/M metagenome (GOLD analysis project Ga0310695, IMG submission 203882) | Bovine rumen microbial communities from Lethbridge, Alberta, Canada - RJG_04 (v2) (version 2) | ecosystem: Host-associated > Mammals > Digestive system > Stomach > Rumen | place: Canada... | reverse complement strand
ACGGTCTTCGAAAACGCCCTGTGTGGAGTTAGTCAATCGACCATAGATATTGCCTGCATCACGAAGACCGAAACGGTCGGCAGCATGCTGTGAGTTACGGAACACATAACTGGTGGTCTGGTAAATGGGAACAGCACGTGCGTCAGTAGCGGGGTCGGGCTGTTCCTGTCCTACATGCAATTGCAAAGTCTCGAAATGAAGTTTTTTGTTGTTGCTCATAATTGTTCTTTTTTTATTTGTTAATATGTTATTATGTCTTTAAAACAAGTTATTATGTCTTTCTGACGGTGCAAAGGTACGGCGAAAATCTGATACCCTAAATAGCACAAATGGGGCATTCTGCATACCATAATCGTGGTATTTCGCTAAAAGCCCCTAAATATAATAAGGTACAAGAAAGAAAAATATATACCCAAAATTCTTGCGTATTTGGAATTTAATCCGTATCTTTGTCCGAAGAAAATAATAATCACACGAATATGATTGACGTAAAACAAACATTAAATGGTGCAGAAGAGCGCATGCAAATGGCTGCTATGTTCCTGGAAGAGGAACTGAGCCGTGTACGTGCCGGTCGTGCAAATGTAGCCATCCTTGATGGCGTTCGCGTAGAGTCTTACGGTTCTAAAGTTCCTTTGAACCAAGTTGCCAACATCTCAACACCTGATGCCCGTACCATTGCTATTAAGCCTTGGGACAAGAAACAAATCAGGGATATTGAAAAAGCTATCATGGATAGCGATGTAGGCATCACCCCTGAGAACAATGGAGAGATTATTCGTCTGGGTATCCCCCAGCCTACCGAGGAGCGTCGCCGCGACCTGGTGAAGCAATGCAACAAGATTTGCGAGAAGGCCAAGGTGGAGGTACGCAACGTACGTGGTGACATCAAGGAAAAATTGAAGAAGGCTATCAAGGACGGTCTCTCTGAGGACAACGAGAAGGATGCAGAAGCTGAACTCCAGAAGATTCACGACAAGTACATCAAGAAGCTTGACGAGCTGATGGAGGCCAAGAACAAGGAGATTATGACCGTCTAATTCATAATGCATAATTCATAATGCATAATTGACATTGAAGGGACTAGTCATTAAAAATACAGGAAGCTGGTACACCGTTCTGACGGACGATGGCCAGCTACTTGATTGTAAGGTAAAGGGCAATTTCCGCATCAAGGGAATTCGCTCTACCAATCCTGTTGCTGTAGGCGACCGCGTCACGATAGGCGAAGGCAATTGGATTACGGAGATAGAAGACCGTCGCAACTACATCATCCGTAAGTCAATCAACCTGTCGAAACAAAGCCATATCCTGGCTGCCAATGTCGATCAAGCACTGCTAGTTGTTACCGTCGTAAAACCAGAGACTTCAACGACCTTCATCGATCGTTTTCTGGCTTCAGCCGAGGCTTATCGCGTACCTGTCATCTTGATATTTAATAAGACAGACCTCCTGACAGAAGAGGAGTTGCACTACCAACAGATGATGATGAACCTGTATGAGACCATTGGCTATGAATGCAGGGCCATCTCGGCTACCACAGGGCAAGGCGTTGAGGAACTGCGCCCCTTGCTGGAAGGAAAAATCACCCTGCTCAGTGGGAATAGTGGCGTTGGAAAATCTACACTCATCAACAGCATTGTTCCCCATGCCAACCAACGTGTGGCAGACATCAGTGAAGCCCATCAGACGGGCATGCACACCACGACCTTCTCGGAGATGATTCCTCTCTCCTCTCATTCCTCACTTCTCACTTCTCATTCTTCATTTCTTATTGACACTCCAGGTATCAAAGGCTTTGGTACGTTCGATATGGAGAAAGAGGAAGTGTCCAGCTATTTTAAGGAAATTTTCGAGTTCTCCAAGCAATGCCGTTTCAGCGACTGTTCCCACACCCACGAACCTGGTTGTGCGGTTCTGAAAGCAGTGGAAGATCACTACATTGCTCAGAGCCGCTACCAGTCTTACCTCTCCATGCTTGAGGACAAAGATGAGAATAAGTATCGTGAGGCGTATTAGCCTTACCTTATTCTCTGAAGTGTTGCCTTCATATCACTGTCATCCACCGACAGGATTTTACCTCCCTCGCTAAGAATCATCCTAGAGCCTTTGTCCTCTATCTTGATGACGCCGTTGTTAGCAGTATAGCGTGATTTATAATTATAGAACTTAGTCTTGAGCATCAGGTCGGCCTGCCATAATTTGCGGTTGGCCCAGCTGACGCCTAGTTCTTTGGCACGCTCTTTATCCATAATGATTTTCATTTTCATCCGCATGTCATGGCTATTGATAAACTCGATAGTCACTGTCATGGTGAAGATTTCATTCATCACTGTCACACGTTCCTTACGCTGCTCAGGGGTCTCATTGTCTTTAGTGCCAAGCAGATGAGTAACACTCATGTTTCCGTTGAAATAGATACGTCCCTTCATATCCTGTGCCTGAATGGTGAGAGACAATAGGAGACTGACGATTACAAATAATAACTTTTTCATTTCTTTAATTTTTTATCTAATTGTTATTGTATATCTTGACATAAAGGAAGCTCCTGGCTGGAGATGGTTCATCAGTGGCTTGTCCTTAAACTCGCCGTTGAAACCACGAGGGTCACCAATACCATACCAAGGTTCGATACACACGAAGGGAGCCTGTTTGTCATAAGGGCTCCAAAAGGCGCAAACGGGGGTCTTATAATCAACTGTCACAGCAGGCTCGCCATCGGTGTCCATCAGCATGGCTCTACGGGTCTGGCTCTTATGAATCTTCACACTGTCGTTACGAAAGAAATTGTTGTTAATCTCCATAATACCCATATCTGCCTCCAAAGGTACCTCCACCATATCATGACTGCCGTCAGCATAGCTCTTCAACGCGTCCATCGGTTCCTCGTTGTCCAGTTTAATGAGGCCTTCCAGCTTTCCACCTGGAACATTGAAAGCAGGATGCCCACCAATCTGGAAATGGATCTCCTGGGCATCGGTATTCTCTACATGCCAGATGACATGTATTCTGTTGCCCTCCAAACGATAAGTAATGGCGAGATTGAAATGATAGGGATACACCTTCAGTGTCTCTTCATTGTCATGAAGAGCAAAAGTGACCTTCTCTGGTGATTGAGAGACTAAAGTAAATTCACTGTCACGTGCAAAACCATGACGCGGCAAGTGATATTCCTTACCATCCACACGATAGGTATTGTCATTAACACTGCAAACCAGTGGGAATAAAATAGGTGAATGGCGAGGCCACTCAGCACCTGCCTGCCACATAAATTCCCTACCCTCACTGTCTTTCACACTCTGGAGCTCGGCTCCTTTCTCAGCGACGCGAATGGTCAGCTGTTCATTCTTTAGTTCTACCATAATAGTCTGTATTATTTGAGTTGTTTTACCCATGTTATGATATCTCTGATGACTTCTTCAGAGAAGGTTTCTTCTATGGTGCCGTATTCTGTGGGCAGACCCGTCTGGCAGTGTTGGAACAAGTGGTTTAGACCATCATACTGTTTGATAAGGTTTTGCTTGTTTTGGGGCAGAGTTCGACGCAGAGCGGGTACACTCTGACTAGCGACAACTTGACAGTCTTTATTACCATTCAGAGCCATCACAGGGCATTTGATATTAGCGATGTCGCCTTGAGGATCGTAGTCGATGAACCACTGAATCCAAGGACTTTGTTTGATTTGAGGCATTTCGCGTAGTTTCTCTATGGTGAGATCCTTAGCAGCATCACCTCCTAACAATTTGTTCTGTGCCAGCAGAACACTATCACCCTTCACAGCAGGGCCTGCCAGTGAGACAATGAAATCTACTTTTTTCTGTGCGCCCAACATAAAGGCTATCGAGCCACCTTCGCTATGACCCAGGATGCCCACCTTCTTGAACCGTTTGGATGAACGGAGCCACTCGATACCCGCCGCAGCATCTTCGGCAAAATCTTTGGTGGTGACGTTGGCATCCTTACCGCCAATAGATTTGCCTGTCGCCCTGTCGTCATAACGTAGGGTGGCAATGCCCGCACGAGCCAACCTGTCGGCTATTACTGCGAAGGGCTTATGTTCGAACACCTCTTCATCTCGGTTCTGCGCACCACTGCCCGTCACCATCAGGAGTACGCATTTGGCATCGGCTGGAATGGTGAGTGTTCCCGCGAGTGTGGCTCCCGCCTTATCGTTGGTAAATGTCACCTCCTCTGTCTCGTATGGATATGGTGGTTGGGGAGTTTGTGGGCGACGACGAACCAATGAGCCTTGTTTCAGCGTAAGTGGCAGCGCACTCAGCCCCTGCACAAACGTTCCTCGCAACTCGCCATCCACTAATCGCCCACCATACAATGCTACTAATTTAGGCATCTTAACGAGTATCGAGTCTGTAGAAATAAAGGCTACCTGTCCAGCTATATCCTTGGCTCCTTGGTCAGGACTGTCCAACCGACAGGTACTATCATTGTCAACATGCAACACAAGCGCCAGCTTCATCATGCCCGCATCCAGTTCACCACTCCAAGTTCCACGAATGTTTTGGGCAGAGGCAATAATACCAATGCAGGCTAAGGCTAGGGTTAAGAACAGTTTTTTCATTTTGTCTTCTGGATGAGGTAAATAAATACAAAACCAATTTACTTTCTTTAAATCAAACTTCTCCTGTTCCATTGTCTTTCTTCTTTTTAGGCAGACGCTTGGCTTTGCGCAGAGCTTCTGTGATAATCCATTGTAGCTGGCCATTGGTGCTGCGAAACTCATCCGCAGCCCAAGCCTCTATCGCATTCATGGTGTCAGCATCAACGCGCAGGATAAAGCTCTTGGTAGTCTTTTCTGCCATCCATTAATGATTTAGCGTTCCAGTGTTAACAACGGGTTGCGCATTATCATCACCACAGAGTACGACAAGTAGATTGCTGACCATAGCAGCCTTCTTATCATCATCAAGTTCTACAATTTCCTCGTCGGAAAGTTTGTTGAGAGCCATCTTCACCATGGATACGGCACCTTCTACAATCTTCTCGCGAGCCTGGATAATAGCATCAGCCTGCTGGCGACGCAACATGACTGCTGCAATTTCAGGGGCGTATGCCAAATAGTTGATACGAGCCTCTACGACCTCAATGCCTGCCAGAGCCAGACGTTCGTCGAGCTTCTGCTCCAACTGCTCGTTAATCTCATCAGCATTCGAACGCAGGCTAGGCTCATCAGTATCGTTGTCATAGGCATACTGACCAGCCACCTGACGGAGGGCAGCATCACCCTGCACACGGACAAACTTTTCCAAGGCATTCATCAGACCCTTAGCGTCTGTTCCTACTGTGGTGGGATTAGAAGCCATCGTCTGGGTATCAACCTCAAACAATGCCTTATAGGTATCTTTCAACTTCCACACCAGCACCAGTCCTATCATGATGGGGTTACCCGACTTATCATTCACCTTGATAGGTTCTGCATCAAGATTACGGGCACGAAGACTTACCTTCTTAGTGCCATAGAAGGGATTTATCCAATAAAAGCCCGTTTCTCCGAAAGTTCCCGAATACTTGCCAAACCAAGTGATGACTCTGGCCTCATTGGGTTCCAACTGGAGGAAACTACACATGCAGATGATATCAATCAACAGCAAAAGGATACTACCACCCAACAGCCATCCACCACAAGCTCCATCAGTATCATCCAGCTGGATGATTCCAAAGACAATGCCTACAACAGCAGCAAAGAACAGTGCCAAGACCAAGAACAGCATTACAAAGCCGTTCAGAACTGTACCTTTAAATTTAAATTCTTTTGTTTCCATACCACTTTAATATTTAATCTATTCTATGATATCATTTTGATATCGCAAAGATATGGCGACTTTTTGAAATAACAATGGAAACACTTGGATATTTAATATTAATTAAGTAATTTTGCAGCATGAATCTACAAGATAAGCGCATTGCAGTATTGCTCTCAGGAGGTGTTGACTCCAGTGTCGTGCTCTACGAACTGGTGCGTCAAGGACTGAAGCCCGACTGTTTCTATATTAGGATAGGACCGGAAGAGCAGGAGGAATGGGACTGTTCCTCAGAAGAAGATCTGGAGATGGCTACAGCTGTCAGTCATAAGTATGGCTGTAAGTTGGAGGTCATTGACTGTCATAAGGAGTATTGGGACCAAGTTACCAAATACACCATGGATAAGGTACGCGCAGGATTCACCCCCAACCCTGATGTGATGTGCAATCGTCTGATTAAGTTCGGTGCCTTTGACGAGAAACGAGGGCACGAATATGACCTCATAGCCACGGGGCACTACGCTCAAACGGAGGAAGAAGAAATCTCAGAAACCGTCAATGGTCAATTGTCAAATCGTAAATTGAAGTGGCTTTGCACCAGTCCCGACCCCATCAAGGACCAAACCGACTTTCTGGCCCAGATTTACGATTGGCAACTGAAGAAGGCTCTTTTTCCCATAGGTCACATGATGAAGGAAGAAGTGCGCGAGATTGCCGAACGTGAACACCTGGTGAATGCCAAGCGCAAGGACTCACAAGGCATCTGCTTCTTGGGGAAGATTAACTACAACGACTATATCAAACGGTACTTAGGTGAACAGCCAGGCAATGTCATTGAGTTGGAAACAGGCAAGAAAATTGGGCAACATAAAGGTTTGTGGTTCCACACCATTGGGCAGCGCCATGGACTGGGATTCGGAGGTGGTCCTTGGTTCGTAGTTAAAAAGGATGTCAGCCATAATATATTATATGTCTCGCATGGTTATGACCCTAAAACCGCCTACAAACAAGAGTTCCGCATTCACGATCTGCACTTGTTGACAGCCCCCATTGACGGCAACAACATCTGTTTTAAAATTCGACATACCCCGGAGTTCCATCATGCACGCATTGAGCCCGAAGAAGATGGAATATATCGTATATCGTCAGATGCGCCCATTCATGGTGTAGCCCCTGGTCAGTTTTGCGTACTATACGACGACCAGCACCATCGATGTTATGGATCTGGTGAAATCACCATTTAGCAATACCATCAAGAAAGGAGCCTCGCCGTATATTTACAGCGGGGCTCCTTCGTTATGTATGTTTAAAAGGATTACTTGAAAAGCAGCGGAGCCATCTCCCGCAAGCTACGACGCCATGTCAGGAACTCATGAGCAGTGCCTTCACTGATGAATCCCGTAGCATTAAAGCCTGCAGCCTTCAGGGCTTCAACACTCTTATTGATGCCACCAGGATTTTCCTTAGAACCGCAACTCTCAAAGATGACCTTCACAGCCTTGGGGTCCTTGATGTCATCAGGCATGTAAGTACCACCACTCAACAGGCCCCAGTAGCCGAAGACTTCAGGACGACGCAGCGTGATGAGCTTGGTTTCCATACCACCCATGGACAGACCTGCCATCGCACGATTCCACTTGTTTGCTTTTGTCAGGAAATGACTATCAATATAAGGCACGAGTTCATCAACCAATACCGTTTCAAACTCCTTGGCAGTAAACTCACGGATCTTTCCAAACTTCACATCATTCGTCATTCCGTAGGTCATCACAATGATAAAGGGCTTGATCTTGCCTTCGGCAATGAGGTTGTCCATGATGATTCCAGCACATCCCTGACGGAACCAGCTCGTCTCGTTCTCACCCCATCCATGCTGCAGGTAAAGAACAGGGAAGCGCTCCATTCCAGACGTGCCGTCGCCTATCCGTTGCCTTTGCTTAGCCTTGGCACTCTTGCCAGTGAAACTGCCATACGTCGGAGGTGTATATACCCATGCCGTTTTCACTTCACCGGTACTCTTTGAAGGGAACAGTACCTGACTGACATTGCCATGAGGAACATCGTTGCGAATCTGGTAGAAAGCCTCATCAGGAGCAGGAATCTCCATACCACTCTCCCAACGGCAGGAGCCAAAGAAGTTATGGGTTCCGGGATCATTAACCACAGCACCGTCAATGGTCAAGTGATAATAATGGAATCCTGGATCCTCAGGACGCTCCGTTGTACCTGTCCAGTAACCATCCTTATCTTTACGCAATACCGTACCTCCACGTCCGCCTAAGCCAAGGCTTACAATAACAGACTTGGCATCAGGAGCATTCAGGCGGAAACGAACATAACCCTGGCTGTTTACCTGTGGATACTCCTGACCGGGCTGATTCCAATAGTTGGGTTTGAAGTCATCCTTAATGACAGCATTGTCAACAGCAGGATCGAAGTCACGAATCACGTAATATACAGGCTTGCGCTTGTAGTTCTCGTCAAAAGGCAGCGGATGATTGTTCACGCCCACCCACGAGTCACGGTCGCCCAGATTCCAGAAGGTCACACAATCTACCACATCCTTGTGTTTGCGCAACACACGGAACACGCGATTATACTGGTCGTTCTGCAGTGCCTGCATATAGGGAGCCACGGGCTTCGCCTCACCACGAGAGAACTGTAGTTGTCCACCCATCTCCATATTCATGCGGATGTCGAGTTCAGTGACGTGAATATGCTTTACCAACTGAGAATACTTGGTAACAGCCGCGTCGATATCTTCCTCCGATGGACCATAGACATTGTAATGGCCCTGCATACCGATACCATGAATGGGCACACCGGCATCCTGCATCTTCTTCACCATGTCATAGATGCGGTCACGCTTTCCAGGATCACACTCGTTATAGTCGTTATAGAACAGCAGAGCGTTGGGATCTGCCTCGTGAGCAAACTCAAAAGCCTTGGCAATAAACTCATCACCACAGAGCTTGTAGTGACGACTCTCACGATAGGGATTTCCTGGTGTCCACTTGCCATCCACCATACGACCGCGAGGGTTGTCGCTAATGGCTTCGTTCACTACATCCCATGCATATACCACATCTTTATAGCGGTTTACAACAGTGTGGATGTGTTCACGTAGTCGCTTATAGAACACTTCCTTCTTGACAGGACGTCCTTTCTTGTCCTCGAACATCCAGTCGGCAAACTGGGAGTGCCAGCAGAGACAGTGACCACGCATCTTGATACCGTTCTGACGACAGAAGTTGGCAATCTTGTCTGCTTTCTCAAAATCCCAAACACCCTCTTTGGGATGAAGCATGCCAGGCTTCATGTCATTTTCAGCTGTCACGCTGTTGAACTCTTGACGGGTCAGAGCCTGTTGGTCCGCATCCGTCACATTACGCTGGTTTAAAGCGACACCAATCATAAAATAGTTTTTGTAAGCGTCCTTCAGTCCCATGTTAGGATTAGAATCAACGGGAGCACCCCATTGTGCCCAAATACTTGAGCTGCACATAGTCAGCATCAAGACAAGAACCATGTTTAAGGTCTTTTTCATAAATCCTGTTTTTTGTTGGTTATAAATTAGTTAATTAAGAATATCTTTTGTATTCCATTGTAATCACACGTCACCGTTGCCCTACCCTTTGTAATAGGACTGATGGTGGTCTTCACACCAGGCACACTTGACTTCACCTCCAGCTGAGAGATATTCTGTGGAGCATATACCTGATAGTGGGTCAGGTCTGTATAGCCGTTTTGATTGGTAGTACGGATGGGAAGAGTAGGAACAGTCAGTTTCTTGCCGTCAGCCATGATGGTAATCTGCGGAACTGCGGGAGCCACACAGGGCTTGTCGCTCTTTGAGAAGCCAATGCCGTGCAGGTCGAAGAGTCCCTCCGGACGCTGGGGCTGCAGACGACGACCCCATTGTGGACGATTGTCTTGCTTCGGTTGGATATCGGCACCTTCTGCCACCAAGTAGATAGCATGTTTTCCTGTCAACCCTTCCACGGCAGGAACAGCCACTTGGTACATCGTAGCATTACGCTTTGCCTCAGCAGGAACATTGACAACGGCTATCTCCTGTCCTTTCCACGGGTTGTCCAATAGCACATGAATCTTAAAGGCTCCATGTCCACCAGGGGTTAGATGAAGGTTCAGCGTTGCACCATCACCTTTCTGGATGCCATCGAAGGCTTTTAGGCCTTTAGTGCCTTGTGCCAGTCCACCAAAGCCAAAATACTTAAAGCCAACAATGCCCTTGTTGGTGATACCGGCAAGATCCATCGAGTTGTTCCATACATCGAAGTTGTCCTGCATCCACTCGTTACTGTTGGTACCACCAGCCATGAAACAAGCCAAACCAGCAGAATAGTACTGATAAGGAGGAAGACCGAAAATCTGGAAGCCCTCGCTGGTCACCTCCGCACCTGTATATTCTTTGCCATTGGAGGCCTTGGCTGTCCATACATAATCCTTTGCATAGGGATCGTAAGCCGTGATTTTCACAACACCGCCCTTGGCGACAGGCTTCTTGTCCCAAGTAATCTTGACTGGAGCAACCATAGCCTGACGAGCATAGCCGAAGCCGCGGGGAGGACGATGGTAGAACACATACCACTGTCCATTAATCTGTTGCAACGAACCATGTGTGTTATGACCTGCATTGGTGGTTATCAGCTGGGAACCATCCTCGTTCTCTACGACACCACGCGAGTCAACCAGTACTCCACCCGAACGCCAAGGTCCCAGAGGGGTGTCACCAAAGGCATAGCGAAGAGCACTGTTCGTGTTGTCCAAGCCATATTCCTTTCCGCTATAGCCACTGAACACTACTACATACTTATTGCCCACTTGACGAATAGACGAAGCCTCAAAGAAATTGAAGTCCAGCGGATTCTGGTCTTTATAAAGTGCCTTATACACGCTGCCCTCCTTATCCAACAACTTGCCGTCACGACTGCTGGCAGGGATAA
>Ga0310695_10014341_pt1 | contig 10726 bp, 15 predicted proteins | sample RumenRJG_04DNA_FD_203882 | JGI IMG/M metagenome (GOLD analysis project Ga0310695, IMG submission 203882) | Bovine rumen microbial communities from Lethbridge, Alberta, Canada - RJG_04 (v2) (version 2) | ecosystem: Host-associated > Mammals > Digestive system > Stomach > Rumen | place: Canada... | reverse complement strand
TGAACCTGTTTCCTGGCCGGAAGCTACGTCCGCGCGAGGGCGCACGCCCAGGAGCACGGGCAGGGGCCCACGGGCGCGCGTGCGCGGCGGCGGAGCCGCCACCCACCCCCCACCCAAAAAAAGATTTTGGGGACCCCTCCAAGACCCCGTTGCTCACTCGTGTGTGAGAAAAATTCCCCTTTCAGAGTTTTGGCAACGAGGCCCGAAAGAGAGGCCCCAGAAGAAGCCCCCCCGGGGAGGCTGAAACCCAGGGGCCGACTGACGTACACCGTACTGCTCCCCCGCAGCGCACAAAGTTTTTTAGAAAACCCTCCCCGGCGCGGGCGCGAAATCAGAGCTGGAAGTATACCCATATGGGCCGCAGGTGTCCCGCTCCATCAAATTATTGTTTTCACCCCTGCCCACCGTGGCGGCGGGTGTTTTTTATTGCAGGAGCCCCGGCCAGGCCGGGAGGCAAGCGGGGCCGCGCAAGAAAAAACGGAAAATTTACCATTTCCAAAAAATGAGGCATAATATAAATAGCACACGGAGATTCACAGATCCATTTTCAGAAAGGTGGTATAGACAGCATGACCCGACAAAGGAGAGAACCATAGAAGCACAAACGGAGAGAAACCGCAAAGCGGAGACAGTAGACAGAGGGCACAGAGCGCACATGAAGCGCGGTGCCCTCTTTTTATTCCAGGGCCCACCGTGGTCCTGCGGAGAATGTGCCCGAATCGGGCACACAGCAAGCCGGGGCCACATGTGGCCCCGATGGATGGCGGCAGCTGCTCCCGATCCGCTCCATTGTCCTGGCTCCCTGCCCTGGCTCCCTGCTGCCGGAGGCGGCGATCCTCACGGCCAGGGGCCCCGGAGAGGGCCCAGGGTATAGCCGGAGCCAGACGAAGGACCCAGGGCCCCGGTCAGAGCCGGGAGGCAGCAGGGCCCACCGTGGTCCTGCTGGAGGGCAGGAGGCCCGAAAGGTAACATGCAGTGCGACACTTCCCCGCCCTGGCTTCCCGGCCGCTGCCGGAGGCGGTGATCCTCACGGCCAGGGGCCCCGGAGAGGGCCCAGGACGGAGCCGGAGCCAGGGGAAGGACCCCAGCACCCAGGACAGAGCCAGGAGGCAGCAGGGGCCCACCGTGGTCCTGCTGGAGGGCGGCAGGGCTCCCATTCGGGTGTCCCGCTCCCCTTAAAACGGTGGTGATGATGGTTACACGGGCATCCGGCAGGATGTACGTGTAACCTATCATCGAGGACGAACGGAACAGAAAACCATTGAGGGCTCCCCGTGCCGGAGCCGTATCTAAACGGCGCGAAAGCAACCATAAGCTTTTCAAAAAAAGTGGCTACCTACTTAACGCCTGGAGCATCCAGGAGGCGGCAGCGACCGAAACCGCAAAACAGAAGGAAGTGATCCCATGAGAGGAAAACGGGCAGACACGCACGACCTGTTACACCAGGGATACAACGCAATAAACACCATAGCAAGAGACCCGGCCACCCTCCCACCAGGTGAACGGTACTGCTGCCGGGGAGAAATGGCCGGTCAGTGGTTCGACCGTGCCGCATTGATGGAAGTTTCAAAGGAATTGGGACACGCCCGGTGCAATGTCGTGGTGTCGCATTATCTTTGGAGGCGGCGATCCTGACGGCCAGGAGGCCAGACGAAGGGCCCAGGGCATAGCCGGAGCCAGGGAAGGACCCAGGGCCCCGGTCAGGGCCAGGAGGCGGCAGGGGCCCACCGTGGTCCTGCTGGAGGGCAGGAGGCCCGAAAGGTAACATTCAGTGCGACACTTTCCCGCCCTGGCTTCCCGGCCGCTGCCGGAGGCGGCGATCCTCACGGCCAGGAGGCTAGACGAAGGACCCAGGGCCCCAGCCAGGGCCGGGAGGCAGCAGGGCCCACCGTGGCCCTGCTGGAGGGCAGCGGCGGGGCCCTGCATTATATGTTTGAATCCTATAGCACCCGCGCAACACCAAAACGGCCGGAATCACGCCCCGCGCGATTGTTCGCAAAGGTACACCTTAACGAATACCGAAAAACCCCGCTTTTTTGTGTTCGTAAAGCCCCGAAAATTATTTACGGATATGTCCGTAAATAGCTTGACATTTACGAACAAATACGATAAAATACGAGTGAAAACAAGGGAGGGAGGCCCCCACGATGAAAACGAGAACTTTCTACTATGCCAGAGTTTCTACCAAAGACCAGAACCTAGACCGTCAGATAGCAGCCTTTAAGGAATTAGGGGCAGACGATCACGACATCTTTCTGGAGAAGGAAAGCGGCAAGGACCTAAACCGGCCAGTCTATCAGATAGTGAAGCATGCCCTGCGGGAAGGTGATACCCTGGTCGTTAAATCCCTGGACCGTCTGAGCCGGAACAAGTGCGACACCAAAAACGAACTGGCTTACTACCGTGAAAATCATATCCGGGTGAAGGTTATTGACCTGCCCACCACCATGATGGACCTGCCCGAAGGACAGGAATGGGTTTTTGAGATGGTAAATAACATCCTGATTGAGGTTCTGGGGACCATAGCCGAACAGGAGCGCGAGACCATCAAGCACAGACAGGCCGAAGGTATCGAGGCCGCGAAAGCCGCAGGAAAGCACCTAGGACGCCCCGCCCTGGCTTTCCCGGAGAACTGGACCCCCGTTTATAAGGCATGGAAAGCCGGCGAAATCACCGCGAAAGAGGCCATGGAGCAGACCGGGACCAAAAGAACAAGCTTTTACAAGCTGGTAAAGCTGACGGAAGACAAGTGAAAGCCCAGGCCCCAGCCAGGGCCGGGAGGCAGCAGGGCCCACCGTGGTCCTGCTGGAGGGCGGCGGGGCCTCCCCGATCCGCTCCCCCTGCCCTGGCTTCCCGCTGCCGGAGGCGGCGATCCTGACGGCCAGGAGCCCCGGAGAGGACCCAGGGCCCCGGTCAGAGCCAGGACCACACAATAAAAGAAGCCAGGAAGCCGGAGAGCATATGCCCGGCTTCCTGGCTTCTTTTTTGTATCAATACCCCGCAAAGACAGGGGACAAGTCAATAACGCAGCCCTCCAAGACGGTCACGGGGGCTTTGTCTTTTTCGGTGTAGACCTGCGGAATTGGGTATTGCCCATCCTCCAGGGCCACAGCCTGAACAAGCTTTCTTTCCGGGTCTACTATCCAATATTCCCGGACCCCGGCCAGCCGGTAAAGGTTGTACTTCTCCAGCCGGTCCCTGCGCTGGGTGGAGGGGGAAAGGATTTCAACGATGAAATCCGGGGCACCCTTGCAGCCGTGTTCATCCAGCTTGTCACGGTCACACACAACAGTTATATCCGGCTCCAGCACGGTCCCCTCATCGTTTGGGGTATCTTCCTTCCTGCTGAACAGCCGGACCCCAAAGGGCGCGGGGAATACCTGGCATTTCTTGTCCTTCAGGAAATTGTATAACTGCCCTGCAAGCTCCATCAAAATCCTTTGGTGTTCCGTTGACGGCGGGGCCATCATATAGGGAACCCCGTCTATCAACTCTATCCGTGCGTCTATGTCCCAGGTGAGGACATCGGCAAAGGTGTACCGTTCTTCTTTCGGCATCGGCATAGGGTCAGCCTCCTTCCTGCGGTGCGCCGGGGATCTCCTGCGCGTCATCCCGTTCTATTGTTTCCGTTATGGCCCGCCCTATGAAGCCGTTTACACTTTCACCGCGCTTCTGGGCATGGGCCTTTATTGTTTCCTTGCTCCCCTTTGGCAGGGCCAGGGAAAGCCGGTCGAGATTGCTAGCATCCCATTTCCGATTGCTCTTTTTCTTGTTCTCTGTGTACTTTGGCACGTGGTAACACCTCCCCCACCGTAACCTATTTTACCACACAAAAGCAACACTTGACAAGTGCCATATTGCACAAAATAGCACTTATTAACTTGTGTACAATCCCATCTTGAGCGGGCACTTAACAAGTGCTATAATGAGAGGGGGACGGTTAAAACCACAGGCCCCCGGCCGGAGACAGGCCCCACCAACCGAAGACAAAACCAGAACCACGGCCAGACGGCCAGAAAGGAGCATGAAGCATGAACAACGAACGGAACCAGGCCCCGCACAAATGGAAAGCATACTCTATGCAGGAGCTGGCAGCGGCCTTCTTTGCTGATCTCATGAAGCCGGAGCCCAGCACCCAGGAGCCCCGGAGGGCCCAGGAGGACCCGCAGAAGTACGGAGGGAGGGGCGCGGCATGAAAATGCTAGCACAAAAGGAAGCCGCAGAAGCCTTGAAACTGTATGGCCGTGCGCTCAACCTTATGCGCGATTGTGCGGAACTCATTCTAAACGACCAGTGCCCGGCCAGGCAAGAAGCCCACTTATGCCAACTTAGTGAAGATTATTGGGATGGAATTTGCAACCTATGTTGGCATAGATACATGCGATGGATTGAGGACACAATGACCCAAGAATGGAGGGGCAGGCATGAAGCTACACCAAACGGAAGCCGGAGCCACCATAGACCTTGAAGAGGGCGAAATCCCTGGCTCCATCGTCAGAGACGGAGACCTTTACTTCCTGGTAGCCGGGAAGTACTACCTAGTCACAGCGGTTCAATTTGACCGGAAATATGGCCTTCTCCCTATCCTGGACATGGGAACACCATACCCGCCGACAGGAGGCCTCCCGGTGAAGGAAGGAGCTGCCGAAACGTGAACGACCGGAAAAACATTGTCCTACTACAGCAAACAGAAAACGGCGCAACCTTCATGAAGAGGACGGAGGAATTTCTTACAACTTGCGAACGAATATCCCTTGCATGGGAACACGCTGGATATACAGGCGATCCAATCTTAAACCTGTTTACTAGTGCGTGGGGGATGTACGTAAACAGGCCAGGGAATCAAAATGCACGAACAAAGAAAGGATGAACCCATGGACGATAAAAACCTTGAAACGATTGTTGAGCGAATCAACGCATGTAAGAACCCTCACGCAGTTATGGACGCGCTCGTTATGCTTTCATTGTTCCGCAGACTTCCCCCGGAAGCCCGCGAGAAGGTTATCGACCTGGCCAGCGCAATGGTGGACCAGAACACGGAGGAAACCAGCAACTAGGACATTCAGAAGCCCCGGAGCCTTTGACGGTGCCGGGGCTTCTCCCCATTCAGGTGTCCCGCTCCCCCTGCCCTGGCTCCCTGCTGCCGGAGGCGGCCGGGGCCCACTGCGGTCCTGCTGGAGGGCGGCGGGGCCTCCCCGATCCGCCCCCCTGCCCTGGCTCCCCGCTGCCGGTGGAGGCGGCGATCCTCACCATGATAGAGTGGTCTACCCTGATCCTTGCCCCGGCCAGGGCGGGGAGGGCCGCAAGCAAAAAACACATTTGGTACTATGATGTCACCTCACGCAGGAGAAAGGGTCAGATATGCCTACCAATGGAGAGGATAGAAAAATTATTTCATTTCCCCTCCCCCGGAAAGCAAGCGCGCCCTGCGCGCTATTTCTTGGGAGATTTCTTATATTTCTTTTTATTTCTTTTTATAATGTATGAGTGCGTAAACAAACACATTTGGTACGATATAAAAACACATTTGGTACGATATAAAAACACATTTGGTACGATATAAAAACACATTTGGTACGAACGGCAAAAAACACACGCTTGTCAAACGTGTGTCACCAATGTATAATCCGAATAAAAAACAGTATTCGGCCGCTGCCGGAGGCGGCGATCCTGACGGCCAGGGGCCCCGGAGAGGACCCAGGACGGAGCCAGGGCCAGACGAAGGGCCCAGGGCCCCGGTCAGAGCCAGGAGGCGGCAGGGGCCCACCATGGTCCTGCTGGAGGGCGGCGCGTCCTCCCCGATCCGCTCCATTGTCCTGGCTCCCTGCTGCCGGAGGCGGCGATCCTCACGACCAGGGCCCCAGAGAGGGCCGATATAAAAGAACAAAACGGAGGTGCAAAGAATGAGCGAAGAAAAGTACCTAGACGCGCGCCATAAGACCGTGAGAAAGGCAAACGAACTCATACAAAGAAGCCGTTTTGACCTGACTATACAACAGCAAAAAATACTGCTATATCTGATTTCTCACATTTCCCCATATGATGAAGACTTCAAAGAGTATGAATTCAGTATACCGGAATTTTGCAAAGTGTGCGGCATAGATGAAACAAACGGGAAGAATTACAAAAACCTAAAAGAAGCAATAAAGGAAATCGCTGATAAGTCATTATGGGCCCCGCGCTGGAACCCAAAGCGGAACGTATACGAAGAGACCCTTTACCGCTGGATTGAAAAGCCGTACATGGACGAAAACAGCGGAATCATAAGGATAAAGCTTGACAATGACATGAAGCCGTTTCTTTTGCAGTTAAAACAGAATTTCACCCAGTACGAACTTATCTTTACACTGTATTTCAAAAGTAAATACTCTATAAGACTTTATGAGTTAGTGAAGAGTATACACTTTCACGAAATGGAAGAGTATACAAGGGCCTACACGCTGGACGAACTGCGGAAGCTGCTGGACGCAGAAACCTACAAGACATTTCAGCATTTCAAAGACAGAGCCCTAGGGCCAGCCGTGAAGGAGATAAACGAGCACAGCGACAAACAAATAACTTGCGAGTTTAAGAAGACCGGCCGTGCGTATACTGACGTAGTATTTACCATCAGAACGAAGCCGACACTTGAAGTTATCCGAATCCGTGACCAGATAGACAAGGAACTAGGTACAGACCAGCTTTCACTGTGGGACCAGCTGGAGGAAGCACGGTTAGTCTGATCCCCACCATGATGGAGCGGAACACCCTCACCCAGGGCCCCGGCCGCTGCCGGAGGCGGCGATCCTGACGGCCAGGAGCCCCGGAGAGGGCCCAGGACGGAGCCGGAGCCAGGGGAAAGACCCAGGACCCGGCCAGGGCCGGGATGCGGCAGGGGCCGCCCAGGAGCCCCGGAGCGGGCGGCAGACCTTCTTTTCCATGCCTATATGAGGCGGGGCCATGCAATGGAGCCGCTTTCACAAATAGAGAATTGCGAACAATGGCGAATACTTCGCCACTTGTTCGCTATAGGAGGGGAAAAGCCTTGAAAACAAAGAGTTTGCGGACCTTCGCAGAGGAACACGGGGTAACAATCCGTGACGTTCAGAGGCATGTAAAGAAGCATGAAAAAGAGTTGGAGGGCCATATTAAACGGTACGGGGCTCCAAAGGGCACGTATATAGACAGCTACGCAGAAGAGTTTATTTCTGAATTGATGATAGATAAGCCCATTGCGGTCCTGGACCCCACCCTATCAAACGAGAATGACAGACTGAAAACGGAACTTGAAGCGGCAAACAAGAAGATTATTGCCCTCATGGAGGCACAGAACGCCCTAGTAGAAAGGGCCATGAAAGCAGAGGCAGCACAGGCCATGCTAGAGGCATCCAAAGAGGAACAGGACCAGCGCGCCGCAGAGATGGAAAACAGTCTGAAACAGCTTGAAGAAGCTTTCACAGCAGAGAAGGAACGAGCAGACGCAGCAGAGGAAACGACCAAAAAGCTGAAAGGCCGGAACCTGTGGCAGCGTTTAACCAGGTGGGGAGAGTAGCAAGCGGGGCCCAGCACCCAGGCCCAGGCCATGGAGCGGGTATTTTCTTATAACGAAGCATTGCGAACTGTGCGCCCCTTGTTCTCAATAAGATGCTAGACCCATTGAAAACAAAGGGTTTCTTTGGCCGGAGGCGGCGATCCTGACGGCCAGGAGGCTAGACGAAGGACCCAGGCCCCGGCCGGAGCCTGGAGGCCACAGGGGCCCACTGTGGCCCTGCTGGAGGGCGGCGGGGCCTCCCCGATCCGCTCCCCCTGCCCTGGCTCCTTGCTGCCGGAGGCGGTGACGATCCCCACCATGATGGAGCGGAACACCTTCTCCCAGGGCCCCGGCCGCTGCCGGAGGCGGCGATCCTGACGGCCAGGGGCCCCGGAGAGGGCCCAGGACGGAGCCGGAGCCGGAGGAAGGACCCAGGGCCCCGGTCAGAGCCGGGAGGCCGCAGGGGCAACCCAGGAGCCCCACAGAGGCATAAAACCCGCTTTCAGAAAAACCGTCTTGACGGGGACGATTGAAAACTGTAGAATACGAGTAGCATTAAATTAAGTGCCAGTGCCATAGTGCCAGTGCCGAAGGGTTTCATTCGGACGGCCAGGCACCACAAACCTATACCGTCACTCACTTAAAGAGGGCCAGAGCGTCAAGCGCCAGAGCCGGTGAACACCCTTCCCAGGGGATAGCCGGTATACAGGCATGACGCGAGGCCCATATAAGAGGCCTGAGCTCCCGAAGCCTGAGCCCGGTAACCCCATCGGGGACAACCTGGAATCAGACGGAGAGCAACGGCCGCATATTGAGAGCCTGAGCCTTTGCGCCTGAGCCAGCGAACCCGAACCGGGTAGCTAGCACAGGCGCTTTTTGTTTTTTATACGCAGCCACCCAGACACGGAAACGGAGGGAAACAATGAACTTATCTCAGATCCTCATTGACTACAGGGCTCGGCATGGAATCACGCAAACTGAACTTGCCAACCGGCTAGGCATGGACCAAACCACTATTTCAGCCATTGAGGTTGGAAAGTGCGGGGTATCCATGCGGACGGCGGCAAAAATAGCCGATTTGACCGGGTGCCAAGTTACGGACCTTCTCCGGCCGCGCAAGAGAAGAAGCCAGGCCAGTGTTTGACGGCTTCGACCTGCTGCCGGAGAGCCCGCGGCATTGCGAGGGATGCTTTCACGCCATCCAGGGCGGTAGCTGCTCCATAGGAGCCGATCCAGCCGGGGCCCCGTGCCCGTGGTGGGCTCCATCTTTTGTGGACTTCCTGCGGGCGGTCCGTCAGTGGCAGCAGGAGCACCCAGGGCAAGCCCCGGAGCCCAGCACCCAGGGCGGCGGGGCCAGGGTTTACAACCTGGAGCGGTACGCCGCGAGTTGTGAACGCTTCTTCCCGGCCAGCTGCCAGACCTGTGAGCAGAACCGGCCGGGGCACCCTTGCCAGGAAGAAAGGCCGGGACCGTGCGGCCGCTGGTCAGTTAGTTTACCGTACTTCCTGTACGGCTCACATTTATGGAGACAGGGCCACAAGTGGCCGGAATACTAGAAAGGATAATATCTATGGACTTCAAAGAACTTTCCCAGAGAATAGATGATTTGTTTGAATCGGTCCCGGATGAAGTGGTCAGGGACTTTGAAGTATCGAGCACAACCCATCCGGGTGTCATCTGCGGATATTTCATTTTCAGCGAGAAGCCGACAGAAACCCCGAAACCCTTCAAGAGCGGCAGCGTGTCACGGTTCGTAAAGCGGGAGGAAATGGCCCTGATTTCCCGAATCAATGAAGAGGACGAACGGAGAGAAAACGAGTTGTTAAGCCGTGCCGCCCAGGGCAGGGAATGACCCAGGCCCCGGCCGCTGCCGGAGGCGGCGATCCCCACCATGATGGAGCGGTCCACCCTGATCCTGGCCCCGGCCATGGAGCGGAACACGACACCAAAAAGCCCACCGAACCGGGGCCCTTGCTATGGGGCCCCGGCCGGATGGGCTCAACCTATCAATAGCAGAACAGGAGCGCAGACAGTGAAGCGGAAGAAGGTAAAGACAGCGGGACGCTTGCAACGGGTGGTGATTTACACCCCGCCAACCAAATGGGACACGCCACAGGCCCAGCGCGAGAGGCGGGGCCATTCAACGGAGGCCCGGAAGCGCATGAACGATAAGACCGCAAAAGGAAAACTGAAGATGATTCTTGCAGCCAACTTCACCCCGCAAGACTTCCTTGTTACGCTCACATATCGGGATAGTGACCTCCCGACCCGCAGACAGACCGCACAGAAGGATGTAAAGAAGTACATTGCTACCATTCGGGCATTGAGGAAAGCCAGAGGGGAAACCCTGCGCTATATCTATGCCATTGAGCACAAGCACGGAGAGGGCCGGTATCACGTTCACATTGTCATGAGTAAAAGCCATGGGAACGACTTTGAAGAGATAAGAAGCCTATGGCCCCACGGAGAAGTTATAGAGATACAGGCATTGAGCGAATGGGCCAGCCCGGAGAACCCAGGCTATACGGCTATATCTGAATACCTGGCAAAAGAAAGCGGGGACAGACCCCTAGGGTGCCGCATGTGGACAGGCTCCACCAACCTATTGAAGCCAACCGAAGAAAGCTATTGGGTTTCAGATAACGAGACCATAACCCCGCCAAAGGGCAGCACGATCCTAGAGAGAGAAGAGAAGGTTACAGAGTACGGCAGCTATTCATACTGCGAGTACATACTACCAGAGAAGAAGGCCCGGAGGAAGCCAGCCAGGAAGCCCACAGCAGCCACAGGCCCAGCACCCAGGAGCCCAGGCAAAGAAACGCCATAGGGCAATTACAACAGAATACGCGCCCCCTCTTTTTAGTCTTGAGGCAATGTATAACTTCTGATCCTGAGACAGAGAAGCCAGGCCACAGCGATTGACAATCGCCCCGGCTTGCTGGTACTCTGGGAGGGTACAGGAGGCCCAGCACCCAGGGCGGCAGGGGCCAGCTTCGACACGTACTCTTGCGAGTGCGTTATTTTCATGCCCTGCACTGGAGGCCGTGCGGGTGCCCTGATCCCTCACCATAATGGAGCGGTCCACGGTCCTGAGACCAGGACAAAACGCAGCGTTTTTGAACCTGTTTCCTGGCCGGAAGCTACGTCCGCGCGAGGGCGCACGCCCAGGAGCACGGGCAGGGGCCCACGGGCGCGCGTGCGCGGCGGCGGAGCCGC
>Ga0310695_10014338_pt1 | contig 10727 bp, 9 predicted proteins | sample RumenRJG_04DNA_FD_203882 | JGI IMG/M metagenome (GOLD analysis project Ga0310695, IMG submission 203882) | Bovine rumen microbial communities from Lethbridge, Alberta, Canada - RJG_04 (v2) (version 2) | ecosystem: Host-associated > Mammals > Digestive system > Stomach > Rumen | place: Canada... | reverse complement strand
ATATCTTTGATGAGGGAACTGTCCAGACAGTAACTCTTTGCTATCCCGACAAGACCCCTTACGTTACACTTTCTGCTCCCGGCTTCCCTTCCTTCGGCGTCTGGTCCAAGCCCCACACCGATGCTCCTTATATCTGTCTCGAACCCTGGATCGGCCGCTGCGACAACATGGGCTTTGCCGGCGAGCTTCCGGACAAGTACGGCGAGCAGTGCGCCGCCCCCGGCACCACCTTTGAAGCCGCTTATACGATCGAAGTGAACTGAGCGTGTATGCTTTAAAATCATTGCGGATGCCTTAAAAGCATATAGACATTCGGCATTTGGCAATTTGGCATTTTAAGAAGATCTGAAAAAAACAAAAAACCTGCCTCTTCTTCGTTTTTCATGGAAAAAACGAGGGGTGGCAGGTTTTTTACAACCGATCTTGATCATGGGCCTGACATTCATAACCTGCAGGCGAATCCTGAATCTGCAGATTTCAGATACTCAGACAGAACAGTTTTTAAAGCAGATCCAGGAGCTGCATGGGACTGTCGATGATCGCGAAGGGCCCCAGGGATTCCAGAAAATCCACGGGGCGGAATCCCCAGGATACGCAGACGCAGGGCATGCCTGTGTTTTCCGCAGTCTGGACATCGATCTCAGTATCCCCGATATAGAGAGCTTCTTCGGCGGCGATGCCGAAATCCTTCAGGACGGCCTCCACCATGTCGGGGGCAGGCTTTCTGCGGATGCCGGACTGTTCGCCGGCAGCAGCGTCAAACAAGTTCTCGAAGCAGTCCGCGGCCAGTTTTTTCACGGCCGGATCGGGCTTATTGGATACGACAGCTGTCCTGATGCCTTTCTCGCGGAGGGCATACAGAAGATCCATGATCCCGTCATAGGGGCCGGTCTCATCCCTGCTGTGCTCCAGATAAAAAGGCCGGAAAACTTCTTCGATCCTTGCGACTTCAGCTTCGTCGATCCCCGGGACCGTCATCATTTCTGCAGAGCCGATCCGGCGGAGGCGGGCGGGATCGTTTTCACCGGCCTCCATGGCCAGGGCCCGCTGCAGGGCTGTGTGCACACCGCTCCCGAACAGACGCATTCCGTCGGCGCGCACATAATCGTGCTTGTGGCCGCATAGGCCCATAGCGTAGTTGACCGACGACGTGAGGTCATTGGCGGTGTCCAGTATAGTTCCGTCCATATCGAATATCACTGCTTTATACTGCATAAATATCCTTTCTTTTTATCTGGAGAAAAGTTTGTCCCAGATGGAGGGGCCTGTCTCCTCCCGGGGCAGCTCAAAGTTGTCCATGATGGCCGAGACGACGGCGCGGATCTCCTTGGTGGTGATCATCCCGCTCTGGAGCAGGTAGGGAGTCTGGGAGGAACCGTCGAGATAGTAGAGCATGCCTTTTTTACCGAGTTTTTCGGCTCCCTTGCGGTCGACCATGACATAGGAATCCGCTACAGTATCGGTGCGCAGGCACACGCGTGCGGGAAAGCTCTCGCGGATGGGGCGGAAATAAACACTTTTCTCCGATGCTGCGATCACATGGATCCCGCAGGCGGAGGCCATTTCCGCCAGCCGGGTGAGCAGATTGGCGGCCTGCCGTTTGCCGATGGCGTTCAGGTTGGCGTATTCCTCGATAATGACGATCAGGTGCTTCATCATACCGGCCTTGCGGTTGAAATCATAGATCGTCCGGCAGCGGCTGTCATAGAGGGCGGCGTAGCGGCGGTCCACTTCTGCGTTGAGGTCCTCCAAAAGGGCCATCTCCTCGTCGGGGTCGGAAGAAACCTGGCAGTAGGGAACCTGGCTGTAGCGGTCAAATTCACTCCGTCTCTGGCCGCAGAGGTAGAGCTCGATCTCCTCCGGAGCATGCGAAAGGAGCAGACTTATGATGATCCCATGCAAAAAAGCGGTGCGCCCTGCACCTGCGACGATCAGGTGGGGTGTCCGCGAAAGATCGGCGAAATAGCTCTGCCTGTAGATGTCCATTCCGATGGCGACCGGGATCGACTGGGGGATGCTCTGTACTTCTTCAAACTCTCTGTCCGTCAGGATGTCGCCCAGATAGACCTGGTCGGTCTGCCAGGGCACATCGATATAGATATGTCCGTCCGCACGGTAGACTTGAATATCGCTGCGGTTGAAGATTGCCTTGTAGGTGGGGAGCAGGCTGACGATGCGGTCCGCGCTGCGGCGGTCATCGGGGATGATGCCGAAGCGTGTCAGTGTCGGACCCTGCAGCTGTGTATCCAGCAGGCCGTCGACATTGTTCTCCGCCCAAAGATCGAAGAGCTCATCTGTATAAGGCTTGAGCGAGCGTTCATTCCATCTCGTATGGTATTTTAATAAATCCTTCGTCAGAGGAAGGACGAATTCATTAATACTCACAATATTTCTTAAACCAGTATTTTATTAATAAGCGTTTGGCTTTCACTGTGCCGCAGGAATCTGAAGGGCAGAAGACCTGCCGGCGGGTCCGGAAAACATACGTTTAACATTTAAAGAGTGAAAAATTTTGCCGATGCAATATTTTTCACTCCAGAGCTTTGTGCCGCGGGACGGCCCAAAGCTCCGCTGATCGCATCGGAGAAACCCGTTCCGGGCTTTCTCCTCGCGGTGCCGCTCTAACGAGCGGCATGGTCGGAAAGATCGAGGAACTGCATAAATGTCCCGAGGACCAGATCCATTTTTGCGGGATCTGTGAAGCGGTGATCGGCGTCCGGTACGGTGACCATGCTGATCCCGTTTCTGCATGCAAAAGAGTGCACGGCTTCATAAGGTACAAGTTCATCGGCTGTTCCCTGCGCGATGCGCATGCAGCCTGCATAGGGGCTTAGATCCCGGATGGTGATATCGTTGTCTTTCAGGGACTGGATAAAAGCCTGCGACAGCATGACCTTGCGGTCGAAACCCGAGGGGACTTCCCCTCCCTGTGCCAGTGTCCTCAGCTCGTCCTGTGTGAGGACCTTCTCGGTGAGGACCCGGTACATGACGACGGCAGGGCAGCGCAGGCAGATCCTGCGGAAGGGATTTACACCGTGGTCCGAGATATATTTCAATACCAGGTAGCCGCCGAAGCTGGTGGCGCTGGCGTCCAGGATTTCAGGACGCAGTTCCTTCTGTATATATTGCAGGACAGCTCCGAGATAGGCATCGCAGTCCGCGAGCGTGATCCCGGCGTGTTCATCGTCTCCGTGGCCAGGCCAGTTGAAAATGACAAGGGCCGTGTCGTCATGCCTTTCCAGGATTCTGTCGGCGAGCTTATTTGCCATTGCGTTGTCCTTGTGTCCGGCAAAACCGTGGCAGAAAAGAACGACATGTTTAAAGACAGGACCTGGACCGACCGCGTTTTCCATGTTTATTCCGTCGGCATCATTTTTGCCGGCAAAATATATTTTACACCGGATCGTGAAATCTGCACTATGAAGATCAAAATATTTTTCCATGGTGGTTTCTCCGAAAAAACGTCTGTGCGGATTCAACTTTATATTGCTTTTATCACCTGCTTTATATCACCTTACCAAACCGTGGAATGTCATTATACCATGAAACCGCAGGCCGTGATATAATATTTCTCTAAAACCGCAAGTTGTATCAGCGCTCATGTTTCAGAGCGTGTATCAGCATCGTTCGGCACTGTCTTGAGCGCAGCAGCAGATGCAGTACAGGATCTGTTTCGGGGCGGCGGGAAACAGGATCCGGGAGAGGACACGATCAATGGACAAAGTGATAAAGATGATTGGAATAGATCTGGACGGCACGCTCCTGACCAGGCAGAAGGAACTCACCGCGGAATCGAGGCGTGTCCTCGAGGATGCGGTCCGCGCAGGAGTTGAGGTCGTTCCGGTGACGGGAAGGCCCCTGGCGGGTGTTCCCCGTGAGGTGCTGGAGATTTGCGGGATCCGATATGTGATCACGTCCAACGGCGCCAACACCTATGCCCTGGCAGAGGATGCCCTGGGAAAGGGCACTTATATCCTGAGCGGAACACTGAACGGAAAAACACCTGCAAGAGTTCTGCGCAAGGCTCATCTGCCGCATGAAGCTGTGCGCAGAGTGCTGGAGGCGGCAGATGGCCATGATGTGATCCGCGAGATATTCATCAAGGGTGTAGGCTATCACAATCCTCATACTCAGGAAATGCTGGAAAAGCGTTTTTCCATCGCACCGCCCATCCTGGCCTATATTAACAGGAGCAGGAAAATCGTGAGCGGTTTTGATGCCTTTCTGGAAGATCCGTCCTCCCATGTGGAAAATATTTCCCTGATGTTCCCCACCCGGGAGGCGCGGGATGCCGCGGCTGATCAGATTAAAAAGATCCGGGGCAGGGACGGGGGACGGCTCCTGCATATCCTGTTTCCATGGAAAACAGATCTGGAGATCACTCATGTGATGGCGGACAAATGGCGGTCCCTGGAGGATCTGGGAAAACATCTGGAAATCACGGATTCGCAGATCATGGCCCTTGGGGACGGCGACAATGACCGTGCCATGCTGCGCGGTGCGGGCTATTCCGTAGCAATGGGAAATGCGCCCGATTATGTCAAAGAGACGGCAGACAGGATCACCGGAGACAATGACCACGACGGCGCCGCCGCGGCGATCCGCGAAGCGCTGGGACTGTGAGGTTCTGGAAGGAGAGAGTTTATTATGTTTGGTGCAATCATCGGGGATGTGATCGGATTCCCTTACGAATACAAGCATGAAGACCTGACAGATACAAATATTCCCCTGTTCCGGACAAATGCTGCCGGAACAGATTCCTCATCCGGAAACGGAGAAGGACAGGCAGGGGAGGATTTTTCTGACAAGACTGTGATGACGGCAGCTGTCGAAGCCGGTATTCTGCAGTTTGAGAGGCTGCTGCCTTCGATCATGGCGGGAAAGTCGGGACAAGACGGCGGCGAAAAGACCTCAGGACAGGCTGGTGCTGTCAATGTCAGTGTGGGCGGAAAAAATGTGAACGGCCCCAATATTCTGCAGAACGCCTTTGAAGAGAATTTTAAGAAAGAGCTGACGGCGGCAATGCGCCGTCTCGGCCAGGCTTATCCGCTTGCCGGATACACCATGGATCTGAGTGTCTGGCTCTTCCGCGGAGGCAGTCCTGTGGTCAAGGACGACGACGCGGGGCCTGCGGCGCGTGTCAGCCCGGTGGCCTGGACTTTCCAGGATGACCTTTATATGATGCGGCACATGGCTCGTCTGCAGGCGGAACTCACCAACCGGAGCAAAGAGGCTGTCAAAGCAGCAGAAGCGGCTGCCTGCGCAGTTTTTCTGGCCATTCACGGCAGCACGAAACCCTATATTGCCGGGTATCTGGAGCGGGAATTCGGATATAAGATTCCTGACGAAGAAGCCATGAAGGAGGAAATCCTGCGCGCCAGCGGGGCGCGGATGATTTCCGGTTTTGCAGGAATGACAGACAGCGCGGATACAGGTGCGGCAGGTTCAGCTGACGGCGATTCCTCCTGTCTTTCCGCCCTGTGCGTGCGCGCTGCTATGACCGCTTTTTTAAACGGCAGGGATTTTGAAGACGTGGTGAGAAGGGCTGTTTCCCTGGGGGGAAACAGTGCTGATATCACAGCCATTGCAGGCGCGGCCGCGGAGGCATTTTTCGGCATTCCGGAGGATATCAAAGCCGAGGGCCTGCGGCGTCTCCCTGAAGATCTCAGGAAGGCTGCAGAGGCTTTTGCTGCTCGCGAAGCGCAGAAAAAAGCGGCCCGCGATCAGAATCCCGCAGCCAGGGAGCGGTGGGAGAACGCGATGACCCGCGCCACTGCGCGTCACCCTGCGGCAGTACAGGGCAATGAACCGATCGAGCAGGCAATTGATGTCATGCTTGCGCAGAAGGACGAAAAGTCCCTCATTGCCGCTATGGAAGTGCTTCGCCGGCGCATGAATCAGAAGGGCCGCGTCTTTGTGCCCCTGATCTCTGTAAAGCGCAGCGAAAATACTCAGGCTGCAGGAAGAGGAGATGCCTCAGACCAGGCACCTCAGAACGGCCTGGTCTACAGCATGCAGGCGATCCGCACGAAAGACGGAAAACTCTGGCAGCCCGCTTATACGAGCCGGGCACAGCTGGACAAGGCCAATGCGGCTCTGGCCAAAGCCCGGGCAGCAGCCGGTGCTGCAGCGGGTCCTGACAATAGCTCCGGCATGGTCCTTTCCTACGCAATGGACGCGCTCTTTATGCGTTTTCTGCCGGCAGGCTCGGAGCTGGCCCGGGAAGCTGCAGAGGCGGACCGGAATGCGGAAAGTCCCGACGGGCAGAATCCGCCCGTATCCAGGGAGAGCATTCCCGATGAGATTCAGGGAATCGTACTGAATCCTTTCGATAAGATCTTTTTCATTCCCAGAAAGACGATTGAATCGATCTTTCTCATTAACAGGGAAGCCTCCCGCGCAAACCGGCGCTGATCCTGAACCTTTTGATTTTTGCAAAGCAAAAATACCTCCCCTGCAGTCTTGATTTCATGCAAGTCCGCAGAGGAGGTTTTTGCTTTCACACATTTAGTTGAAAATATATTATTGAAAATATTTGGTTGAAAAATCAGGCGCCTGTCATTTCCGAGGCGGTCTGAATGGCAAGGTTCATTAGACGAATGAACTCGTTTGCGTTTTCATCCCCCATTTTTTTCAGGAGGCTGATATGGTTTTCCTTTGCGTTCTTATAGATGGAACGGATGTGATCGGCGCCGGCATCTGTCAGTGCCACATTGATCTGGCGGCGGTCGCGCGAGGAGCGATGGCGCTCGATATATTTTTTCCGGTCCAGACTGCTGAGAATGTTTGCGATCCTTCCTGAAGTGATCCCGAGCCTCGCCGCAAGCTCTCCGGCGGACACAGGGCTTTCAAGCCTGGACAGCCAGAAGAGTGCAGCCTCTTCACCGCGTGTGCTGTGCTGTTCAAACACATTTGACAGATCTTTGGAATACAGGAAATGGATATCACAGAGGTTTTCTGCCAGCGTCTCGTAGTCCTTATATTTTTCCATCTGCTGATCGCGCTCCTTTTGATCTTGACATCATAGTATCCATTGCATAGAAGTTAGATTATTCTAACAAAGTTAGTTTATTCAAATCGGATGCTTTTGTCAATGTCTGATCAAAAAAAACAATGGAATGAGCTGCCGGGGATGGTCCTGAATGAAAACAATTGGATCGTCCCCTTGTCAGGCCACTCTGTCAGGCCACTCTGTCAGGATTCTTTGACAGGGATCTTCCTCTGCAGGGCTCCGGGGACAGAGGGGGGGAGCGTTTCTTTCGGCATGGAGCTTCCTGCGACCCTGCTCAGTGTCAGGCAGTAGAGATCTTCCGCACGTATTTCCTCTTCCAGGAAGGAGTAGGCTTTCTCAGACAAATGGCTCCTGGCATCCGACATCTTGGACAGGAAGGGGATATAGGCGTTCTGACTGATCATGGACAGGAGAGGAGCCGCGGCGCGGTTGATCGCGAGAGGTCTGGCGTAAAAGACCATTCCTGAGGACAGCAGTGTATCCAGGCGGTACTGTCTGATCTGCAGCAGAATGTGGAGAAGGCAGCGGCTGACGCGGGTGCGGGCCAGGCTCTTGGTGTTGATGAGATCGCAGAAAGCGGTAAAACCGGAATAGCTGCCGAGCAGCTTCCTGATCCTGATGGCGAGTTCCGGGGTGACGTCCACGAAGGAGTCCAGTTCCTCTTCCTGCATGAGCAGGGCATACATCAACTGGTCGGAAAAATCATCCGGATGGACGGGGAAGAGGGGAACCTGGGTGACAGAAGTCCGGGGAATGATCTTTGCATCAGCAATCGGAATGCTGCGGTCTGCAAGGATGTCCTGTCTGTACTGTGTCGCAGTAGGTACATCGATCCTGGAGATGGCGTGAGGCTGTATACTGCTGCCTGAATGAATGAGCGCGCGGCAGTATTCCACACCCAGAATATCATTGGGCGCAGAGGGGTAGCGGAGGACAAGGCCCTCCTTGTTTTTGCCGAGTTCTTCCCTGAAAAAATGCTCCAGTGCCGCAGCCCGGGCAGCGGGAAAGGGCATTCCGCCCTTGAGCCCTGCCTGCAGCTTTTCCCTGTATATTGCAGTACTCTCGGGGGAGCCTTTTCTCTCAGCGGCTGCAATGGTCTGTGCACAGCGCATGAGGTTGTCAAAATCGCCGCTCTCTGAGCCGAAGCACAGATCGGTGACAACACCCAGCTTCTCCAGAAGATTGATGCCGCCGCGTGCAAAATATTCCGCGCTCCCGCATGCCGCATAGAGGGGGATCTCCAGGACCAGGTCTGCCCCGGCCTGCAGAATCTGCTCCGCGCGGATATATTTGTCGAAAACGGCGGGTTCGCCGCGCTGTACGAAGTCACCGCTCATGGCGGCGATGATATAGTCTGCCTGTGTGATCCTGCGCGCCTCGCGCAGAATGAATGCATGACCTTCGTGAAAAGGGTTGCATTCCATAATGATGCCTGTAACTTTCATAGATTCCAACCTTTCGTTTACTGCAGACGAAAACCCACTGCCTTCAGGCGGTGGGAGGGGCCTTCTGCCGTGTTATTTATAATACCTTGCTTCTGTCAGGAAACATTTGCATGGTTACAGTTTCGGCGATTAATTACGTTACTGTACACGCCCTATCGAGGGCGTGTACAAGTAACGTTGCGAAAATCGCATTCCAATGCGCTGTGCGCGCGATTTTCGCCGTTTAACTCGGGTTTTTCGCGAAAAGCGCGCGAAAAACACCTCGCGTTTCAGGTGGGTCTGTACAGTAGCTTAATTACTTTATTGCATAATGATTTGTACCTTTTCATTCTTGAATGAATCTATTTAAATGATATAATAACATAGGGTAATATTTCAAATAGTCTTGTGTTCTTTTTTGCAGAGCAGGGGACTTTTGGCAGATGTCCTGACCATTTGCAGGAGTCTGTAAAATGTTGCAATCAATGCTTATCAATCAGTATCTATCGAAAGGACAGAAAAACATGAATATTCTGGTTATCAACTGCGGCAGTTCTTCTCTGAAATTCCAGGTAATTGATTCCGATACCGAGGCTCTCCTTGCAAAGGGCCTGTGTGAGAGAATCGGCATTGACGGTTCTGTGATCACATATGAGAACAAGGTGAAAGATACAGGCAAGGAAGTCAATGTGACACCTATGCCCGACCACAACAAGGCAGTCAGCCTGGTGCTTGATGCGCTGACAAACGAGAAGACCGGCGTTCTGAAGTCTCTCGACGAGATCGGCGCAGTCGGCCACCGTATCGTCCATGGCGGCGAGAAGTTCACGACCTCTGTTGTGATCAACGACGAAGTCATCGAGGCGATCAAGGAGGTTTCCGACCTGGCTCCTCTGCACAACCCCGCAAACCTGATCGGTGTTGATGCCTGCAAGGCCCTGATGCCCAACACTCCCATGGTCGCTGTTTTCGATACCGCTTTCCATCAGACCATGCCCGAGAAGGCATATATGTATGCTCTTCCGATGGATTATTACAATAAGTACAAAGTACGCCGTTACGGCTTCCACGGCACCAGTCATGCTTTCGTCTCCAAGGAGATGGCAAATGTCGCCGGCAAGCCTTATGACAGCATCAAGACCATCGTCTGCCACCTGGGCAACGGTGCTTCCATTTCCGCTGTCTGCAACGGCAAGTGCGTTGACACCTCCATGGGTCTTACCCCGCTTGAAGGCCTGATCATGGGCACCCGCAGCGGTGATCTTGATCCCGCCATCATCGAGTTCATCGCAGGCAAAGAGAACATGACTGCTGCAGAGGTCGTATCCGTCCTCAACAAGAAGTCCGGTGTCTTCGCTCTGTCCAACGGCAAGTCCTCTGACTTCCGTGACCTGGAAGAAGGTTATCTTGCAGGCGACAAGTTCTGCCAGCTGGCGATCGACGCTTTCTGCTATCGCGTGGCAAAATATGTCGGCGCTTATGCAGCATCCATGAACGGCGTTGACTACATCGCTTTCACCGCCGGCATCGGCGAGAACAGCGGATTTGTCCGTGCAAAGGTTATGCAGTACCTTGGCTATCTCGGCGTTAAGCTTGACGAGGAAGCAAACAAGGGCCGCGGCGAAGTGATCAAGATCTCCACCGACGACAGCACTGTCCAGGCTTATGTCATCCCCACCAATGAGGAGCTTGCCATCGCACGTGAGACTGCAGCTCTTTGCTGATCACCCTGCCTTGCTCTTGTGGTCCCGGGACCGCAAACATAAAACATATATGAACTCTGGAGCCCGGAAGCCGGTTTTCCCGCTTCCGGGTTCTTTTTATGCGCCTGCGGTATGGACCATGCTGTAAATCCGCAGATAATCTGATAAAATAAGTGAAGCTGACAGGAAACTTTTGATTTATGAACACAACTTTTGGCAGAAACACACATGATTGGTGATAAAGGAAATACATGAGAGCTACATGGACGCCGGGCATGAGACTAAGATCGTTGTCTGTCATGCTTATAATCAGCGCCGCGATGATAGTCTGTATCATTTTGGCTCATTGGCGGGGCGCACGCGAAACAGAGCTGGAGAATCAGAGGTACCGGGAGGAACACAGTCTCTTTGAGGATATTGTGGTCGGAGGGAGACTGATGCAGGAAACCTTTCTGCGCCGGGACGAAGAGGGGAAATGGGAGCTCTACGCAGCCGGGGATTTTTCAGGCCGGGCATATATCTATTTCACGAAATTTCAGACATTGAAACTGACCCGTTTACAAGAAGAGGACGGCAATCTTTCAAGCG